>CENG01004761.1_pt1 | contig 24824 bp, 22 predicted proteins | sample 530131 | NCBI WGS metagenome assembly CENG01 (sample SAMEA2591057, study PRJEB7988) | marine metagenome | biome: marine biome (ENVO:00000447); feature: surface water (ENVO:00002042) layer; material: saline water (ENVO:00002010), including plankton (ENVO:xxxxxxxx) | depth 5 m
GTCTGCTGGCTCAAAACTAGATAAGGCCCAAAAACTTGGAGTTAATATTATTTCCGATCAAGAATTAACTCAATTGATAGGTGGAGAAAAATAAACACTTCTTCCCTCTACAAATACTGCTTTAGATCCTCTACAGTATTTTTGATAGCTTGATCCATTGTATATTTTGGCGAATAGTTTAAATCATACTTTGCCCGAGAAATATCGAAATAATGGTCTTTAGCTAATTCAACCGCAGCAAACCGTGTCATTGGAGGATCTCCTTTAATTGCAAACAGTTTCCAGTAAGCTTCAAGTAATCTAGCGACAGAGAAGGCAAGACCAAGAGGTACACGCTTTGTCAGAGGAGCAATATCCAATTCAGAGAGAATGCGATTTAACCAAGACCATAAAACGACAGGCTCTCCTTGTGAAATAAAGTAAACTTTGCCACAGGCTTTACCCTCAATTAGTGCCTCAAGCGCATCTAAATGGGCTGAGGCGGCATCACAAACATAGGAAACATCTACACGATTTTGACCACTTCCAATTATTTTTAAACGCTTTGCTAAAACAGACTCAATCACACGCGGAAGCAAATGGGCATCTCTCGGACCAAAAATCAAATGCGGACGCAAAGCACAAATCTTTAAGTTATCGGAATGAGACTCCATTACCTCTTTTTCTGCAATCGCTTTAGTCTCTGCATAATGGCAAAGCCAGTTTTTGCCGTAAGGCAATGACTCATCTGCACCTAAGAAAGATTTCCCATTAAATACAACACTAGGTGTACTTGTATAGACCAAATACTTAATGCCATTTGCCTTACAGGCTTTGAGTACATTTCGTGTCCCCTTCACATTGACTGCAAAATAGGATTCTCGGCTTCCCCATATTCCAGCTTTAGCGGCGACATGAAAAACTGCATCCATTCCTATACATGCTGAATGTACAGCTTCTGTATTTTGTAGATCTCCTTGTACAACCTTTACGCCTTTTGCCTCCAGTTCAAGTTGAGGACTCCGCCCAAACGAGCTTACCGAATGCCCTTTCGCCAATAAATCCTCTACAATATAACGCCCGAGAAAACCTCCGCCACCTGTCACCAAAATATTCATTACTATTTATAATTATAGATCATCCATCGATTCTATTTCCTTTTCCACTCTTCGTTTATCGATTTTAGCTCCGATAAAAATGGCCAATTCGTACAAGGCATACATCATACCAGTAATAACTGGCAATGAAACGAAATCACCTCCGGGAGTTACTAAAGCAGAGAAGATCATTAATCCTACAAAGACAGTTGCACGAGAGGACTTAAGCAAACGGAGTGGAACAATATTCAGATAAATTAAAACAATAATGATCAGAGGAAATTGAAAAAATAGACCGGTTGCTAAACTAAACCAAACGACTAAATTATAATAGTCAGAAGCAGCCCAAAGCAAATCGAACCCAAGCATTTGATTTAAGCGGACGGTAAAACCGAGTGTTAGAGGCAAGATAATAAAAAATGCAAACAGAATACCTAAAACAAACATGACGAGAGCACCGAAGCAGCTAGGAGCTAAAATTTTTCGCTCAGAATCAGTTAATCCAGGAGCAATGAAACAAGCTAAGAAATATAGGATAAAAGGCATTGCCAAACTGAGACCTCCTAAAACAGCCACCTGTATGTAAACCGATATTACGCCCATTGGACGATAGGTTATCAAGTTTTGTTCAAGTAATTCAGCTGATCCATACGCACTTAATAAAGGCATTTGTAAAAAGACAGAAACATCCTTCATAAACCAAAGCACGAAAACAACCCCTGTGATAAAAGCAAAACAACTACGCCCTAGTGTCCATCTGAACTCTTCCAGATGTTCCAAAAACGTCATACCTTCTTCTGTGTCCTCTTGATTGTCTTTCAAAATAAGTAAATTAGATGAATGAATTATCTCCTGTATAGATAAAAAAAGATAAAAAACAAATGCTAAGAATAAAAAAGTTTTGCCTTATCAATTGACAGTTGCCCTCTTTTATATTTTCAAAACCTTTTAAGATTACTCCAAATTATTTAAATCTTTATCAGTAAAAACAAAGTAGAATTTAATTCTCAACTCAAAATCATAATGCCAGTAAAAAAAGCAGCTAAAAAAAAGTCCGCAAAGCGTAAAGCTTCAGCGATAAAATATAGTTATAATTTCGGTAAAAAGACCGATGGTAATGTAAAGCTCAAAGAGCTTCTCGGCGGAAAAGGTGCCAACCTTGCGGAAATGGCAAGAATTGGCCTCCCCGTTCCTCCAGGGTTCACATTGACCACTGAAGTTTGTACCTATTTTTATGACAATAAACAAAGCTACCCCAAAAGCTTAGTTAAAGAGGTGCAAGACTCTGTAAGCCTTATCGAAAAACAATTAGGCAAGAAGTTAGGTGATTCGAAAAAACCTCTACTTTTATCTGTTCGCTCAGGAGCTCGCGAATCTATGCCTGGTATGATGGATACTATTTTAAATCTAGGTTTGAACGATAAGACTGTTGTAGCTTTAGCTAAAGATTCTGGAAATGAGGCTTTTGCATATGACTGCTACCGACGTTTCATTCAAATGTATGGAGATGTAGTAATGGGTGTTCAAGCTGCTCATGAAAATGAGCATTGCCCTTTCGAAGGAGCACTCGAGAAATTAAGAAAGGAAGTGAAAGTTGAATTCGATAATCAACTGACTGCAAGCCATCTTAAAGAACTAATTAAGCGTTACAAAGCTATCATTAAGAAACGTACAAATTCTGCTTTCCCTCAAGATCCTTATGCACAACTTTGGGGCTCTGTAGGTGCGGTCTTTAAATCATGGCAAAATGAACGTGCGACACTGTATCGTCAAAAATATGGCATCCCTGCATCATGGGGTACTGCAGTTAACGTTCAAGCTATGGTATTTGGAAATATGGGTGAGGATTGTGCAACAGGCGTTGCTTTCACTCGTGACCCAGCTAATGGAGAAAAAGTTTTCTACGGAGAATATCTAATCAATGCACAAGGTGAAGACGTTGTAGCGGGCATTCGTACTCCTAACCCAATTGCTGAACTAAACGATGAAATGCCAGGTGCATATAAAGAATTAGAGGCAGTTCGCATTAAACTAGAAAAGCATTTCAAAGATATGCAGGACTTTGAGTTTACAGTTGAAAATAATAAACTCTACATGCTGCAAACCAGAAATGGTAAGCGTACTGGTCTTGCTGCAGTTCGAATTGCTGTTGAATTAAACAAGGAAAAACTAATCGACCAAAAGACAGCTCTTAAAAAGATACCTGCAGACTCTATCTCAAGCTTGCTTGTCGCAGTGTTCGACCAAGCGGTTATCAAAAAAACAAAAGCACTTGCCCATGGACTACCAGCGGGTCCTGGTGCAGCTTCTGGTAAGATTTGCTTTACCGCAGAAAAAGCAGAAAGCGTAGTTGCTAAAGGTGGTCATGCTATCCTTTGCCGAGTTGAAACAACTCCTGAAGATTTACGTGGTATGATTGCCGCTGACGGAATTCTTACCTCTAGAGGTGGAGTTAGTTCACATGCCGCACTTGTTGCTCGTCAAATGAATAAAGTATGCGTATGTGGTGCTTCTGATGTTGTTATTGATTACAAAGCCAAAACTTTAAAGATTGGTAAAAAGACTATGAAAGAAGGCTCTGACATTTCAATTGATGGAACAACTGGAGCTATCTATGCGGGTCATGTGGCAACTGCTCCATCTGAAGTCGACCAGGTCCTAAATGGCAAAATGAAAGCTGCTGATAGCTATACATACAAGCTCTTCGCACAAGTAATGACATGGGCAGACAAGTATAGAAAACTTGGAGTAAGAACGAATGCCGACTCACCTAGTCAAGCTAAGGCAGCAGTTGCATTCGGTGCAGAAGGCATTGGCCTTTGCCGTACAGAGCATATGTTCTTCGAAGGTGATCGCATTACTTTCATGCGCCAGATGATTCTTTCTAAAAATGAGAAAGAGCGTCGTGCTGCATTAAAGAAATTACTGCCTTTCCAAAGACAAGATTTCAATGGACTCTTTAAAGCAATGGGAGGTCGTCCTGTGACTGTCCGATTGCTTGATCCACCTCTTCATGAATTCTTGCCACATGATGCTGCTTCAAAAACTCAACTAGCAAAATCATTAGGTGTAAAACTCAGTGAAATCAACGAGCGAGTTGAGGCCTTACATGAGTCAAATCCAATGCTTGGACACCGTGGTTGCCGCCTTGGAATCTCTTACCCTGAAATTACAGAAATGCAGGCAAGAGCGATATTTGAAGCAGCAGCAGCCTGCTACAAATTAAAAAATCCTATTAAGGTTGTACCTGAAGTAATGGTACCGCTTGTAGGATTTGCCGATGAATTAAAAAATCAGGTAGCAGTTATTCACCGTGTAGCTGGCGAAGTTATGGCAGCGAAGAAAGTAAAATTTAAGTACTTAGTAGGAACTATGATCGAAGTGCCTAGAGGTGCATTGACTGCAGATGAAATCGCAAATACAGCAGAATTCTTCAGCTTTGGTACAAATGATCTTACCCAAACAGGGTTAGGAATGAGCCGTGATGATGCTGGTTCATTCTTAGGTAAATATAAAGACCTAGATATTATGCCACAAAATCCATTTGCTTCTATTGATGCAGCGGGTGTTGGACAGCTGGTTGAAATCGGAGCTAATAAAGGACGCTCAGCCAATAGCAAAATCAAATTAGGTATTTGCGGTGAGCATGGCGGTGACCCGCAATCTATTCAATTCTTCCACAAGGTTGGATTGAACTATGTGAGTTGTTCACCACCTAGAGTTCCTGTTGCACGATTAGCCGCCGCTCAAGCAGCACTGTAAATCTAGTCATTCATTCCATGAATTTCAAAGCCCTCCTAAATGAGGGCTTTTTTTTACAATTTTTATATAGCCAAATTTTTTAATCATTTAATAATCTAAGAATATGAAAAGCATGACTGGCTACGGAAGTAGCTCATTTGAACTTCCCTCCTGCCCTTTGTTTTTTGAATTAACCGTACAATCGGTTAATCGAAAAAACTTAGATTGTCAGATTTTTGTCCCTCAAGAGTGGTCTGATATCGAGTCGAAAATATCTGAATGGACTAAAGAGCAATTTGTTCGTGGTAGAATTATGATTCACCTAAAGATAAACAAAAGGAAACAAAACAATAATGGATTTAATTTAAATGATACACTTCTAGATCAAAGCATCAAAGAATTAGGTGATTTTTGCGACAAGCGCAGTATTCCTCTGGATTTAAATCCTTCATTACTGATTAAGCTTAATCAATTACTGAAAGATCAAGAATCCTTACCCTCTTGGAAAGAATCTGAATCCATCATCAAAGATGCTTTAGGTGAAGCTCTAAACCATTGGCAAGGCATGCGTAATACTGAAGGTCAGGCCTTAAAAAATGACTTCGCCCAACGCTTAGATTCACTCAATCAACTAATAGACCGCATCGAAGCACTTGCTGCTTCAGCTAGTAAGGATTTTTCTAAGAAATTAGTGGATCGTCTCAGTTCTATGAATTTAGAAATCGATTTAGAAGATGATCGAGTCTTAAAGGAAATTGCTTTGTTCGCCGATCGTTCTGACATCACAGAAGAACTGACACGCCTTAAATCGCATATCAGCCAATTCAAACAATTTATCGCTTCCCCAGAGTCAATTGGAAGAAAAATGGATTTCCTTTGTATAGAAATGTTCAGAGAGATGAATACTATAGCGAGCAAGACTCAACAAATCGAAGTAACTAAAAATATCATTGAAGGGAAAAATGAACTGGAAAGAATTCGCGAACAGGTTCAAAATATAGAATAAAAATATTATGAGTTCTAGAGTTTTAAATGATCCCAACGCTTTTCGACCTGTTATCCAGTTGTCAATCCATGCAGATAATAAGGTCGGACGGCTCAATGAAATCGTAGGTTTGTTAAAATCGCACGATGTGCATATCATTGCCATCTCTATTTTAGATACCACAGATAGTTCCTTAATTCGAGTCATCGTGGACTACCCGGAAGAAGCGCAACATATTTTAGACTCAAATAAATTTTCTTATGTCAGCACCGAAATGGTTGCTGTAGAGCTTAATTCAGAGGCAGATATTGCTAAAGTCACCTTTGCTTTAGTTCAGGCTGAAATCAATATACACTACATCTACCCCTTTGTTATTCGGCCAAATAATCGCTCTGCACTTGCGATAAGCCTTGAGGATAACGACCTTGCAAGTGAGACCTTAAGACGACACCAAATCAATGTCTTAAGCCAAAACGATATTGCTCGATAAAATATCGACTCTTTTCGTTTGACTAAAATTCCCGTAATTGTTGTTTATTTAAAAGTCCTTAGGGGTGACCTAGATGGGTCTGAGATGTTTCCTTACACATTACCGTACAGAAATGATCCCTTCGAACCTGATCCAGTTGATACTGGCGGAGGGAAAGGTGTTTGGTAACTTGATGCGTTCACTTTTACCCTGCTTGTATTGATAGGATTTCAAATTCATATCTTATCATCATGCACATACTAAAATTATTATTTATCGCTCTCCTACTTGTTGTGAACTTGAAGGGGCAAACCGTTGACACACCTGAACTACAATCAAATGCATACGAGCTCCCGGACTTAATTGTTACTGGTTTATTATGGGATACTCCGGTTAAAAACGTTGCTGAAAGTGTGACTCTTTTTAGTGAAACTGCCTTAGAAGGTAGACAGGCACTTTTTTTTCAAGATTTAACTGAGGTGATTCCGAATCTGACGGTCACTGGAGGGAATAACCGCTCTCGCTATTTTCAAATAAGAGGCTTAGGTGAAAATTCACAATTTGAGGGAGAGACACCCGACCTTAGTGTACGTTTTTTAGTTGATGATTTTGATTTCACTGGCATCGGAGGTATTGCTTCTCTTTTTGATCTCAAGCAAGTTGAAGTCATCCGAGGAGCTCAAACCAGTGCTTACGGTGTCAATGCCTCTGCAGGAATTATCAAATTATCGACCAATGAAGCAAATGGCGAAAGCACTTCCAAACTCAACCTTTCTATTGGAACTAAGAACCAAAGATTTTCAGGATATGCTACAGGAGGAACATTGGGTAATAATTCTAAGACGAATTATAGGCTGACTCTTTCACAGAATAAATCGGATGGTTTTATTGAAAATGAGTTTTTGAACAAAAAAGACTCTAATCAAAGCGAAGAAACCTTTTCCCTTCTTAAATTTAAGTACAATCCAACTAGTAATTCTAGCATCCAAACCGCTCTTGTCTACGCCGATGCAAAAGGAGGATATGATCAATGGTCATTAGATAATACTTACCTCAAAACTCAATCAGATGATCCAGGCGAAGATAATCAGCGTTCCAAGGGTATTTCTATTCGCATGAATTCCGAGAATTTAAAAGATTTCTCAGTTACGTCAGTTACAAGTATACTGCATACAGATTCGCTCTATAGCTATGATTCAGACTGGGGAAATTATTTAGTTGATGAAAACTTTAATCTTTCAGGCACAAGTGGCTATGATGGATTCCTTTCAATTGATAGGGATCGAAAGTCTATATCTCAAGAAATCAGGATCGATTCATTAGAGGACCATTCTTATAATAATTTATTCAGCAAATGGACGGCTGGAATATACTTCAATAAACTATCTGAAAAGTCGGATATTAATTATTTAGATAATTTTGATGATGATGGAAGAGCGGATGTTTTATCAGATTATAAAACTCAATCGATTTCATTATTTTCTAAGGCTGAAAATAAACTAGATGAAAATTCAAAAATCAGCTTTGGACTTCGCTATGAATACCAGAAGGTTAGCTTTACTTCCCTGACCTTAAATAATGCTGATTATTCATCTTATGATGAAGATGCAGACGAATGGATTAGCACTCCAACGCTTGATTCTGGCTCAGATATAACAAAAAATGATCATCTCATTGGCGCTTCTATAAATTATGAAAATAATTTAACTGATAATTACACCCTATTCCTTTCATATAACCGTGGTTATAAAGCTGCTGGTGTAAATAGTACTTCCTTTAGAATTATAGATGGTGCATCTCCACTAACTTTTGATACAGAAAACGTTAATACTTATGAAATTGGCTTAGTATTTCTAAATCCAGAAAACACCTATCAGGCAAAATTTAATATTTTTTATCTGACACGAAAGAATGCTCAATTGAGGGATGCTGGTGGCTCAAAAGGGTTTTTTAATTATTTTACCTCTAATCAAGGCGATGCCAGGCATTATGGAGCAGAGTATCATTCACAATGGTCTTTCAATCCTGATTGGTCCTTAGAAACTAACTTAAGTTTATTAAAAGCAACTATGGATAATTCATCTAGAGATTTGGCGAACGCTCCAGAATATAAATATGCTTTATTAATTAAATATGCACCAGAGAGTGGCTTTTATTCAAATCTCTCACTAACTGGTAGTGCTGATTATTACGAAGAAAATGGTCATGATCTTAAAAGAGAACCTTATTCTGTGGTCAATGCTACCATAGGCTACTCAAATAAACAGTGGGACATTTCTCTATGGGCTAAGAACCTATTTGACCATGACTATACGAAACGCGTCTTCTATTTTGATAATTATCACCCAGATGATGGATACACATATGATTCAAAAAGATTTTATAAAGCATCTGCCGACCCTTTGAATTATGGAGTGACTATTAACTATATTTGGTAAAATTAAATTAATCAGCCCTCCATATATAAAAGGTAGCGATATAATGCGGCTAAGGTTAAGGAATGGGATAATTTCCCTTCTTTAACCCAGTTAGCCACTTCAACTTCAGGCAAAGTGATCACTTCTATTTCCTCGTGCTGATCCCAGTTTGTACCAGAGGAACTTAATTCCATATTATCAATAAAGATAAAATGACAGTGATTGTTGAGCATTGAAGGGTTTGGCAAACATGTTCCCAAAGAGATACAATCACCACCAACATAACCCGTCTCTTCCTTAAACTCTCTTACACCTGCTTCTAACGGGTCTTCATTCGGATCAATAATACCACCTGGTAATTCTAAAGAAAAGTCATCAATCCCCCAACGAAATTGTCGCACCAAGATAATTTCTTTATTCACCGTGCGCCCTACACCAACTACCCAATCGGGTGAACTGATATAATAAAAATCTTCTGATGTCTTTCTTTTGGGATGATAATACTTTCGAGTTCTTAATTCCCAGACCCTTGAAGAAAAATTAACGGTTTCTTTTTGTATCTGCCAACGATCTATCTTTATTTCGTCTGTCATAAATAATTATTAATATTCGACTTAAGGAATCACTATCTCTTGACCAACTCTAAGTGCTTTAGGATTTAAATCTTTGTTAGCATTCATAAGAGCATTCAGAGATACCCCATAAATCTTAGAAACTTTAGAAAAAGTATCTCCTGACTGAATAACATGATAACGAGCTGAACTCAGTGACCCTTCCTTCGGCTTTACAGGTTCTTTATTTACAACTTTTAACTGATTCTTAACCGATGTTTTTTCCATTTGGGTCAAATTTTTCTGTATAGTTTTTAAACTATTCGCCTGATCCGTCACTTTTTTCTCCACTACAGCGATTGCCTCGAACAATTCCTGAACCTCTAAAATAAGTTCATCTTCTGTAGTTTCTACTTTTTGAGTACTCATCTTTTCGCTGAAGCTCAAACTAATATACAGCGCCATAACTGAAAATATAAAAGCCAATAAGAGCAGAAAATTCAAAAAAATGCTTTTTAGATTTTTATTTTGCGATTCCATAATTTATCTCCTTTATGAAAAATGCTAACCTTGCAAGCAAGCTATAATCCTTTATACAGAAAAAATGGAAGATTTCTTTTTCAACGTAGAATCAGACTCAGTTCAAAGTGTCAGTGAATTAACCCATCAAATAAAAAATGTTCTAGAACCCAGTTTTAAACAAGTTTGGGTTAAGGGCGAGATATCCAATCTACGTTTTCAACAATCTGGACATTATTATTTCTCACTCAAAGATGAAAGTAGTCAGTTACCTTGTGTCTTTTTTAATCGTTATGCTAGTGCTTGTGACTTTGATCTAGAAGATGGAGTAGAAGTCATTCTGTTTGGGAATATCTCTGTATATGAGCCTTACGGGCGTTATCAGATTTCTGTTCAAATAGCACAATTAGCTGGTAAAGGTAATTTGCATTTTCTTTTTGAACAGTTGAAAAAGAAACTGAATGCCGAAGGTCTCTTTGATCAAGAATATAAAAAAGCAATTCCAGAAATTCCCCATAATATTGCTTTAATTACCTCTCCAACAGGTGCGGCTATTCAAGATTTCATTCAAATATTAAAAAGGCGAAAATTTGCCGGAAAAATCGACCTAATTCCTGTAAAAGTCCAAGGGCAGCAAGCAAGAGATGAAATCATTCAAGCGATTAAATATGTATCAGAAAATCCAGATAACTATGATTTAGTGGTTCTCACCAGAGGCGGTGGCAGTATTGAAGACATATGGAACTTTAATGAAGAATCGGTAGCGCGTGCCCTTTTTGAATGCCCAACCCCCAGTATTTCAGCTATTGGACATCAAATAGATACCGTTTTAACTGATTTAGTTGCCGACCATCGAGCTGAAACTCCTTCAGGAGCAGCCGAATATATTTCTTCTAATTATCTATCAAACAAAGAATCACAGATAAAAAACCAAAGGAAACTTATTGATACAATAGAACAATTACTGCGAACGAAAAAGATCAACCTTCAATCTTATAACCATCAATTAGTTCTACATACTCCACAAAATTATATTGATAAAATGATGATACAATTGGATGTTCTAGAAAAAAATTTATCCCAAAATTTGGCTGAGTCAATTAAAGTCAAAACTGCAAAATGCTACGATTTAAATGCTCAATTCAACAAATTGCACCCACAGCAACTTTTAGAGTCTCATCAATTTGAATCAAAAATACGAAAACAACAATTAGCACTAAACGCTAAAAATTACCTACAAACTAAGCACCAACACCTTGAATATAACGATCACCGTTTACAAAATAGTAGCATACAATCTAGCCTTAAGCGAGGCTACGTTATTCTTAAAAATGATTCCAACAAGGTCTTGAGCAATGTACAAATGGCAAAAAAATCAGATGAAATAAAAGCCTTATTTATAGATGGAGAACTGGTAATTCGCAAAAAAAGTAAAAAAAAGTAAAAAAAAGTAAAAAAAAGCAAAAAAATGGAACAAAATGGAACAAATTTAGAATTTAACACTCTCACTTGTATGACGATTTAGTCATAGGATGATGTGAGTATAAAGACTGTAAGTCTTGAATGCGCTTTAGAGTAAGATCTAAAGCGCATTTTTTTTATCAAAATAGCTAATAGTTAAGATAAAAGACTTAAAGTTTCACTTTTAAATTGAAATTAGTCTAAAGCTAATATTATCATTTAAATATCAGTAAGAACCTTTTAATAACATGACAACTTCAGCAATCCGATTCATCAGCACACTTGCATTGGCAACTTTCTTTTTAGTTGCTTGCCAATCAGTAACCGTCAATCCAAAGAACGATTCCTCTTCAACTGCAAGATATCAACTCAACTCACTAGTTTCTGTTTTTGAGACTGATACCGATTCTGCATTTAGAGCGAGCATTCAAGCACTTGACCTACTAGGATATTTCCGCACAGGAGAAATCCATGGCGAGCTAGAAACCTCTGTATTTGCAAGAAAAGTTGGAGATGAAAAAATCATTGTAAAAATCACTGAATTATCTCCAGAGCAATCTCAGATTAGTGTACGCATAGGCTTGGTTGGCAATATGCCAGAATCGCAAGTCATTTTAGCAGAAATCGAAGATATGATCCTTGACCAATAATTGGTTTGAGGCACCACCCTTCTATCTCAAATAAAATGAAAAGAATAATTGGTTTAGGAAGCCCAATTATTGACGAAATTGCTTTCGTAGACGATGCCTTCTTAGAAAACATCTCAGGTTCTAAAGGAGGAATGGAGCTTCTTGCTGAATCTGAACTCGAGTCAATTAAGTCCGAAATCAACCAAGAACTAGTTCAAATTACGGGTGGCTCCGCTGGAAATACAATCTTTGCCTTAGCGCGTTTAGGCATACAGACCAGCTTTATCGGGAAAATTGGTAACTGTGCATCAGGCGACTTTTATAAAGAATCGTTAGCCCAACATGGTGGAAGCACACAATCATTCAAGATAGGCAACATACCAAACGGGAAATGCCTCTCTTTAGTCACCCCCGATGGTCAAAGAACCATGCGAACATCGCTTGGAGCAGCCATGACACTTGCTGAAGATGAACTCAACCCCTCAGACTTTCAAGATTATGACCACCTACACATTGAGGGATTCTTAATCCTAAATAAAGATGTGCTCCACAAGTCCTTAGATTTAGCAAAAAGCAATAATTTAACTGTTAGCTTTGACCTAGCTTCCTTTGAAATAGTCAATCAATCAAAAAGTGAGCTTAAGGAAATTCTTAAAAATCATGTTGATATGGTTTTTGCCAATGAAGACGAAGCGGCGGCTTTCACTCAACTTCCCCCTGCTCAATCAGAAGAATCAGTCAAAATCCTGAATGAACTGTGTGAAACTGCAGTAGTTAAGCTAGGTGCCCAAGGTAGCCTTATCGCAAAAGATAAGACAATCATACATTCGGAAGCAATTCCTGTTAAAGAAGTTATAGATACAACGGGTGCAGGTGATTTCTGGGCAGCTGGATTTTTACATGGATGGGCTAACAATCAATCAATTGAAGATTCTGCTCAATTAGGAGCATTGATGGGAGCTTCTGTTATTCAAAACCATGGAGGCGCATTAAGTCATAGACAATGGGATGATATTCTTAAATCAATCCAAACAACCTAATTCTCAAATATGAATGATCAAAATTTACAGCATTTAATCGAATCAATATCACAATCTGCCCGCAAAGCTTCGCTTGAGCTTACCACTCTGACCAGCGAAAAAAAGAATCAATTTTTATACGATTTAGCCGATGCTCTAGAGGCTAACATAGAAGGTATTTTAGAAGCAAATGCTGTCGATATTGATAATGCAAAATCCATGGACTTAAGTCCTCCAATGATCGAACGTTTGCAATTCACTAAAGATAGGATTAATCAAATGGCAGTTGGCGTTCGGCAAGTTGCTGAATTATCAAACCCTGTAGGTGAAACAATCGAACAAATGAATCCACCAAGAGGTTTTGATCTACGAAAAATTCGAGTTCCTATTGGTGTAATTGGAATCATCTATGAATCCCGACCAAATGTAACAGTGGATTGCGCTATTTTATGCTTAAAATCAGGTAATGCTTCTATTTTAAGAGGCGGTAAAGAAGCCTTCAGTAGTAATACTTACTTAATAAAAATCATTCAGTCTTGCTTAACAAAAAACAATATCAACCCAAATGCAGTTCAACTAATTCCAACAACTGATCGTGACGCATTGAAAGAATTACTAAAACAAGATCAGTATGTTCACTGCATCATTCCTCGAGGAGGTGAAGGACTTATTCGCTTCACAGTCGAAAATAGTCGTATCCCAGTAATTAAACATTACACTGGTGTTTGTTCTGTCTATATTGATGGAGTTCATGATTACGAAAAAGCAGAAAGCATTACCCTTAATTCAAAGTGTCAAAGACCGAGTGTGTGTAATGCAGCTGAGAATTTACTCATACACCAAGATGCACTATCTTCACTACCAAGATTAGCACAAGCCCTCCATGAACAAGGTGTTGAGCTAAGAGTCGATTCAGCCGCTAAAGCAGCTTTAACCGGAACAGGCATTCCGATGATCGATGCTCAAGACCAAGACTTTGGCGAGGAATATAACGACTTAATTATTTCTATAGCAGTTGTTCCTAATATGAAGGCTGCCATTGAAATCATTAATACACGAGGCTCAGCGCATACCGATACTATTGTCACAGAAGATGCTCAAAATGCCCAAGATTTTTTAAATGAGGTCGATTCCTCAACCGTTTTACACAACGCAAGTACTCGATTTAGTGATGGCTTTGAATTTGGACTTGGAGCAGAGATTGGAATCTCAACGGATCGTCTGCACGCTCGTGGCCCAATGGGCTTAAATGAGTTATGTACTTATAAATACATAGTACATGGCAAAGGCGAAATCAAAGACTGAGCATTAATCTTCAATAATTGGCTTAATGAATGGGCTACTAGGTGAAGGCTCCTGCTCAGCCATTTCTAATTCCTTCTTTAATCTCAATTGTCCACATGCCGCATTTATAGAATGTCCTTTTTCTCGGCGAATCGTAACCGATACATTCGCTTCCTTTAAAATTTGAACAAATTTATTTTGGCGAGAGATACTTGGGCGCTTCCATTCCAATCCTTCTACTTTATTATAGGGAATACAGTTTACATGTGCATGTAAACGTTTGGCAATTTTGACTAAAGCCCGAGCTTGCTCAAGGCTGTCATTAACCCCATCAATTAAGATAAACTCTAATGTTACCATGCGACCATGAATTTCACGAAATTTTTCAATCGCAGGAATTAAAACCTCTAACGGATAACGTTTATTAATGGGCATAATTTGATTACGCACTTCATTGGTCGCACCATGTAATGAAATTGCTAGTCGAATAGACAATGCTTCAGTCGCTAACTTTTCAATTTCAGGTGCAAGACCTGAAGTAGAAACTGTGATTCTTCTAGCACCAATATTTAAGCCCCATGAAGCATTCATAATCTTCAGGACACTGACTAATTCATTATAATTAGCTAAAGGCTCACCCATGCCCATAAATACGATGTTATCAAAAGAAACCGATTCATTAGGGTCATGAGTTTCCTTCGGACTATCGATACGAGACATATGCAGCAATTGAGCAACAACCTCTGATGCAAAAAGATTTCGCTTAAAGCCAGCAAGCCCAGAAGCGCAAAATTTACAGCCATAAGCACAGCCTACCTGAATAGAAACGCATACGGTTTTTCTCGATTTCTTTACTCCTACACCCTCTTGTGGAGCTCGAATCAAAACTGTCTCAATCAATTGTTTATCTTCTAATTGAATCAAAAACTTTTGAGTTATGTCGTTTGACTGCTTATCGAGTAAAATTTTTGTAGGATCGATCACATAATTAGTACGTAACCACTCTACAAATACTTTAGGCAGATTCCTCATAGAATCCCAATCACTTATTCGCTTCTTAAAAATCCAATCAAAAACTTGTTTCGCCCGATACTTAGGAAAATCAGCGGCCAATATCTCGGATTCAAAACTTTCAAGGTTTTCTCCTAATAAACTTTTCTTCTCTGGAACGAAACGCATAGATAATTTTTAAATTGGCCGAAACTGAATATTTTACATACTAGTAATAAAGAGAACGCTACTGACTTAAGCCCTTAAGTCTAGAAAAAGTGACGACCTACCCCACAATTCCACTTAAAGAAATAGAAATCGAGGAACGACCGCAAGAAAGACTCCTTCGATTAGGTGCAAGTGCTTTAAGTGATAGTGAGCTATTAGCCATGATTCTCCGGAGTGGGACAAAAGGTACGAATGTTTTAGTTTTAGCCAAGAAAATCCTCAAAGAAGCAGGTTCTTTACAAAATTTGGCTAAATATAACTTAAAGGATTTTGTCAAAATATCTGGTATAGGTCAGGTAAAAGGACTTCAACTGTTGGCGATTATTGAGCTTTCTGAGCGTATAAACTCTTCAACGGAAAAACAGCCTTTACTGAATTCTCCCGAAAAAATATACCAATTTTTAGAAAATAAATCGAAAAAGCTAGATATCGAAAAAGTATGGGTTCTCTGCCTTAATCGAAAAAATTACTTAATTAATTTCTATGAGATCACATCAGGAATCGCTACTAGTTCATTAATTCATCCAAGAGAAATTTTCAGGGTCGCTATTCGTCTAGGTTGCACTGCTATAGTCGTTGTTCACAACCATCCCAGTGGTGACTCTAGCCCAAGCAAAGCAGATAACGAAGTGGCAAAAACCCTACTTGAAAGCTCAAAGATCATTTGTATCGAGCTACTAGACTTCATGATCCTTGGGAAAAAATCAATCGATCCCATGCAACAAGGATACTATAGTTTCCGAGAAAATAATTTACTCTGACCCTTGAATTAGTTTCTGCAACAAAGCATCTAAGGTAGCTGGATTCGCTTTGCCTTTAGTTGCTTTCATAATTGGGCCTTTAAGTGCATTAATTGCTTTAGCATTTCCCTCTTTATACTGAGCGACTGCTTTTGGATTATTCGCAATTGCCTCCAAGCATAAAGACTCAATTGCTGAGTCATCATTATTTTGACTCAAATCCTTTTTCTCTATTATTGTTTTGGGAGAGTCACCAGAATGGAACATTTCTGAAAAAACGTCTTTAGCAATTTGTTTTGAAATAATTCCTGATTCCACTACCTCAACTAATTCGGCAATAAATTCTGCCTTCATTTTTGTATCACTGATTAATAAAGCTGAGTCACCCACTTCGGAATTTGCGGATAATTCTCTCAAAAGATCATTAACGATATAATTTGCAATCGCTTTGGGCGAATCATAAACACTCAATGCCGATTCGAAAAAATCGCTCAATTCACGATCTGCACAGAGCACAGAAGTAATCGTATAAGGCAAAAAATACTTCTCCTGATAGCGACGTTGTCGATCAAAAGGACGTTCTGGCAAAGCTTCTCTCAAGGACTCGATTCGTTTTCTATCCATGGAAACTGGCATTAAATCGGGATCAGGGAAATAGCGATAATCATGTGCTTCTTCTTTGCTTCTCAACGAAAAACTAACATTCTTTGTAGCATCCCAGCGGCGTGTTTCTTGTATTACAGATTCACCAGCTTCTAATATTTTTGCCTGTCGCTTTATCTCATACTCAATTGATGCTCTAACATTTGAAATTGAATTCAGATTTTTCATCTCCGTTCGTGTACCTAAAACATCTGAACCTTTAATGCGTAATGAAACATTGGCATCACAACGCATTTGCCCTTTTTCCATATCGCAGTCTGAAATGCCAGCAAAGGTAATCAGATTCCTAAGTGCATTTAAAAAAGCAACCGCCTCTTCAGAAGAATAAAGATCGGGCTCAGTTACAATTTCAGCTAAAGGAACGCCAGCACGATTAAAATCAATTAAACTATCAAAAGCAGTATGTGATAACTTTCCAGGATCCTCTTCTAAGTGGATACGATTGAGTTGAACCCAGCGATGCGTACCCTCAATATTTCGCGCCTCACCCGGCAATTCGATTTCAACAGAGCCTCCAATGCACAATGGTTGTTCATTTTGTGTTAGCTGATAATTCTTAGGTGAATCTGGGTAAAAATAATTTTTTCTATCCCATTTGCATACCTCTGCAATCTCACATCCAAGCATCAAGCCAAGCTGAGCACAACGCTCGATAGCCTCATAGTTCAAAACAGGCAAAGTTCCTGGCAAACCTAGTACTACAGCATCTGTCAAGGTATTGGGATCTGCTCCGTACCGATAAGGAGCAGCCGTAAACATTTTTGTTTTCGTCTTAACTTGAACATGGATTTCTAATCCTATAACGACTTCATACTTCATTATTTAATCTATCAAATTTTCGGCCTCATGTTTTTAAATTCATGATTTTTTTCAAAATCATGTGCGATGGATAAAATATCGGATTCTCCAAAAGCTTTTCCAATCACCTGCATACCTATTGGTAAATCATTTTGAGTCATTCCTACAGGCAATGAAAGTGCTGGCAAACCAGCCAAGTTAACAGAAATTGTATAAATATCATTTAAATACATTGCTAAAGGATCATTGTTTTTTTCGCCACGTTGAAAAGCGGGTGTTGGGGAAGTCGGAGTAATAATTGCATCCACTTTAGTAAAAGCTTGTTCAAAATCTTGACGAATGAGCGAACGCACCTTTTGCGCTCTTAAATAATACGCATCATAATAACCAGAACTCAAAACGTATGTCCCCAAGATAATGCGACGTTTTACCTCTTCTCCAAAACCTTCACCTCTACTTTTAGAAAAAAGCTCTAACATATTTTCAGCGTCTTTACTTCTATGCGAATAACGAACGCCATCAAATCGCGCAAGATTTGAAGAAGCTTCAGCTGTAGCAATAATGTAATAAACAGGCACACATAATTCTGAATGCGGTAATGAAATCTCCTCAATGGCGTAGCCCTTCGAACCATACCAAGCAATTGCTTTTTCAACCGCCTCTTTAACTTCTTGATCAATGCCTTGTTGAAAGAATTCTTTAGGAACACCTAAGGTCATTTTTTTTGTTGGTTGATCCAAAGCCGAGGAATAATTGACCTTTGGTTGATTCAAAGATGTTGAGTCGAGAGGATCATGACCAGTAATTGTTTCTAATAATAAAGCTGAATCTTTCACATTGCGTGACAAAGGACCAACTTGATCTAAAGAAGAGGCAAAGGCAACTAAACCATAACGAGAAACAAGTCCATAAGTAGGCTTCATGCCGACTACACCACAAAAAGCTGCGGGTTGACGAATCGAGCCACCCGTATCTGTACCTAAACTAACGATTGCTTCACCTGCAGATACTGCAGCGGCACTTCCACCTGAAGATCCTCCTGGAATACAATCTAGATTCCAAGGGTTAGCCGTTAAACCATAAGCTGAATTTTCGGTTGATGAACCCATAGCAAACTCGTCCATATTAAGCCGACCCCAAATAATTGCACCAGCCTCTTTCAACTTTGTAATACATGTCGCATCATAAGGCGAATGATACCCCTCTAACATCTTTGAGGCACAGCGAAGCGATTGATCCTTCACAGCTAAAATATCTTTTATCCCAACTGGAATTCCATCAAATGGACCTAAGCTTTCACCTCTAGCTCGGCGTTCATCTGATGCCCTTGCCTGCTTAAGTGCGTCCTCAACGTCTCGATCAACAAATGCATTTATCTTTGGTTCAACTGCATCGGTTCGATCTATCACCGATTGCATCAATTCAACTGCACTGAATGCTTTAGACTCTAACCCTTGATTTAAGGAAGCAATATCCGAATAAAATAAATCGCTCATTTTCCTATATTTTATTCTACTACTTTAGGGACAACGACTTGATCTTCCCGGCTTTCTGGTGCCATTTTATTTAAAATATCTTTTGAAAAAACAGCACCTGGTTCATCTCCTTCGCGCCAAACATTATCCACCTTATGGGCATGGGCCATTGGCTCAATTCCTTCCACGTTCACGCTATTTAATTTCTCAAAATAAACTAATATATCATTTAACTGCCCGGAAAGCTTAGACTTATCTTCTTCGGATAATTCCAATCGTGCTAATTGTGCGACATAATCAATATTTATTTTTTTATCTGATTTTGGCATATTAATTATTTTCTGATTTGGTAGTCTGTTTGTTCAAGTACTGCAGATTGAACAGCCTCAAATAAAGCATTCACCTCTTTATCTTTTAGCGTCCGATCTTGCGCTCTGAATTTCATGCTTACCGCAAAGCTTTTCTTACCTTCTTCAAGACCTTCGCCCTCATACACATCAAAAACCTCGACTGATTCGCAAGCAAAACTCTCTATTGATTGTTCAATAAAACCTTTGATTGTTTTGAGGACTTCACTGGCAAGCACTGACTGATTAACGACTAGGGATAAATCTTTCATAGAAGCAGGCTGATTACTTAATGCCTGATAACGAAAGCGTTTCATTTCTTTTTCAAATAATTCAGTTTGAATTAGTAGAGAACCAGCAAAAATCGGATACGATAGACCCCAACACTCTTTAACATTTTTCATATTCAAAAGTCCGACACTTGCTTCAAAGCCTTCCTTTAATAAATCACCAGCTTGTGCTGAATGCATGGGTTGCCAAAACTCACTTGTCTCAATTGGAGACCACTTTCGCTCTTTTACCTTGAATGGTAACAAATGAAATAAATCTTCGGTACAAGCTTTAGCCGAATAAAAATCGAATTTTTCTCGCTCGAGCCACTTTCGATCCAAATTTTTACCAAGCGCAATGAAGCCAACTGAAATTAATTCTACGAGTTGCCCCTCCAATACTCGGAACACACGTCCTCGCTCAAAAAACTGAGTCGTTAAATTCTGACGTGCGAGATTTAAATCTAAGACATCTAGAAGTCCAGGAATTAAAGAATTTCTCAAATGACTTTGATCACTCTGCAGTGGATTCTCTAGTTTTAATTTTAAAGTCTCTTCGTGACCCTTTCCTTGAAAAAATGCTACTTCATCTTGATTTCTTAAGGTGTAAAGAAAGGCTTCATTGAAACTTTTGCCTGTCATGTAAGTTCCAACAGAATCATTAAACTGATAAATAGGATGGTCGCTTGCATTGATCCCGTTGACTGAAATAGATTGAGCAGGAATTTTATCCGTTCCAAAAATACGAATAAACTCTTCGTAAAGATCAACTGGACGAGTGACATCTTTACGATAAGTCGGTGGCGTGATTAACCAATTCGACTCTGAAGATTTATCTACCTTAAAATTCAAAGACTCAAAGACCGATTGTACCTCCGTATCTTGTACTGAAAACCCGATGAAAGAACGCATTGCTTCAGGAGAAAACTCAACACTTTGTGTAGACTTGTCTACCGAACCAATTTGCACTCGTTTGCCTAGGAGCGACCCGCCAGCCACTTCAAGAATCAAATCACAGGCACGCTCAATACCATATTGCACACCTTGAGGATCTACTCCTCGTTCAAATCGATAAGAGCTATCTGTACTTAGGTTTAATTTCCTTGCTGTTTTACGAACTGAAGACGGATTAAAATAGGCTGACTCAAGAATAATTGATTGAGTACTTTCATCGACTTCAGCGTCAGCAGAACCCATAACACCTGCTATTGCGACTGGTTTTGCATCATCCGCAATTACAACCATAGAATCATTTAAACTATGTGTGTTTCCATCTAAAGTTTTGATCTTCTCTTCCTTAAAAGCGTGACGAATTAGCAATGATTGTCCGCTCACTTTTGCTGAATCAAAAGCATGAAGAGGTTGTCCAGTTTCATGGAGAACATAATTTGTAATATCAACAATGTTATTAATCGACCTAAGTCCAACAGACTCCAAAGATTGCTTTAACCATTCAGGACTAGGTCCAACCTGAACACCTTCAATGCATATTGCAGAATATTCGGGACAAATATCCGTGGCCTCGACCATTAATGATTTAAGAGTAGTATTAGGTTCCAAGGTATCAACAATTGATAAGTTCGATTTAATTTTTGGAACATCAACAGATCCGCCAAAACGTGCCACTAATTCACGGGCTAATCCAATGTGACTGAGTACGTCAACGCGATTTGGAGTTACTTCTAAGTGAAAAATGATGTCTGTATCAGAATAAAGAGTATTTAATTCAGTACCAAGGGCTATTGATGAATCAAGAACCATAATGCCATCATGGTTTTGACCAATATTCAATTCCTTAGCAGAACAAAGCATACCTTCTGATTCAATACCTCGCAGCTTTGACTTTTTTATTTTAAAATTTCCAGGCAGTACTGCACCAGGTAACGCAACCATGACGCGATCACCCGCATTAAAATTCTTGGCGCCACAAATAATGGAATGAGACGCTTTATCCTCTGCTGTCTTAACTTTACAGAGTCTCAAACGATCAGCATTTGGATGTGCTTCAAATTCAATCACCTCACCTACGACAACCTGTTCCATTTGCGGCGGCCCGAGAACCTCTGTTTCCTCGACATCAAAACCAATCAAAGGAAGTGCATCCAATATTGCCTCAGAACTAACCTCTGATTTGAAATACTGTTTAAGCCAATTATAAGAAATCTTCATAGTCTCTAATCACTGAATTGTCGTAAAAAACGGATATCGTTTTGATAATAATAACGAATATCGTCCACACCTTGTAAAATCATGGCAATACGCTCGATACCCATACCAAAAGCGTAACCGGAGTATTCATTTGGATCTAAGCCAACGGATTTGAATACTTCAGGGTCTACCATACCACAACCCATAATTTCCAGCCATTGGTTGCTTAACTTCCCTAAGTTTGGAGAATAGAAATCCATCTCAAAACTCGGCTCAGTAAAAGGGAAAAAGCTGGGCCTTAATCGTGTTTTTGCCGAATCACCAAAAACCATTTTTACAAAATAATCTAACGTTGCTTTTAAATCAGTTAAAGTAACATTCTTATCGACATAGAGCCCTTCAATTTGATGGAAGTTAGCACTGTGCGTAGCATCCGGAGTATCTCTTCGAAAACAGCGCCCTGGAGCAACAATACGTATTGGTGGCTTTTCCTTAAGCAAAGTACGAATCTGAACACTCGAAGTATGGGTGCGAAGCAAATATTTTTCATCTGATTCTTTAGAGACATTAGCCATTTGAATTGCATTAGGCATAAAATAAGAATCTTGCATATCTCTAGCCGGATGATCCTTAGCAATATTTAAGGCATCAAAACAGTAATACTCTGTTTCTAGTTCCGTTCCCTCTGCCACAGCGAAACCAATTCTATTAAATAATTCAACAATCTGATCCCGGACTTGAGCAATTGGATGAAGGACCCCCTTCTCTGAATCTGGACTCGGTAGAGTTGGATCTATTGTCGGCCCTAAACTTGAAAGTAATTCTGATTCTTCGATACGCTTATTCGCCTCATCCATGCTCGCCTGAATCACTTGTTTCGCTTCATTGATCTTCTTACCCATTGCTGGCTTTTCTTCCTTGGGAACTTTTCCCATAAGTTTCATTACATCGGTCAACTTGCCTTTAGGGCCAGATATTGTTGACTTAAAGGAATCAAATTCTGCACGACTACCCAACTTAGGGCTCATTTCTTTGACCTCTAGAACTAAGGAATCTAGCGTTTTTTCAATCATAGGTTATTCGTCATTACACAATTAAGATAGAACATAAAGAGTTGTTAGAATGATCAATGAAATAAAGCTAAAATTTAGGAAAAATCGACTTCCACTGCATCTTTCCAAAGCTCTTCCAATTCATAAAATGATCGCATCTCTGTAGTTTGGATATGAACCATGAAGTTAAAAGCATCCAATACCATCCAACCGCTCGATGATTCATTGTCATTCCCAATAACCGGGATCCCTTTTTCTTGAATCATTTTATCTAAATTAATTTTCAAGGCTTTTGCATGCGGTTCAGATATCGCAGAAACAAGAATAACAAAATCAGTAACCGAAGATTGTTCACGAATATCAAAGATACGAATATCATTTCCTTTTTTATCCTCTAATACTTCGATAATTAATTTGAGTTCTTCTTTAACCTCACCCAAATCATTTAATATATTTTTTTCTTCCGACATATAAACTACTCTTATTTAGAACTTTGATACATATGATGCTTTTCAATAAAAACTTCAACACTTCGAGGAACAAGATTCTTAATTGGTTCACCTTGATCACATAAATTTCGAATCTTTGTAGAACTCATATCCCAATAAGGCAAATTTAAAACCTCATACTCTATTACTATTTCTTTACTTGAAATGATCGGAGCCGATTCTACGGAAAAGCCACATCTAGGATACACTAGGAACTTGAGTGCTTTAATCAAAGCCTCTACTCTATGCCAATTTAATAACTGGTGAAATTGATCCGCACCAATAATAAAATAGATATCTGTGTCCATTTTCTTTAAATATTTCTCAACGGTATCGATTGTATAGCTTATGCCTCCACTCTTAAGCTCTAAATCATCTAATGAAAAACCATCTATTCCCTCAATAGCTTTGAGGATCATTTCTTTACGCTGAAGGTTGCTTGCTAATGGATTATGAGATTTTAAGGGCGATATTGCATTAGGAATAAAAACCACTTCATCAATCGTTTCTAATTGGAGCACAGATTGGGCTATAGCCATATGGCCACAATGTATTGGATCAAAGCTTCCACCAAATAAAGCCTGACCTCCTTTTAAATTTTCATTGTGTTTTTTTTGCATAAATAGCTTCCAATAAGAAAAAATCTAAGCTAACTAAAGCAATGCAAAAAAATCCTGTCAAAGATGATAATGAGCAGATCCATGGAGATAGCTTAAAAGAGGTTTTAGAGCAAACTTTGGAAAACACCCAATTTCAAAGCTTAAAGATTTCAGAACTTTTCAATCATTTAGGTTCTAAGGGATTTGGAATTATACTTGTTTTCTTATCCCTTCCGAGCGCATTGCCCGTTCCCGCTCCAGGTTATAGTACTCCATTTGGCATAGCTATTGTATTAATTGCTTTTCAAATACTTATCGGGAAAGATGCACTAAAAACGCCCAAATCTATTCAAAATATTGAATTTCAGCCTAAGCTTGTGCAAAAGATTCTTGGCTTCGCTATTGCATGTTTAAAGAAGATTGAACCCTTTATTAAACCTCGCTTATTGAAATTTCAATCCAAGCAAATGCGACCTCTAATCGCAATCAATCTTATTCTACTCGCTATATTGATGATTTTACCGATACCGTTGACGAATACTTTACCTGCAATGGTTATTTGCCTACTTGGCATCAGTATTTGTGAAAGCGATGGCTTATTAACTCTGATCTCTATTATTTTAAGTCTCTTTGCATTAGCAATTTATGCATTTATAATCTTTGCAATAATTGCATTTGGACCGGAAGCAATTCAAAGCATTTCAAATTGGATATTTAATAATTCCTAAAAAAAATTCTCCCTTTCAGCATTCGCACGAAAGGGAGAATCAGCCTTTACCCTAACACCAATTTAGGTAAAAAAATTAATTCATTAATACCAATTCGAGTCTAAAAAGAGAATTTTATTCCCAATTTTTTAGTAATTCTAGAAATAAA
>CENG01009171.1_pt1 | contig 24441 bp, 22 predicted proteins | sample 530131 | NCBI WGS metagenome assembly CENG01 (sample SAMEA2591057, study PRJEB7988) | marine metagenome | biome: marine biome (ENVO:00000447); feature: surface water (ENVO:00002042) layer; material: saline water (ENVO:00002010), including plankton (ENVO:xxxxxxxx) | depth 5 m
ATGACATATGGTCGCTCTGACATTAAATCACCCTTTATTTTTTCAACAACATTACGTATCTCTGACAAACTGTCACTACAAAAAAATATTAATGCCTACTCACTCTGAAACAAAAATTTTAAAATATCAGCCGGAACAGATGTTTGAATTGGTGGCGGATGTAGATAGTTACCCCCAATTTCTCCCTTGGTGTTCGGCTTCGAGAATACACTCTAGAAGTTTTATTGAAAATAATGAAGTTCTAGAAGCTGATCTGGTTATTAGTTTTAAAGTATTCCGTGAAAAGTTTGGGAGTAAGGTTACCTTGATGCGATCTGAAAACCAGATAATCACCGAATATATAGACGGACCTTTCAAACGAATGTACTCCAAATGGAGGTTTAAAAGTGTCAATAACGGTAGTGAGGTTTCTTTTTACGTAGATTTTGAAATGAAGAATGCTGTATTGCAAAAAATAGTAGGTGTTGTCTTTAATGAAGCAATGCATCGTGTTTTAAATGCATTTGAAAAGCAGGCAGAGGCTCTTTATCCTGATTAGGTTACCGAAAGCTCCTCATGCAATAGTTCTATTGCTTTTATGACTGCTGAAGATCTAATATTATTTCTTACTAAAGGGCCATATTCCACAGTTTCAACTCTAATTTTACCATTTTTTTTAGCAATTGCAAAGCAAACTAAACCTTCGGGTTTGTAATCGCTCCCACCGGGACCAGCAATACCTGTGATTGAAATAGCTATGGTACCCATTGATCTATTCAAAGCTCCTTCTGCCATCTGCTTTGCTACTTCCTCACTGACGGCTCCATGTTTTTCTAGAGTCTTCTTATCTACTCCTAAGACACTAATTTTAGAACGGTTTGAATATGTAATATAACCTTGCTCAAAAAAAGCTGACGAGCCAGGCATTTCAGTTAGGCAAGCCGCTAGCAAACCGGCAGTACAGCTTTCGGCGGAAACAATTTTACTCCCGCGTTTTTTTGCGATAGCATATAAGTCCTTGAGATCAGTCATATTCAAGAAATACCATGATAAAAAACTGCTAAAATAATTGTACAAATTGCTGCAGTGATTCCGGCAAAAATATCATCTAACATGACTCCTAATGCCCCGTTTTTCTCATCCGCCCAACCGATTAACGACGGTTTATAAATATCAAATATGCGAAAAAAGAAAAATGAAGATATCCACCCTGGCCATAAGTCTAACGAGGGTAGGTTGTAAAAAAAAACTGCCCAAGCAATCGGTAAGACTGCAATCCACAGTCCTATAAGTTCATCAATAACAACTTCGGAGGGGTCTTTATTTGCCGTTCTTTTTAAGTACTCGCTTGTAGCCCACCACCCAAATACACAAACAGATAAGAGTGCAATTGCAAACCCTATTATTCCAAAAGACTCTAACAATAATATTGCTAGAACGAGAGCAAATAAAGAGCCCCAGGTTCCCGGAGCAGGCCGAAGGTAACCAATTCCAAATATTGTGGCAATTGCTGCGCTCATGGGGTGATAAGAGTTGCTGTGGCTAAAGCAGCAATTCCCTCCTCGCGCCCGGTAAAGCCCAACCTTTCGGTGGTTGTGGCCTTTACAGAAATTCTATCCTTTTTTAGATTAATAATATTTTGAATGTTTATCTTTATTAATTCAGAATGATGTTTAATTTTTGGTTTTTCACAAATTATGGTACAGTCAACATTACCTATTTCAAAGTTTTTACTTTTTGCCAGCTTCACTGCATATTTGAGAAAAATCTCGCTCGGGGCATCCTTCCATTTTTTGTCATCTGGTGGAAAATGAGTGCCGATGTCTCCCTGTGCTAGTGCTCCGAAAATGGCGTCTGTTATGGCATGCAGTACCACATCTGCGTCTGAGTGTCCGCTAAGTTTAGAGGTGTGAGGAATTTTAACTCCACCTAAGATTACAAAGTTTCCTTCCTCAAAAGCGTGTACATCAAAGCCGTTACCAATTCTTATATCCATAATTAATATCCTAAAACAGCCGTAACGCGATCAAAATCTTCGGCTGTTGTTATTTTAATATTTTTTTCGCTACCGCGTATTACTTTAACTTTTATTCCCGCTGAAGTGGCAACTTCAACATCATCAGTCGCAGTCGATGAACTGGCTACGTGAGCATCAAATATCTTTGTGAAGTTAAAGCCTTGTGGCGTTTGAGCCCGCCAGATATTCTTCCTACTTTTGGTTTGCATCACCTCTTCGTCGATGACTTCCCAGAGCGTGTCTGTAACAGGTAACCCAGGCGATACGGCATCGGCCGTATCTAAATTATCAAGAACATTATTAATAACATTTAGTGGAGTTGATGGCCGCGCTGCATCGTGAATTAGCACGTAATCTGGCATTTCATTTTGTTTCAAAGCCTCTAGGCCAAATTTAACAGACTCGGATCTTGTATGCCCACCTTTCGTAAACAAAACATCGCTTCTATTTAAAAGATGAAGATCATCTGGGTGAAGGACTACCATTACATTATTAATTCTGGAGATATTCTTAAATAAATCTATTGAGTGGTCGATAATTCTTTTATTACCCAGTTTCTGCCATTGTTTTGGCATTGCACTCCCAGCTCGCGTTCCTCTACCAGCGGCAAGTATTAAGGCAATAATCTTCATCGAATGTCACACTTTTTATTATTAGTCGTTAAGAATGGTCTAAGTGTTCTTCTCAAAATATTCAATATAAGCATTTATTGCCTAAAATTTAATCATTTAATGTAGAGTGATGAAAAAAAAAGCATAAATTATTGTTCAAGTTTAATTGCCATACTAATTTCAAGTGAATGGAGTTATCATGACGCTAAATTCAAACATAAATACTGGTAAGGTTCCTGTTCTTCTGGCTCCTATGGCAGGAGTTACGGATTTACCATTTAGAAATGTGGTTTCTAAATTTGGTGTGGATATGGTTTTTAGTGAAATGATAGCGGATAATAGCTTACTTTCGAGACCTGTAAAAAACCAAAAGATTGAATTGGGCACCAGTTTCTCCAATACAGCGGTGCAGCTCGCAGGGTGTGAGCCAGCAACAATGGGCGAGGCCGCAAAAATAGTTTCGGATCTTGGCGCCGGAGCAATAGACATTAACATGGGCTGTCCTGCGAAAAAAGTCGTTGGAGGTTATTCTGGCTCGGCCCTTATGCGCGATTTGAAAAAAGCTTCAGCGATTGTAGAGAGAGTTGTAAACGCTGTTAACGTGCCTGTATCCTTGAAGGCGCGTCTTGGATGGGATGATGGCTCGAAAAATGCAAAAGACCTTGCCCTATTAGCTGAACAGTGTGGTGTACAGTTAATTACAATCCATGCACGAACTCGCAATCAATTTTATAAAGGCTTTGCGGATTGGAATGCCATTCTGGAAGTTAAAAAAGCGGTTAAGATTCCAGTTATAGCCAATGGGGACATTGTAGATATAAGCTCGGCTAGCCAAGCCTTAAAGGTGTCCGAGACTGATGGATTAATGATGGGGCGGGGTGTAATCGGAAAGCCTTGGGTAATCTCTCAAATATCAGCATTTGTGAATGGAGAGCCTCAGCCGTCAAGTCCTGCTGGATTGGGCCTTATTGAAGTAATCGCCGGACACTACGATGAAACTTTATCATTTTATGGCGAATTTCTCGGAGTAAGGATAGCTCGAAAGCATCTAAAACGTTATTTGGATATTTTCGGTTTATCAAAACAATTAACAACTGAGTTTTTAAGAGAGAACTCCGCAAAAGAGGTAATTAGAAAGCTTTTTGAAATACCAGAGCGGGTTAACCCATGAAAGTGGATTATGAGAAGGTTTGGATGTCTATTCCGCTTCCTTCTGTCGTTTTAAACGGCGACGACATTGTTGTTCAAGTTAATCCGCCAGGTGAGGGGTTTTTAAATGCATCAAGCAAATCCGTGAAAAATAAACGTATTTGGGACCTTATAGAAATCGATGCATCTCTAGAGGATAGCTACAAGAAAGTAAAAAAATTCCATTCTCCTTTGTTCATTACAGATGTTAAAGTTGGAGCTAACGGACGAGATCCAGTCCGTTGTAATATACAAATTGCCCCAGTCATTGGCCTTGAAGATAGTACTATCATATTGATTGCCCCAAGAGAGATTGCTGGTCGAATTTCCCAATCAAAGTCCGTAAAAGCAGCCGCAAAGTCTGCCATAGGAATGGCTGAGATGCTGGCCCATGAAATAAAAAACCCTCTCGCAGGTATTACAGGTGCTGCGCAGTTATTGTCGATGGGACTTTCGGCAACTGATCTGGAAATTACAGATTTGATTGTTGCCGAAACTAAAAGAATATTAAGTTTATTAGAGCAGGTAGAGCAGTTTGGGAATTTGAAACCTATTGATCCTAAACCACTAAATATTCATGATGTAATTGATAGGGCGAGGCGTTCTGCGCAGTTAGGTTTTAGTGCACATATAATTTTCAAAGAGGAATACGATCCTTCTTTGCCGTTAGTTTACGGAGATCCAGACCAATTACTTCAAGTATTTTTAAATTTAATCAAAAATGCCTCTGAAGTACAGCCAAATAATGGTAATATTAAATTACGTACATTTTTTGAACACAGCTTTAAACTACGAAGAGCCGATGGCTCGGGTCACTCTATGCCGATCCAAGTCGAGGTCATAGATAATGGGCCTGGTGTTTCTGAGGACATAAGAGATGAAATTTTTGATCCTTTTGTTTCAGGGCGAGATAATGGAACTGGCCTTGGTCTAGCTTTAACAAGTAAAATCATATCGGATCACAATGGTCTAATCTCTCTCGAATCTAAGCCTGGAAATACTGTGTTTCGTATTTCTTTACCTTTTGTGACAAAACTTAATTAAGGGGAATTTAGCATGGATGGCACTGTTTTAGTTGCGGATGACGATAGGACAATTCGAACAGTTCTTACTCAGGCGCTTACTCGCGCGGGTGTAAAAGTTCATGCAACTTCAAGCTTAACTACGCTAATGCGATGGGTTTCGGAAGGAAAAGGCGATGCAGTAATTACTGATGTCATGATGCCGGATGGGAATGGGTTAGAGATGTTGCCAAAAATTTCTCAAGATCGTCCAGATTTACCAGTTATCGTTATTTCCGCCCAAAATACTATCATGACCGCGATACAAGCAGCAGAAGCGGATGCATACGATTATTTGCCTAAACCTTTCGATTTGCCAGATTTAATGAAGAGATGCGCAAAAGCATTATCAAAAAAAGGAAAAGGTCTTTCGGCTTCATCTAGTGCTTCTATCAGAACTACCAACATGGATGCAGCTGATGAAGGCTTACCAATAGTTGGCAAAACTGCTTTAATGCAAAGTCTCTACCGTTTTGTGGCCAGGCTGATGAATTCTGAATTACCAGTACTAATATCTGGCGAGTCAGGAACTGGTAAAACTTTAGTCGCACAAGTATTACACGACTTTTCGGATAGAAGGAATATGCCTTTAGTTAGAATGAGGGTGGATGATTTAGTCGAATTGGATGGACCGTCTAAAATTCTTGCGCGGGCAAAGGACGGCACAATTCTTATCGAAGAGATATCGGATTTGGGGCCAGCCGAGCAAGGAAGATTGGTCAGTATGATTGACTCACCTGGAGAACATTCTCCACGTTTTCTGGCTACCTTAGTCGGAGAAATGACTGGGGCTGTAGATGACCAGAAAGTCAGACGTGATCTCTTTTATCGTTTAGGAGGAGCCCCCATAACAGTTCCTCCACTCAGGGAGCGGTTTGAGGATATTCCGTTATTAGCAAGCTTCTTTCTGGAAAAAGTTGACAAAGAAACGGGCATATCAAGAAATTTTGATCCGTCTGCAATGAAATTAATACAGACCTATACTTGGCCAGGAAATGTTAGGCAGCTAGAGAATATGGTTAAAAGGCTTGGTTTGACGGCAAAAGAGGCAGTCATTTCACTTAGTGAAGTCGAGCAAGCATTGTCTAACCAACCTGAAGTAGCTGCAATCTTGTCCATCGGAAAAAGCGATAGACTTGCATCCGATGTCGACAAGCATCTCAGGAGATATTTTGACCTACATGGCTCGCAACTTCCACCAAATGGTGTTTATCAGAGAATATTAAAAGAAGTTGAATTTCCGCTTATAACGATTGCCTTGGATGCTACAGGTGGTAATCAGGCTAAGTGTGCAAATTTGCTTGGAATAAATCGGAATACGCTCCGCAAAAAGATATCTGAATTAGATATTCAAGTAACAAGGAGAAGAAAACTGATGTAATGCGGCAACAATAGTGTTACATATTGTCAACAATATGTATAAGTGAGTCTTTGTGTCAGTAAGTACAATGCGGTTTTCACTAACCAGGTTTTTAAATACTAGGGCTTTCGATCGTTTAAGGGCTTCTTCAACTATTTATCTAGTTTTTCTAGGTCCGTTTTTGGCTTTTGTTACATATGTTGTTCTGGGCCCTTTTGATTTGCGAGCGCAGTCTAGGCTGCTCCAGCTAGTTTTATTGGCAGATCTTATATATGTAATCACAATAGTTGCGTTCGTAATATTGAGAATATTGCGGATTATTTCACAAAGAAGACAAAGGTCGGCTGGCTCGCAACTACATTTGCGTTTAACTGGATTTTTTACTGTAATGGCGTTGTTGCCCACAATTGGGGTAGCTATCTTTGCTACTTTCACGGTCAACATGGGGCTTGAGGCTTGGTTTTCTGACAGAGTTCAAAGTGTCATAGGTGCGTCAAGGTCTGCTGCTGAGGCCTATGAGACTGAACAGCGGCAAGCAATGGTAGAAGACATTACCGATTTAGCTAATGAGTTAGGGAATTTTAGAAAGAGTCGATTCGGCGTAGATTCATCTGAGTTTAGAACTCATTTGGCAAAGCTCCAACAAGAGATGCAAAGGGGAATGAAAGAGGCCTTCGTTATTGATGATAAAGGAAAAATAAAACTTAGGGGTTTTCGTAATTATGCATTTGATTACGATGAGCCAGAACCTTCACTTTTTGATGCTGCATTGAATCAAGTTCAGATTATTGAAGACTGGGACAATAATGAAATCCGTGCTTTGGTTTATATTGATGGTTTCCCTGGACATTACTTGTACGTAACCCGCTTGGTGGATGGGAATTTACTAAACTTACTTGATGACACACAGGAGACAGCATCTTTATACCAGCAACTGGAGAATGAAAAAGGCAAAGTGTTATTTAACTTTGCACTTGTCTATCTTGCATTTGCTATTCTCATGATTGTTAGCTCAGTTTTATTGGGCTTGTGGTTTGCAGAAAGACTATCTAGACCCATTGGTCGTTTGACTGGTGCTGCACAAAAAATTGCTGAAGGTGAACTTAATGTTAGGGTGCGAGAGGAATCCGGTGATGATGAAATAGCTCAGCTTTCTAAGCTGTTTAATCGTATGACAGTTCAGTTAAAGATACAACGTGATAAACTGTTACAAAATACCTCTCAAATTGATGAGAGACGGAGGCTCTTTGATAGTGTTTTGGCTTCTGTTACTTCTGGAGTAATCGGCTTAAATCCGAGTGGTAAAATATCCTTTATTAATCGTTCTGCTATCAGTTTGCTAAGCTGTGATCATAAAAATTTAGAAAATACTAAGCTCGATATATTAGTTCCAGAATTTGCACCAGTGTACACCGCGCTATTTGCTAACAATTTGAAGAGCTTTCAGCAAGAAATTAAGCTGTTGAGAGCAGGTAGATTGGAGAACCTTTTAGTCAGAATGGCGCCCATGAAAGATGAAGATGATAATATCGATGGTTTTGTCGTTGCTTTTGACGACGTTACGCAACTTGTGTCTGCTCAGAGAGCGGCTGCTTGGGGAGATGTAGCGCAGCGAATAGCTCATGAAATTAAAAACCCACTTACTCCAATTAGATTGTCAGCTGAGAGAATAAAGCGGAAGTTCATGCCTCTAGTGGACAGAGAGGGTGATACGCTAGCTAATATGACAGAAGTAATTGTTAGACAGACAAATGACCTTAGCCGAATTGTAGATGAGTTTTCAAAATTTGCAAGGATGCCTGAACCGGAAAAGCAGTCTGAGGATATCATTAAAGTTGTAAATTCTGCTATTTCACTACAAGAATCCGGCTTTCCAGAAATTTTATTTAAGAGAAACATTGTCAAAGGACCGATTATGTTTGAATTGGATGCAACCATGATTTCACAAGTTCTTATCAATCTCTTGAAAAATGCAGGGGAGTCGATTGAAAGTAGACAGAGTAAGGAAGAGTCTTCAGAAGTTAAGGGTCAAATAGACATTATTGTTGCGCGCCACGATACGTTTCTTGAAGTCTCAGTTGTTGATAATGGCATTGGTTTGCCTGCTGACAGAGCGCGATTGTTTGAGCCATATGTTACAACACGTGAAAACGGCACTGGCTTGGGTTTAGCTATAGTTAAGAAAATAATTGAAGAGCATGGTGGAACATTCCGACTGGAAGATGCCCCTAACTACAAAAATAGTAGGAAAGTTGGTGCTGCTGCCATAATAGAGCTACCGTATTTTACAATGAGTGAGAATTGAGACTAAAACTTGGAGAAGAGCTATGAAAGATATCCTGATAGTTGATGATGAACGTGATATTCGCGAGCTCATTTCGGAGATATTAATAGACGAGGGATACCAAACAAGACTTTGTGGTAGTGCCGATGAGTGTCTTCAAGAATTAAAAAAATCTGTGCCTGGGCTATTAATACTAGATATTTGGTTAAAAGATAATGAAATGGATGGCATTGACATATTAGTAAAAACAAAACGGGAATTCCCTCAAGTTCCGGTTGTTATAATTTCAGGGCATGGAAACATTGAAATTGCAGTTGCTGCAATAAAGCAGGGTGCCTACGACTTTATTGAAAAACCCTTTAATATAGAACAGCTGCTTGTTGTTGTAAGGCGCGCTATGGAAACGTCTCGGTTGCGTCAGGAGAATTTTGAATTGAAACGCAAAGATACTCCTCTATCGGTTATGGTTGGTGAGTCAAATGTATTCAAAAATTTCGTAGCTAATTTGGACAAAGTTACAAAGACTAATGGGAGGGTCTTACTAACTGGTGGTTCAGGAAGTGGTAAAGAAATGGCAGCAAGATATATTCATGCAAATTCTGAACGGGCATCTAAACCATTTATAATTGTGAATTGTGCCTCAATTGCTCCGGATAGGATGGAAGATGTGCTGTTTGGCAGAGATGTTGGAAATAGTTTGCCATCTGATGGTTTGCTCTCGCAAGCCGATGGAGGCGTGATCTACTTTGATGAGATAGCAGATATGCCATTAGAGACGCAGTCAAAAATTTTAAGAGTACTCGTTGATCAGAAATTTCAAAGAGTAAACGGAAAGTCTGAGGTTAAAGTTGATCTTCGCGTAATTTCTTCAACATCTCAAGACTTAAGGGAAGCAATTAAGCAGCGATCTTTCCGAGAAGAGCTCTACCACCGACTTAATGTGGTCCCGATAAACGTACCGTCACTCTCACAAAGACTTGAAGATATTCCATTATTGTTTGAGCATTTTGCTAAAACTTTTCATGAAACGCAGGGTTTAAATTTTAGGCAGCTTTCACTCGAAGCATCAACGATGCTTCAGACTATGGCGTGGCCTGGTAATATAAGACAGTTAAAAAACATGGTTGAAAGAGTTCTTATTCTGGGCGACGGACAGGGAGACGTATCAATCGAGGATTTGCCCTCAGAAACAAAGTCAACAAATGAAAATTTGAATAATGTTGCCTCTGGTCCAATTGCAACGATGCCACTTAGAGAGGCAAGAGAGGCTTTTGAGAGAGAATATTTAGTAACTCAAATTAATAGGTTTAATGGAAATATTTCAAAGACCGCAAAGTTTGTGGGAATGGAGCGCAGTGCATTGCATCGGAAGTTGAAGTCACTAGGTGTGGTTTCGATTTCAAGGACTCAAAAAGAGGATGACTGATGATTTCAATGAATATTTAAAAAATAAAATTAATTCATCCATTTCTGATTATAACAGGAGCTAAGTATGAAAGTAATAATTTGTGGTGCTGGCCAAGTTGGGTGGCAAATAGCCCGTCATTTGTCGGGAGAACGCAACGATGTAACGGTAGTAGATAATGATCCAGAACTAATCCGCCGCGCTACAAATACTCTAGACGTTCAAGGTATCTCTGGATTTGCTTCTTATCCAGATATCTTGGATAGGGCGGGCGCGCGAGATGCTGATATGATTATTGCTGCAACTTATTCTGACGAAGTGAACATGGTTACCTGCCAAGTTGCACACTCAATTTTTTCGATCCCACGCAAAATAGCTCGGCTTAGAAGTCAGTCGTATCTAAATGCGATTTATTCTGATCTATACAGGCGAGACCATTTACCAATTGATGTAGTAATAAGTCCTGAAAGGGAAGTTGCCGACGCAGCATTGAAGCGAATGGCAGCACCCGCTGCATTTGACACTGAAATGTTTTTGAATGAAAAAGCACAACTTATCGCATTGAGGCTAGATGACGATTGCCCGGTTTTAAATACGCCACTAAAGCAGTTAACTGATTTGTTTTCGACACTTAGAACTATTGTTGTAGCCGTAAGACGTGAAGGCACTCTCTTTTCACCCGAGTCAGGCGACCAATTGTTTTCAGGCGATGAATGTTATCTTATGTGTCACGTGGATGATGCTTACAGATCTGTTGAGGTTTTTGGTAAGCCAAATTTGGAACAAAATCGGATAATTATAATTGGTGGTGGTAACGTAGGACAGAGAGTAGCCTCTAAACTCGAGGCAAACCAAAAAAAGATTTCCACAAAAATAATAGAAAAAAATATCACAATTGCTGAGGCAGCCGCCGAAAATCTTGAGAGAACTATCGTTTTAAACGGTGATGGATTAGACGTTAGTATTTTGTCGGAGGCTAATGTTTCTAGAGCCGATACAGTTTTAGCCATTACTGATGATGATAAAACAAATATGCTTGCTGCTGTTCGAGCTAAGGCTCAAGGATGTAAAATGGCCGTCGCGTTGATCAATGATCCTACATTAGTTCCATTAATGCAACCGCTTGGGATTGATGCCTACATTAATCCAAGAGCAACAACAGTTAGTTCGATTTTAAGACATATTCGACATGGTCGCGTTAAAGGTGTTTATGCAATAGGTGATGCTGAAGCTGAAATAATGGAAGCAGAGGTTCTGTCAACATCCCCAATTGCTGGACAAAAAATTCGTGATATTGAGTTTCCAGAAAGCGTGTTAATTGGCGGGCTAATTAAAAACGGAGAATTTGTTAAGCCTTCTGGAGGAACGTTGATCGAAGAGGGTGATACAATAGCCCTTTTCACAATGGCTGAGGACATTCCCGAAGTAGAACGGCTTCTGCAAGTTTCTATAGACTTTTTTTAAGATGAGGCTCTCATTTATAGATAGGGCAATTTTTTTACAATTATTTGTAATAATTTCCTTATTAATGATTATACCTTCTATAATTGCATTTGCAGAAAAAGATTATTTTGTTGGTAGAACGTTTTTGTACAGCAGCTTTGCTGGTGTATTTGTCTTTCTGTTAATCTCTATTGCATTGAGTAATATTCCTAAAACGCAAAATAATTTTGATCAGCTAGTTTCATTTATTCTTTCATATCTATTTTTACCAGTATTTATGGCTATGCCGATGGTTCTTTGTTTTGATTATGTTAGTTTTTTGGACGGTTGGCTTGAAATGGTGAGCGCTTTTTCAACTACGGGTTTAAATATCACTCCTGTTGGGACATCAGATGGAAGTGCTTTTCAGTTATGGCTAGCGATGGTTTCGTGGATCGGTGGTATATTTTTTTGGATAGGTGCAGTAAGTATTTTGTTGCCTTTAAATATTAGTAAATTTGAAATTGGTGTTACTGATTTTCCAAGTGGACTGTCAAATGAGGCTCATACAAGTAGTAATTCAGTAATAAATTATGCACGGCAATTAATTCCAATTTACATCGCAATTACAATTTCTTTATGGCTTTTCTTAACTCTCGCAGGCGTTCCGGCTTTCAAAGCTGTTTTAATGTCCATGTCTGTAATATCGACTTCTGGCTTTGAGGCAACGAGCTATAATGCAACTAATATTTTCATTGTAGAGGGGATTATTTTGTTATTTTTTGTCTTTGCATTGTCAAAATCATTATTCATACGTGATATCAATGAAATACAGAAGTTTAGAATTTTTAAAGATCCTGAAATTCGCTTAGCTTTAATCATTATTTTGACTGTAACGGTTCTTATTTTTGCTAATTCTTTTATTGTAATGATTTCAGAAAATGCCAAAATAAGCATAATATTCCTTTTTAAACATTTATGGGGGATATTTTTCACTGTTACGTCATATTTAGTCACCATGGGTAATGAAAGTAACGTATGGTTTAAAGATCTGCATTCCCCCACAGCAGAGATGACAGTAGTTGCACTTATGGGCCTAACTATAATTGGGGGGGGCGTTGCCACTACGGCTGGGGGAGTAAAATTATTAAGGGTCTATATTCTTTACAGGAATGCTGCTCAGGAAGTTGATATGATGCTGCACCCAAATTCAATTCCTTCAAAAAAAGGTAAAGGATTAATTTCAGATAACAAAAGTAATCGTCTCATGGCATGGATATTTTTTATGCTTTTTATGGCCGCATTGGCTTTTTTTACTTTTACATTTTCAATGCTTTTTGATGATATTGGACCAGGCCTTGCTCTCTCGGTTTCTGCACTTACTACCACAGGACCTCTATTTGTTAATGTCGGATATGAATTATTAATTAATGACCTAAACCAAATATTTAAATTTTTGCTTGGAGTAGCAATGATATTAGGTCGCCTTGAAATATTGGTTATAGTTGCTCTAATATCTCCTTCAGTTTGGAGTAAATAATTTAAGGGATCAATATCTCCCTGAGATTGATTTCTAAATTAGCTGTTGTTATTTACATTTTTATGCCAATATAATCTAAAACAATAAATGAGGCTAATAAATGGCATCCGATCGTCAGAATTTACAAGACGCATTTTTAAATCAGGTTCGCAAAGAAAAAAACTCGGTAACGGTTTTTCTTATAAATGGTGTTAAATTACAGGGTGTAATCACCTGGTTTGATAACTTTTGCATACTTTTACGTCGCGATGGACAGTCCCAGCTTGTCTATAAACATGCTATTTCTACGATAATGCCTTCTCAAAACGTTTCGTTGTATGATGGAGAAGAGCCTAGTTGAATCAGGTAGATCGTGCAAAGACTCGGATTTGGGTCCTTCAGGTTGAATTACGGTCTAATTTTAATGAAACAGAAGCTAATTTTAAGCTTGAGGAAGCGGTTTCACTTTCAACTGCGTTACCTGAGCTAGAGTTGGCAGGCTCTCAGGTAGTAAAAATTTCTTCGTTTAACCCTTCAGCGATTTTTACAAAGCAAAAGCAAAACGATCTACATCGTTTATTTGCATTTAATAATGTGAATATTGTTTTCATTAATTGCAATGTATCTCCTGTTCAGCAAAAAAATCTTGAAAAAGCTTGGAATGTAAAACTGCTCGATCGTACAAGTTTAATATTGGAGATTTTCTCAAATAGGGCCGCAACAAGAGAAGGTGTATTGCAAGTTGAAATGGCAGCTCTTTCGTATCAGCGCACGAGACTTGTCAGGGCTTGGACGCATTTGGAAAGACAGCGTGGTGGATTAGGTTTTGTTGGAGGTCCTGGAGAAACACAGATTGAATCTGATAAAAGAGCAATTGACTCTCAATTGAAGAGCCTTGGAGGTCAACTGCGAAAAGTGGTCAAAACTAGAGAATTGCACCGGAAAAGAAGATCTAAAACAGCCACGCCAATTGTTTCGCTTGTTGGATATACTAATGCTGGAAAATCAACACTTTTTAACAAACTAACAAATGAAGACGTTTTGTGCAAAGATATGCTATTTGCAACTCTTGATCCTACACTTCGTATTTCTAAATTACGTTCTGGGGTTTCTGTAATAATTTCCGATACTGTAGGTTTTATATCGGATTTGCCTACTGAGCTTATTGCTTCGTTCCGTTCAACTCTAGAAGAAGTCTTAAATTCTGATGTGATTTTACATGTCCGAGATATTAGTCATCCTAATTCTGATAACCAATCTCAAGATGTGTTAGGCATTTTAGAAAAGATTGGGTTAGATGAGAATATTCCGGTTTTGGAGGTCTGGAACAAAATAGATTTACATCCAGAATGTCAAAAAATGCAACAACCCGATATAAGTTTAAATAAAAGAAAAATTTATCCAGTTTGTGCCGCTTCTGGACTGGGTTTGGAAAATCTTAAGACAGGTATTATCAATGTGATGTCGTCAAGATATAGTAAGGACATTAGGAGCGTATCTACGACTGATGGTAAAAAAAGGGCTTGGCTATACAGAAATGGGGTGGTTGAGTCTGAGCGCTTAGTAGATGAAAACTATAGAATGGTCTTAAGGTGGAGCGAAAAACAAAGGAAGCAGTTCGATCTATTGTAATTTTGATGCAGGAATAATTTTTGTAGTCCCAGTTGATGCAGCCCTGGCCAGATCTAGGTCAAGAGACATTGTAATATATTCACCACGACGCCACAATTGCCCAAGATCATCATAATGTCTTGAGAATAAATGACCAGATTGTCCTGTAGAAATTACATAGAGTGAGCTGTCTGGATCGGAAAAATCATAAACCCCTCGGTAAACGGCTGCATGAACGTTTTCAAATGGGTTATAAGGATCTCCAGAACTTAACCCTCTTTGTAGTGTGAAATCACCGCCAGATACGGATTGCCTTAAGTTAATTAATAGATTTAATACCGGAATATGTCCCAATGTTAAATGGTCGTGCATCGCTATGTGAGCATCTCCCCATCTAAGAGAGGTAATGTCAATTTTATACATGTCCTTGAGCTCAGATACTGCGTCATAAAGTGCAAGTTCTGCCACTTTTTCACAATTTTCCAAAGGAACACTTTGCACAATATCACACCACTCTGATGCGCCTTCTATATTTCTGAACACACGTTCCAGAAAGATAGGGTCAAAATTTCTGAATTCTTGCGAAAGCACTCCTAATTCATCCTGGATCAGTCTTTTTTGCAAGTTTTGCATCCATGAATAAAAAATTAAGGGTTCTGGTAGATGTTCATTCATTTCGCCATTCCACTCTGCAAGTAGCTTAAGTGCTACTTTCACATCTTGATCCAAGTCTGAATTTAAATTTGTTATTGGCTTGTACCACAGATTGGCTCCAATAATTGGGAGTAATGATTTTGCAGGAAAGCTTACTGTATCTAATTGTGCCTCTATAAAGCTTTCTCTTGTGTGAACTTTTCGAGATCCGAGTAGACGGGATAATCGTTCAATTCTCTGAGTATCGCCCCAATCAAATGAAATATGATTAGGAAATTTGTCATCTGAAATTTTATTGTTTGTATTTGTAATTAATCCATTTTTGGGATTAACAAATCGTGGATTATTATCGTAAGGTTCATATCCTAACCATCTATTTTCTTTTACATATCCGAGACTTGGCAAACGACCTTTAGTAGCGTGATTAGCGTTTCTAATTGGAAGTCTTCCAGCCAGCTGAAGAGCTATATTTTGATTATCGGTTATAGTGTAATTCAATGAGGGTGCTACATGTTTCTCAAGAGCTTTTAAAGCAGTGGAAAGATCTTTGGAATGGGTTAGGTTGATTAGGGCAGAAATTGACGTATCCTTAGGAGAAAGCATAGTCCAACTTAACGCCATTTCATGATCTTCAGGAGTAATATCAGAAATTTGTGAGGTTTTTTTATTCAAAATGGGTCCGTTTTCACTCCATTTTAATATAATTTTTTTTGATTTATCCCCTTTTATTTTTATGTAAGTCTCTTCTGTTCTAAACTTCTTCCACCCATTTAGAGATCTATACATAGAGCTATCACTCTCCCTTACTTCTTCTGCATATAGATCTTGATCATCAGCATATGAGGCAGATATACCCCAACCTATATAAGGAGTTCGCCCAGCAACTATTGTGGGTATTCCTGGTATCGTTCCACCTATGACCCCACCACTCGATAAATCTAAATGAGCCAAATAAAATTGGCTAGGTACACTTAATTTAAAATGGGGGTCATTTGCCAGTAACGTGCCATCAGCTGCTGTTCTATCGTTTCTCGCTGCGAAAGAGTTTGAGGCGCCAGCAAATCGATTATTGGAGAAACTGGTAAAGAAGTTTGAGTTAACCTTCATTTTTGGGGGAGATATAGAAACGTTTCTATCCAGTTTTCGTAGAACCTCCATAGTGGCTTCTCCAGTCGGTACTGGAGAGTCTGGTAAAATGTCTTTTACCCTTTTCGGGTCGGGAAGAGTTATTAGAGTTCTTGCTCTTAGGATTTCTTTTGCATAGTGGCTAGTTGAATTCACAGCGAACAATTTCAGAAGTGCAATACTGTCCGCAGGATGCCATGACGCTAATGGTATGTTGTACAAGAGTAATTCTGGAGCTCCACGCCCGAGTGATTCACGATTAATTTCCATAAATCTAGCATTCACACCTGCCGCGTAAGCCTCTAAAAACCTTTTTGTCCTGTCATCCTGCGCAACCACCGAGTCCTGAGCAAGGGAGTATATATTTATGCGTCTCATAAATTCATCTAAAGGGAGCGCTTGCTTACCGAAAATTTCAGAGAGTCTGCCCTGTGCTGTCAATCGGTCCACCACTAATTGCCAAAGCCTATCTTGTGCATGTGCATACCCTAGGCCAAAGTACAGATCAGTATCATTTTTGCCGTATATATGAGGTATATTAAAGGTGTCACGCACGATCTCAATAGGAGCTGTTACTCCGGGTAATTCAACACTTTTATCGTAGTCGGGAATTGATCTGAGTACGATGTAAAAAATAAAAGCTAATATAATTAAGGATAAAATTAGGGATCCACCAATTATTCTAAATATCCAGTGTAGAACTCTTGCCATTTTTTCCTCTTGATGACCGAATGGCTATTGAAACTTCATAGATTGTAAACCAAAATTAGCAAAATCAGAAATTGAGGGGAAATGCTATGGCAAAAATTGCTTTTTTAGGTTTAGGAGTAATGGGGTACCCTATGGCTGGACATCTTGCCACTGCAGGGCACAAAATCACTGTTTACAATAGAACTCTTTCAAAGGCTAAAAAGTGGAATTCAGAATTCAAGGGAAGTATTGCTGAAACTCCATACAAAGCTGTCAAGGATGTAGATTTTGTTATGTCATGTGTGGGAAATGACAACGATCTTCTAGATATAACAATCGGTGAACACGGTGCTTTTCCCAATATGAAAAAGGGAGCACTTTTTATTGATCATACAACAGTATCAGCCCAAGTAACTGAAAAGCTTTATAAAAAATCACAAGAGCTTGGTATTAGGTTTATTGATGCTCCTATTTCCGGTGGGCAAGCAGGAGCAGAAAACGGCGTATTGTCAATAATGTGTGGTGGGGATGAAGGAGATTATAAACTGGCTGAGCCGATTTTAGAGATATATTCGAAGATTTGTCGTCGAATTGGAGACACCGGCGCCGGGCAGAAAACAAAAATGTGCAATCAAATAGCTATAGCAGGGTTGGTGCAGGGGCTCTCAGAAGCACTTCATTTTGCAGAAAAATCTGGATTGGATGGAAATGCGGTTATTGAGGTGATTTCTCAGGGTGCTGCTGGGAGTTGGCAGATGTCTAATCGTTACGAAACCATGCTCAAAAACGAGTTTGAGCATGGTTTTGCAGTCGATTGGATGCGTAAAGATTTAAAGATTTGTTTGGATGCTGGAGATAGTAACGGCGCATCCTTACCCGTAACCTCTCTTGTTGATCAATTTTATAAAGATATTCAAAAAATGGGTGGCGGTCGCTGGGATACATCAAGTCTTTTTAAGCGACTTAGAGCAATTGATGGTCTTAACTAAGTCAGTAAGATTAGCTGAAAATAACATAATCGTGTAATTTTCGATTGTGTTTTGGTAGATTTTTCAATTAATAACAAATCAGTACTATTGAAAAATATAGTGTTTAAAGAGTTTTAGGGTTTGATGCAGCGCGAGCTTAGCGAGTTTAACTGCGCAAGACCTTCTGGTCTAAAACAGATCAATCGTCCTATTCTAAGAGGATGGTAGTTTATAATTGGTGAACAAAGTTTGCCGGAGATGTTAACGCGATGAAACGTACTGATTGCACTTCTTTTATAACAGTGGCATCTGGCCCCGTACATGAGGGCCCTTGTACAAATTTTATCGCCCAAATGGGATGCGGCAGGAAAGAAGCTAATTTTTTCAAAGAAATTGTTTCCATACCTGCATGTATATATATTTTATGCCTAAAAAAATGCTTATTGATGCCGCACATGCTGAGGAAACTCGCGTCGTTGTGGTTGACGGAAACCGCGTCGAAGAATTTGATTTTGAATCTGAGACAAGGAGACAGCTAGCAGGTAATATTTATCTTGCTAAAGTAACACGAGTTGAGCCAAGTCTGCAGGCTGCTTTTGTTGACTATGGTGGAAATCGCCACGGATTTTTGGCCTTCTCCGAGATTCATCCTGACTATTATCAGATTCCAATAGCCGATAGAGAGGCTCTGATGGAAGAAGAGCGTGCTTATGCTGACGCACTGCGCGAACAGGAGGAAAATGCTCAAGCTGAGAAAAAACGTAGTAGGGTAAAAACTAGATCAAAAGATACTAAATCTGCCGACTTTATTGAAAAACAGGATTTAAATGAGGGGGATGCGAGCCAGCTCTTAGAGAGTGATGTACCAGGTTCTGAGGAGGATCAGAACGGATCGTTCGGTAAACTAGACAAGGACGCTTTAGAAAATACTCGTGAGATTAATCCTGGCTTAGAAGCTGGTCCAGATAATAAACCTGCTGCTGAGGAAACTACGGATATAGATCAAGACGATTCATCTGAAGATAGCTTAGATGAAATTGAATCTGTTTCTGAAACTGATGATCCATTAGATTTAGTGATCGCAAGTAAGCCAAGACCCCGCCGCTATAAAATCCAAGAAGTAATTAAAGTGCGGCAAATTTTATTAGTTCAAGTAGTGAAAGAGGAGCGTGGAAATAAGGGAGCGGCATTAACAACTTACTTATCTCTTGCGGGTCGTTATTGTGTTCTAATGCCAAACACAGCCAGGGGAGGAGGGATAAGTAGGAAGATAACTAATGCCGTAGATAGAAAAAAATTAAAAGAGATTGCCGGTGGTATAGAGGTTCCCTCAGGTGCTGGTTTGATAGTACGTACCGCAGGTGCAAAGAGAACTAAGACTGAGATCAAAAGAGATTATGAATATTTGCAGAGGTTATGGGAGCAAATAAGAGAGTTAACTTTAAAATCTATCGCTCCAACAAAAATTTATGAAGAGGGTGATCTTGTAAAACGTTCAATACGCGATTTGTACAATAGAGATTTAGATGAAGTATTAGTTGAAGGAGAGGCAGGCTACAAAATCGCAAAAGATTTTATGCGCATGATTATGCCTAGTCACTCGAAAAACGTTAAACATTACAATGATCCCCTTCCTCTATTCTCCAGGTATCAAGTGGAAACTTATCTTACGTCGATGTTTAACCCAGTAGTGCAGTTAAAGTCAGGCGGATATCTAGTAATTGGAGTTACGGAAGCTCTTGTAGCGATAGATGTAAACTCTGGACGTGCTACAAAAGAGGGTTCGATTGAAGACACTGCTTTAAAGACTAATCTAGAAGCCGCTGAGGAAGTGTCCCGTCAATTGCGCTTACGTGATCTTGCAGGTTTAATTGTTATTGACTTTATAGATATGGAGGACCGCAGAAATAACTCTGCTGTTGAACGTAAATTAAAGGATAAGCTGAAGACAGATCGGGCTAGAATTCAGGTTGGACGAATTTCCGGTTTTGGACTTCTTGAAATGAGTAGACAGAGACTCAGGCCGGGAATGATAGAAGCAACAACTCAGAATTGTCCTCATTGTCATGGAACTGGATTGATTAGATCTGAAGAGAATTTAGCTTTGACCATAATACGTCAAATAGAAGATGAAGGTGTACGTGGCCGTTCTAGAGAAGTTGTGGTTAATTGCCCAGTTTCAGTTGCAAATTTCATAGTTAACCAGAAACGCGACCATATCGCAAATATCGAGGCTCGGTTCTCACTATTTGTAAGAATAAATGCTGACACTGCTTTAGTCAGTCCAGAATATTCAATTGAAAAGTTAAAAACTTCATCACGACCTCTAAGCGAGAAACAAGTAAGTTCTGAGCCATCAACAGCGATCAGTGCATCAGACGTAGAAATGTTAGATGAAAATGATAGCGAGCCGTTATCTTCAATATCTGAGAAATCAAAGCAAGATGATGATAGTAAACCTAAAAAACGTAGAAGAAGGCGAAGACGAAAGCCCCGTACTGGTGGCGATGAGCAAGATGTCACAGCTAATGAAAGTACCGAGAAAGAGAGTGAAGCTGCTTCTGCGAACTTAGAAATTAGTTCTGAAATAAATAGTAGTGTTTCTGCTGAACCGGATGCGGCGGAAACAAATCTGTCTAAAGACGACGAACTAAAATCGCCTGAATCAAAACGAAAACGTACAACAAGAAAAGTTCGAACAAGTGATGCGAAGCAAGACAGCTCTGATAACGCTAATGTTAAGAATGGTATGGGCGTAACTGCCACTGAGCTACCAAAAAATGAAAATGATGTTAAAATATCAAAGGCAAAGACTAATCCACGAGGTCGAAAAAAAGCTACTAAAGATGACGCTATTATTGACGATCAAGATATATTAGCTGAAAGTGCTTCAGTTCTTAAAAGTGATGTTTCCGAGAAAAAAGAAGGGAAAAATGACACGAAAGTAACTAAGCCTAAATCAAGTAGAACCAAGAAAGTTACACCATCCACTGATAAATCAAAAAATTTGGATAGGGAGGTAAAACCATCTGATTTAGATGATCAGTCAGAGCCAGTAAAAGAAGAAACAAAGAAGACGCGGAGACGAGGATGGTGGTCTAAAAATAGTTAAATATTAAATATACTATCTATTTTTTGACCTTGTATCTTGTTGAACCTTTCTCGCCAGGCTCTTTTGAAATCAATGTGTGACCTGTTTCGTTGCAAAAATGTGGAATGTCTATGGCTGCAGCTGGATCGTCCGCAAGAACCAGAACTATATCTCCAAGCTCCATGGATTTAAGATGCTTTCTGAGTTTTAGCACCGGTAGTGGGCAAAGAAGACCTGTAGCGTCTAAAATTTTTTCTCTCATGTTACGTTTGTAGCTTTTTTCTATAATACGTCTATTTAAAAGTCTTAGTGTATCTGGTTAATTAAGATAAGTTAATAAGGATAATCGATGCTTGGAATTGATATTTTTGACGCTTCTATATTGCCTGCAGCTTTAGTTTCAGTTCTGGCTGGCCTTATTTCTTTTCTAAGTCCATGCGTTTTACCGATAGTGCCACCCTACTTAGCTTATATGAGTGGAATTTCGTTAGATACTTCCAGCCAAAAAAGGAATGTAAAAGTTGTTCTGGTAGCAACTTCGTTCGTACTTGGGCTTTCTACTGTTTTTCTCATTCTTGGTCTTGCTGCTTCATCATTTGGCATTCTTTTACTGGGGCACAAGGATTTTTTAACTACTCTTGCTGGGCTGTTAATTATGGGCTTCGGATTACATTTTTTAGGTATAGTCCAAATTCCATTACTAAACAGAGAAGTTAGATTTGACACAGGCAAAATCGGAGGTTCATTTTTTGGAGCTTATCTTCTAGGTCTTGCATTTGCCTTTGGTTGGACGCCTTGTATTGGCCCTCAACTTGGTGCAATTCTAAGTTTGGCGGCCAGCGAAGCTTCGTTACATAAAGGATTGATTTTACTTGGTTTTTATGCACTTGGTTTAGGGGTTCCATTTATCGTAGTGGCGGCATTTTTGTCAAAAATGGGGAATACATTAAACTATTTTAAGCGCAATTTCGCAATTATTGAGCGTATTATGGGGCTTCTACTTTGGACGGTCGGTCTCTTGATGCTGTCTGGTGGATTTACCGATTTATCTTTTTGGTTGCTCGAGACTTTTCCTGTTTTAGGAACTCTAGGTTAGTCTTTATTTGGACAAAAAAATTAAAGTTAAAGTCTACTTTTTCTTGAGATGGTGTTTTAAAACAAATTCTCTTAACTCTGTCGCAAGACCACTTTTCTCGAAATTTCTACTTTCATCTATTTTGGCAACAAGTTGGTTTATTGATAGCTCTTCCTCTTTAGCAATATTTTTAAGTTCCTCCCAAAAAAGGTCCTCTAGGGAGACCGAGGTATTGTGTCCGTTAAGAATAAGAGATCTTTTTCGGGGTCGCATTTTCTGAAGATTAATTTTAGGTAGGTCCAACCATATTTTCTGGTTTTACAATTTCATCGAAGGTTTCATCGTCAACAAAACCTAGTTTTACTGCTTCTTCTTTTAGAGTTGTTCCATTTTTATGGGCAGTTTTTGCGACTGTTGTGGCGTTGTCATAACCTATCTTAGGTGCGAGCGCAGTGACTAACATTAAACTTTCTCGCATTAATTTTTCAATTCGATGTTTATCTGCCTTTAAATTTTTTATCAGGTTATCAGTAAAGGCAGAACAAGCATCTCCTAACAGCTGCATTGACTGTATGACATTATAAGAAATCATCGGTTTGAATACATTCAATTCAAAATGTCCCTGGGAGCCTGCAAGACCAACGGCAGCATCATTGCCAATGACTTGAGCACAAACTTGCGTAAGGGCTTCACACTGTGTTGGGTTTACCTTTCCGGGCATTATTGATGAACCCGGTTCGTTTTCTGGCAAAATAAGCTCACCTAAACCACAACGGGGCCCGGACCCCAAAAACCTTATGTCGTTAGCAATCTTAAAAAGACCTGCTGCTAAAGTTTTTAAACTTCCTGACATTTCTACCATAGCATCGTGTGATGCTAGCGCTTCAAACTTATTTGGGGCGGAGACAAATGGAAGCTTAGTCTCCTCAGCGATGTATTTTGCCACTGTATTATCCCATCCAACGGATGTATTTAAGCCAGTACCAACCGCCGTGCCTCCTTGGGCTAACTCGTAAATATCTTCTAGAGATTTTTCAATTCGGTCAATTCCCTTTTGAACCTGATGCCTGTAGCCTGAAAATTCCTGAGATAAAGTCAAAGGGGTTGCATCCTGCGTATGGGTGCGACCAATTTTAATTATTCCCTCAAATTCAACTATTTTTACATCTATAGCGTCCACAAGTTTTCTTAAAGTGGGTATGAGTGTATTGTGGGCCGTACTTGCAGTAGCTATGTGCATTGCGGTGGGGAATGTATCATTTGATGATTGACCCATATTGCAATGATCATTTGGATGAATAGGGTCTTTTGAACCAATAGTTCCACCTAATAATTCAATGGCACGGTTTGCAATGACTTCATTTGCGTTCATATTAGATTGTGTTCCCGAACCTGTTTGCCAAACGACTAACGGAAAGTGATCATCTAGTTTACCTGCAATAACCTCTGAGGCGGCCTCCACAATCGCCATTCCATGAGGTTTATTTAATTTTCCGGCTTCCACATTGGCTAAGGCGCAAGCCTTTTTTATTACACCGAGTGCTCGAATTATCGCGGCTGGTTGTTTTTCCCATCCAATTGGAAAATTCAAAATTGAGCGTTGGGTTTGAGCGCCCCAATATTTTGAATTTGGCACTTGTAATGGGCCAAAGCTATCAGTTTCGGTACGAGTTTCTGTCATCTATTTTATTTCTTCAATAATTTATATTCTAATCTAATTTCGGGAATTCATTTTCTGAAGCTGTCTAAACTTACAACATCACCTTTTTTCTTTGAACTTTCTTTTTCTTTCACAGTTGTTTGATCCATATCAGAAACTTGAGGTAATTCGTCATCCTCATTTTGCTCAAATCGAAGTCCAAATTCTACTGATGGATCTACAAATGTTAAGATTGAAAGGAATGGAATGACCAAAGGCTCGGGTTGATCACCAAAATTTAATGTGATGCTAAAACCGTCCTTTTTTACATCAAGTCCATCAAACCAATGCTGAATAACGATAGTCATTTCTTCAGGGTATCTTTGGCGAAGCCATTCAGAAATTTCAACACCTTCCACTGTAGTGTCGAAGGTTATAAAAAAATGATGCTCTCCTGGAAGGCCATTTTTTTCAACATCTTTTAGAACATCAAAAATTAGAGTACGCATTGCTTTGTGCATCAATGTTCCGTAGTCGATGTTTTTACTCATGTTTAAGGCCTCTAAATAATTATGAGCACAATAGAAATAATTCAAAAAAAACAAAAGGATTAAATTGATTACATACCGAACGGCTGACGTATATTTAACATAAGAGCATAAATTTAGTGAGCGGTATTCTGTTGCGAGGAACCGCTCTAACCCCACCTAGTGATGCTAGTCACTAGGGATTAAAGTTCAGT
>CENG01024213.1_pt1 | contig 24213 bp, 31 predicted proteins | sample 530131 | NCBI WGS metagenome assembly CENG01 (sample SAMEA2591057, study PRJEB7988) | marine metagenome | biome: marine biome (ENVO:00000447); feature: surface water (ENVO:00002042) layer; material: saline water (ENVO:00002010), including plankton (ENVO:xxxxxxxx) | depth 5 m
TGAACACATCACCACTTCTCTAATCATACTTAAAGAACAAGCTAAAGAGTTGGCTGATCTTTTACGAAAGGAAAAGTATGATGTAATATAATAATATAAATCTAATAAAAAAACAAAGGAGTAATTATGTTAGATGTATTAAAAGACTACGAGTTCCCAACAGAAATGGTGGAGCTTGAAGCACTAAACACGACAGGACAGATTGGTAAAGACAATTACAAAGTACCTACTGATATGGCTAGAGCGTGTGTTCGTACAGATACCGGACAGGTTCTTGGTATTCACGGCAGTAAATACAAACCAATATCACACAAAGATGTTGTAGATAGAGTAATGGAAGGTGTTGAAAAGACAGGCTTCACTAACTACAGCACTAAGATACAAGTACACGAGGCAGGTGCAAAAATGCGTGGATCTGTAACATTCAATGATTTGGTAATTGAACCACAAAAAGATGATATCATAAAGTTTAGAATCAACTTCTTTAACTCTTATGATCAATCGTGGGCATTCGCTACTATCTGTGATGGCTTACGCTTATGGTGTATGAATGGGTGTACAACACCTGTAAATGCTTCTACATTACGCTTTAAACATACAACTAAAGTAAATATCAAAAGCATTACAGATCGTGTTAAAACAGGTTTACAATTCTTTACAGACTCAAGTAAAGATTATAATACTTGGGCAAACACAAGATTGGAAAACAATAGTGTTCAAAGATTTCTTGAATCAACAATATGCAAAACATTCAAAAGATCAACAAATTCAATACCTTACAATGTTACTCGAACAGAAACATTACTTGAAGGTTTTGATCGTGAGAGTCGTTCATTAGGTAATACAAAGTGGGCGTTATACAATGCTCTTACATATTGGTCTACTCATACTGACGGAGAGCGAGGTCATGCAATTCGTAAACGTAGAGAAGATGAAGTATCTAAAGCACTTGGTTCAAAACAATGGGAAGAACTTGTTGCCTAAATATTGGCATTGTAATATTCTGATTAGGTGAAAATTACAAACAAACAAAGTTCATTACGTTGTCATAAGTGTAATAATTATTTCAACTACAAAAAAATGTATTCATTCAGTTATTACAAAAGTGAAATGACTCAACTTTGTAATAGCTGTTATGAATATATGTATGATGTCATCACAAACCAAAGGAGGTAAAATGACTCAACCAAAACTAAGAGAAGATGAAATCTTTGATGAAGTAGTCGCTAGGCTTGGCGAATCTGACAGTCTACAAGAATTTAGATTTGCTGTGCGGCCATTCAAACCAACCATATTATCATCACCACTATTTCCAAATGCAAAAGCAAGTGATATGCACGATGAAACATACAATGCTATTACACTAGAAATGTGGAATGAGTATTGGGATAAATATTTATAGAATCATATGCAAGGGTTCGTTGTTGTTCCTTGCAATGATATAGGTTAGGGCGTGCCTATTTATGAGAAAACGCCCACATTATTAATCCATTAAAACAAAGGAGTATATTATGGATATTCATTTTGACCGTAAAACATTAAAGTATGGCAAGTCAAACAACACATGTGAGTTTATTGACTTTCATCTTGACAACCCAAAAGTCTGGGAACTATATCAAAAATTTGCTTCTGATATGGTACACAGAGGACATAAAAAATTATCAAGTGAAATGATAATAAATCGTGTTCGTTGGGAAACAATGATCAACACAACAGATAAACAATTTAAAATAAATAATAACCACAAACCTTTTTATGCAAGGCTTCTTTTGTCAACAAAAAGATTTAAGAACACAAAGTTTCTTGAAGTTAGACAAAGTTGTGCTGATGACTTATCATACTCCGAGTGTGAAATACTGCTCAGTAAATATGTATAAAAATATATTGCAAGACCTACAGACAAGGCGGCAACATCTTAGTATGTCATCTCAGGAGGTGTCTGAAAAGATTGGTGTATCAGATAGCCTTGTCTCTTTGTGGGAATGTGGAAAGAAACAACCAAGTATGATTAACTTTATTAATTGGTGCAGTGTACTTGGTTTCAATCTCATTCTTAATGTTCATCAACAACAAATACCAAAATCATTTGTTCCAAGCTACGACACTAAGCAGTGGATCAAAACAGAGTTTGGAGAAAGGTACGATTATGTCAACGAACTTAAAATCTTTGTCAACCATTATCGGGCAAATGGAACAACTAAATCAGATTGGCAATACGCTTTCCGATCTTGGTTATTGCGTTCCAAAAAATTCACAACCAATACAGCTCAAACCTCCCAAGGTACTGAAGAACGCCGTGAGCGAATCAACAATGTCTTTGCTATTAGCAATAAAGGAAAACAAAGTAGATGAGTATGTAGCTACAGAAAACAAAGCAGTGCAATATTTAGATCGTCTGCGCAGAACATTAAATATTTGTCAACATATGATGTTACCTGCAGATCCTAAATATATAGGCACGGCAATAGAAATGTGTGCTTCTACCTTCGGGTGTGATGTACCTAATGAACTTGGGTTAAAGATGTACGGACAAATCTTAGCCAAGTACCCTCAATGTATCATTGAAGAATATACATTGGAGTTAATCAAAACATATAAGTATAGAAGATTGCCTGTACCTGCAGACTTTCTTGCTATCTATGAACCACCTTACGAACACGGAATGTTATTCATAGAAAATACTTATTTAAAAACAAAAAGGTTTGCAAATGTAGTACAAGAGTGCTATAAAATCAATACGAAAGGAGTATAATATGCAACCAAAGAAAAAAGTAGAGCGACCAAAAACACTTGGTGGTTCAGATGCAATTCGCATTATGGAAGGTGATTGGCACACACTCTGGCTAGAGAAGACAGGGCGTCAAGAGCCTGAAAACTTAGATCGGGTGTTACCTGTACAAATCGGCATTGTTACAGAAGGATTAAACAAGCTATGGTTTGCACAGGAAACAGGGCATAAACTATTATCAGCTAGTAACCAACACGATTTCACAGATGGATTTCGCCACGCTAGTCTTGATGGATTAGTTAATGTTAGTGACAAAATCTGTGTCCTAGAGTGTAAGCATACCAATGCCAACAACACTTTAGAAAATGTTATACGAAAATATATGCCTCAGCTACAACATTATATGCAAGTTGCAATGATGGATAGAGCGTACCTCTCAGTAATTTTTGGTAATATGAGATACGAATGGTGTGAAATACAATATGACAATGAATACATAAAGATGCTTTACGAAATGGAAGATACCTTTTGGAAGCAACATATACTAACAGACAAAGAACCAGAGAATATACAAGCAGAAAAACTAGTACAAAACTATACAGACAATATAAAAGTAAACGAGATGATTCGTATAGATATGGAGAAGAACAATGAGTTTGTAGCTAATGCACATACTTGGCGTGAAACAAAGATATCATACGATCAACACCGAGCAGTTGGTAAGGTATTAAAAGAACTAATACCTGCCAACTGTCGTCTTGCTGAAGGTGGTGGTATCAAAATATCAAGAACAAAAGCAGGACACTTAACCATCAAAGAAAACAAAGGAGGTTAATATGATGGGACACATTGAACCAAGAGTAAAGAAAATACTACAACAGTATGATCTAAAACCCGAACACGCTTTGTGGGAACTCAAGCGTGGAGGTAAAGCAACACTTGTAATGCTACACAAATACTGTGAACTTGTAGGAGCTAAAGCAGGTGTTGTAATTGATGACATTGTAGAAGTAGAAACAAACTCTGCACAAGGTATTGCAGTAGTTAAATGCTATGCACACAATGACAAAATGAAAGTCATTACCTACGGAGAAGCAAGTCCAAAAAACAGTAAAGTTGCATATCCGTATGCTATGGCAGAAAAACGTGCTGTAGATAGAGCAATACTTAAACTTGTAGGATTGCATGGTTTTGTGTATTCAGAAGATGAACTTGACACAAGTAACGAAAAGTTAGGTTCAGCAGATGATGAAGCAATTAAATCATTTATTAGTAGTATTGAAGGCAGTAAAACTGTCAAACAAGTTACAGGCTACTATGAAATGAACAAGGTAAACATAGCTAAAGCTAAAAAATCCAATCCCGGATTGTATCAAATGGCAATAGCTAAATATGAATCTAAACGAAAGGAATTAAATGTATAATAAAATTCAAATTATTGGCAATCTTGGTGCTGACCCCGAAATTAAACAAACGGGGGCAGGCACTAATTATGCCTTATTATCTGTAGCTACAAACAGAGTAGTAAAAGGAGAAAAAGAAACTGAATGGCACAAGTGTGTCGTTTGGGATGATAAAATTGCTGACATCTTAGCCAAGTATACTAAGAAAGGAAGCAGAGTTTTATTGGAGGGAAGACTAACATATAGAAAATGGCAAACAGAAACAGGAGAAGAAAGAGTAAAAGCAGAGATACATCTTGATAGGTTTAACTCTGAAATGAAACTAATGGACTCCAAGTCTGATGGGAATGTATCTTCAATTACGTCACCAAGTGCTGACCAATCATTACCTAGTGATGTAGAAGCAGGATCTATTATTGAAGATGATGTGCCATACTAATGTTTAAAATATTCATATTAACATTATGGTTAGAGTATCAAGGCAAACTTTGGGTAAAGTATGCCTTGCCACTCCAAAGTAAATGTAATGTTATGACTTGGTGGGGAGTCCAAAATCAATACAAACACTCACCTATAAACATTGTAGCAATGAAATGCACACGAGTAAAAGATTTTAAATTAGATAAAAGGATATATAGTTATGACAAAAAATGAATCACGTGTTTATAAATTTGTAGATGACTTTATTAATATGTATAAATTTAGTCCATCATACAAAGAAATAGCTGAACACCTTGATTTTGCTTCACCCTCACAAGCACACAAAATATGTATGCAGTTAGTAAAGAAAGGTAAATTAACAAAAGGAGAGGGTGCTAGAAATTTGGAGATAGCAAATGGGTAAGTTTAGTAAGAGTAAGGGATATAGAGTAGAGCACAAACTAGTAAAAGAATTTAACAAAGCAGGAATCAAAGCACGGCGACAACCAATGTCTGGAGCTATAGCAGATTTTCCTTATGACATAGAAATAAAAGATGAACGCTTTCATAAACTAAGTGTAGAAGTAAAAGCAAGAAAAAATGGTGAAGGTTTTAAAACATTAGAAAAGTGGAAGTCTGGTGCTGACTTGCTGTGCCTACACAAAGACCACGGCACAACAATGGTTTGCTTGGACTTACCACTTTTTATTGATATATTAAAACAAGATGAACTTTAACTATGCAGGATATGATTCTATGATCTACCAGATAGTAGATGAAGAAGGTTATATAGTAGATAAAGATACAGGAAAACGAAAGCTCGATCATAAGGGTCTGGAAATACAAGTGCCTAAAGAGTATCGTTGGATGTATAGTATCTACAATACCGAATGTGAATAAAATGTGTATAGCTTGACAATACTTGAAACTTGGTACATATGTATTGTATGTATAAAAAAGTTCTTGTGATATCAGACTTACATATACCTTACCATCATCAAGATTCTTTTGAATTTTTAAAAGCTGTAAAAAAAGAATACAAACCAGACTTTATTGTAAACATTGGTGATATGTTAGACTTTCACGCAATATCATTTCATTCGCACGACCCAGACCTTTACTCGGCAGGACATGAACTAAAAGTAGCACGCAAATATGTTAAAGAACTAGAAGCTATATTTCCTAAAGTGATTGAAGTAGATTCTAATCATTCAAGTTTAGTATACAGACGAGGTATAAAATTTGGAATGAGCAGAGAGTTTATGAAATCGTATGCTGACTTTCTTGATACAAAAAAATGGAAATGGGTAGATGACTTAACACTAACTATGTCTAATAAAGAAAAGGTATTCTTTACACACGGCAGAGCGGCAGATGTATTAAAGGTATCACAAACAATGGGTATGTCTGCTGTGCAAGGTCATTATCATACCAAGTTTTTAATACAATGGTGGGCAAATCCTAATAACATTTTCTTTGCTATGAATGTTGGTTGTTTAATAAACCAAAAAAGTATGGCGTTTAACTATGCAAAGAATTTTAAAACACGATTTATTGTTGGATGTGGTATTATAATAAATGGTATACCTAAACTATTACCTATGATTTTGAATGATAAAGGTCGTTGGATAAAAGAATTACCAGAATAAAAGTAGAATTAGCCCTAGAAAGGCAAATAAAGCCCATACAGGATATTTAATAATATTTAGTATGATTGATTGCCAAAAGCCACGAATCTTCATCACGATCCAATCTGTGCCTTTACTTTTCGCTTTCAGAAACTCTATAAATCTTTCGTAGTCTTTTTGTTCCATTTGTCTGCTATTTTCTCTCCTGATCTACCAAGAGTATAACCTCCAACACCAATCATTACAATATCTAACAAAGAATTTTGTACTGACTCAGGAATATTTGGCGCTGTTAAACCAAACCAATGTGCAACCATAAGCCCGGCGAATACTAACATCATTATAGGTCGCCAACTTCTTTGCAACCAACTGCCTTGTGCTTCTAGTTGAACTACCTTAGCCGCATTTTCTATTTCTGTAAGATCGCCTGTAATAATTTTATGTTGTAACTCAGCTTTAATCTTTTCCTTTTCTGCTTTAGATGTAATTACTTTATCTACAGTAGAAAAAATTGATTTAGCTATAGGTGCAAGTAAAGGTAACATTATGAAATATCGTTATAAAATTTATGTTCACCAATTTCAATAATTGGTTTACTGTGTTGTGCCCATTTAGGGTGAATAGCTTTAGTATGATAATGTGTACTACCATTAGTTGGATCAGGTATTACTTTATGTATTACATAATATGAAATACCAACAAGTTTTAAATAGGTTGGATCTAATTTATTTAGTTCAACTAATTTTTGTCTATTAGGATCATCTTCATTCCAACAACTAAACTGCCAATCCTTTAAACATACTTCTTGTATAGAAGAACCATACCAACTATTTTTTAAATATCGATTGTTAATCACATGTGCTACAGCAATTTGACCTGCAGTACCTTCCCCTCGAGCTTCACCATATAAAGTCTTAGCCATAATATCTAATGTTTTAATCATCATTGTCATAACATATCCTTTATAATTTGATACTCATAATATAGAAAAGCAATAACAACTACAATAGCTACAGCATAAATTATTCTATCTCTAGATTTTTTTTTCATTTCTTCTACTCTTTTTATACGTAACTTATGTTCTTTTTTTACGTGTGCAATTTCTGCTTGCAATCGTTCCCATTGACCCGGCGATCCGTGAATAAGTATTACATCTTTAAGTTCATCTTTCATACGGCGTACTTCCTCTTTACGCAGATGTGCTTCGATTGCTGTTTGTTCTATGCTTGAAAATTTACCAAGTATACTTTTACCTTTTTTACTAGAGTGATGTTCAAGTTGTGCTTCAGCATTAGCAAATTTATTTATAAAACCTGCTAGCTTATGTAAATCTTTACCGATCTTAACGCCTTGCATAATTACGCTATGAGCAGATTTAATTGTAGCGAATGCTGTTAACGGATCTATAAACATTAGTGTATTCTTCCGTATGATGTATCATAATCAGTATTCATCATATCAACAAATTCAAATGCTTCTTCTTCTGATTCAAAAGATGATGCTGTTATAGAAACAATAAATTTTTTAGTTTTTTTATCGTAGTTTACTACGTAGGTTAGTCTTATTTCATCTTCTGTCATAGCACTTTAAGTATTAATGTTATCAATACACCCATAATAGATAGTGTTGATCCCATTATCAATACCTCAAGTCTTTTTATTCGTGCTTCTAATTTATCCATTGATACTTTATGATGCTCTCTGTAGATAGAACATTCTCGTTCATGTGCTTCCATCTCAGCGGCTACATCATGAATCGTTCTAGTATCCATTTATGAAATGTCCAAAAAATATGCTTGTTGATCTTCAGATAAATTAGTCCATTTATCTTTTACAGCATTAACTCCTGTACTATTTGATTTAGTAAAATTAGTATCATTAGCACTGTTGTAACTAGCTTTATATCCATCAGACATAGATACATAAGTTTTACCATCTATCTCACCCCACCACCAAATTTGTTTTCTTGCCCAATCATTTTCTGCTTGATCATCTGACCAATCTTCACTAGACGTTATTGATTCTGGGTGAACAATGTCAATCATATTTACTGTAGTGTCATATAGTTTCATAATTTCTCCTATGGTCTAAGTCTTGACCAACCATTATAAGTTGTATTAACAGTTGATCCTAAATTATAATAATAGTTATTACCATAGCCAAAGATTGTGCCATCAGATGCACGAACATAATGTGCCCAATATGCACTATAATAATGTCCCATTGATATAAAATCTTGTATTTCAATATCTGTATTACCTATGTAACTACTACCTGAAGATAAAGTATGATTCCACGGAGATGGATATAAAAATGCACCATAAAAATTTGTAGCAGTTGTAGTAGCTTGATGAAAATGTGCCACAGAATGATATCCCCATAACCACAAACGACCTTGAGTATCTAAACCATACCAACCCGGTGCATTATATCCACCTGTTCTTTGTGGAAAACAAGCCTTCATTGTTGTTGATGGGAAAGCCAAAGCAGTTTTAGTTATTGTTCCATCAGCACTTGCAGTAACTGTATAGTTTTGATAGGTATCAAATGATGAAGTAGAAGGAATATTAACACCTGTAGTTGCTGTTGTATTACCTTGTAATTGAGCACCATTAGCATTATATCCAACCATTCTAAAACCATTACCTGTATTATTAGCTATAGTTAATTGATACATATCACCCGGCCCATCTGTTGTATTTGAATTACTTGAATCTGAATCACCTAACCATAAGACGGCTGAAGATGTAGTTGCATTACCTGTAACTTGCACTGCACTAAAGTTTTCTGATCCTCCAATCTGAACAAAAGCAGATTGGTTAGTTGTGTTACCTATACCTAAATTACCATTACCATTGTAACCAATACCAAAAGTATCGCCATTTGTTTGTATTACATATGCTTGTGCGGCATAACCTGATGAATAATATCCTGTAGCGTGAAGACACGCTTGTGCTACATTACTTACACCTGATAATTGTGCAAATGATGTACGAGCAGAACCACCACCTACACCATTGTCATTAGCACCTGAGTGAAATAAATTGCCACTAGAGTCAACAACATATGTATCTCTAATACCTGCAGATATTTGTTTTACATTTGTAATACCTGTTATTATTGTAGGTACTGATCTGTTGTTAGTTGTACCATCACCTATTGGGCCACTACCATTGTTACCCCAACCCATAACTCTTCCGTCGTGCAATATAGCAAAACATCTAACAACAGTTGAGAATTGATATCCACCATATATATTAGGTACTAAACAAGACACTTCACAAGAAATACTATTATTTGTTGCATCTGGCCCAAAGTATGGATTTTTAACCCATTGATATCTATCTGTAGTATCACCTAATCCAAGTTCTCCACTACCATTTTCTCCTGTTACAAATACATTACCTTTATTTGTTAATGCCCAAGACGTACCACCTTTATTCCAAATACGAACAAAATATTCTCCACTTTTTAATCCACCAAATTCCATAGACATTTTACTTTTTAGTACAACATTATCTACTGCACCATTACCTACAGGGCCGGCACTATAATAGTTATACCCTCTCATTAATGGTTCATAGTTACCATTCAAATAACATAAAGTAGCAGTATTATTATGCATATCATTTCTATCTCTTTTTACAGGGCCACAAGCAGGGTTTGGCATACCATCATAAGGTATCCAATCTGCAGATGCACCTGATTTACCATTGTATTCTGCTAACCACGGATACTTTCCATCTGTACCATAATCATTTGTAGCTTTAAATGTATTAGCATACAATGGAACATTACTACCTAAAACATCTACTTGATAAAATGCATCAGAGTTTGACCAATTTACTGATGATCCACTAGCTTTTAAAATTTGTCCTGTTGTGCCTATAGAAAGGCGTTGTTCACTTGATCCGTCGTGTGTAAGTAAATCACCTGCAGTAGTTAATGTACCTGAACCTTGAGCCATTAAATCCCAATGTGTACTATTGCTTGATGATGGAGCACCTGCATTTGATCCTGTCTTAGAAGTAGTATTTACATATACCCAAGATGAACCATTATACTCTACAACATCATCTGCTTCATATGTGTTACTTGTAGAGAATGTACCTCTCCAAGTAAACTTTATTTTTCCTAAATCAACTGTTGCCATTTTTCTACCTCCTTTATGGCATATTTATTAGCAAATGTCCACTAGTGTTAATACTCATAAAAATTGAGCCGGTTGCAAAGAAAAATGTATCATAGTCAGAAACCTTTAAGTTCTCTGCTCCTCCCACTAATGTATGCTCTTGTGTTGCTATACTTCTACCTGTGCCATCTACTGTTTTTTTTAGACCAAAAAATTTACTAGCTATGGTAGAAATTGCACCAACCTGTGCATTAATTGCTTCTTTTGTACGAAGAGGTGTCATACCTTTCGTGTTTTCTGTACCTGTTTCTGCTTCGGATTGACTAGCAATAGATAAGAAAATACCATCTGATCCGTCTGCACCTGCAGGGCCTTGTGTGCCATCAGAACCTCTAGGTATAGTTAAATTTAGAACTCCTGTATTAGCATCATATGTTGAAGTTGCACTTGTACCTGCATTACCTGTAGCAACATTTACTGTTTGTACACCTTGTGCAGATTGCGCAATAACATTACCATTAGAATCAAAAGCTAGAGTTTTACTTGCTCTACTAGTTTTTGCAGGTAATGTTAATGTTGCATCATCATCATAATCTAATAATTTTATAGAACGTGTATGTATTTTATCTTGATCAGCAAAAATAGCTACAGCTTTATCTAACTCTGTGTTAAGTGCAGTTATATCAAAAGCACCATTTACAGGAAAATCTGTAGTTCGTTCTATTACAATATCTCGTAATACAATTATTTTTTGTCCTGCTGTATGACCTGCACCAAAAGTAATTGTAGCCCCTGTACCAAATTCATATGCACTGTCGCTTGATGAATTAGTAGCTGTAACTTTGTATTGTGTAGTTGTTGTGGGATTTACACTATATGTAGCTAAAGTGCTGTCTACATATACTTTTAAATCTTCAATAGCAAAAAACTCAAAGGTAATAGTATAAGTTGTTTGACTAGCTGTAGCTGTAAACTCGTGCCTTGGATTATTCTGTGTTGACGCTATTGTCATTCTATACCTGCCAAACTATTATATGTTTGTTTAAATGTATCATCCCATAACCACAAACTGTTGTATGGTATCATTCGCCTAAAGATAGCATGTCTTTCACGATTTGACAAATCTGAGTCAGTAAAAGCTTGATGTAAATCTAGCAACATAGATGGTGCCGCACCTGATATTTCTCCCCAAGCATCTCTTTCTGTAGGACTTCCAAATCTATTATCTAAACCTACCATAGGTCTTAACCCATATGAATTATCAAAAAATCCACCAGATATAGTTTCTACCATAAAATTCATATCTCCTGCTAAAGATAGTATTCCTGATAATTCTACGGCTCGTACAATTTTTTCTCCAAATGGTTTGTCTTCATATAAATCTCCACTTTTAAGTCTATCAGCTACCATCCCAAATGTAACTAAAGCTAATCCTCCTGTAATTGCAGGACTAACACCATCTCTATTTTGCACTAGGTTTGTTGTTAATCTTTTAACAGAAGATATGCCATATGAGTAAAACTGCAAAATAAGTGCTAACCAAGCATTATTAATTTTACCTCCAAGATCACTTTTTTGAAAACCAAAATATCGCATTAAAGGATTGTCTAACATTTGTGCAATACCTTCATCATTAATTCTAATAACACCCTGCATCATATTTGGTCTATCTGCTACATTTGGTGTAATAATTGTTCTTTGTATGTCAGAAAATACTGCATTAGCTAATGTTCGTCTTGCTTCGATACCACCTCTACGACCTGCCCAAGCATTAGTATTAGCTAATATTTGATCGCCATTTTTTTCAAAGGGCATACTAGCTATAGTTTCTGCCATATTTTCATCAATACCAAAAGATGCTAATCTTCTTTTACCTAGTCTATCTAATTTACCTCCAGATAGTTTTATACAATCTTCCATAAATCTGTGCATACTAGTTAAACCAACAAATTCTTTTAATATGTGTGTCCACGGTGTTAAGCCATTTAACATATAAAAAGCATTTTGTGGGCGTTCAAGCCATTGTCCAATATATTTATCAAACCAACCTTGTTTATTTTTTCTGCTGTTTGTAATACCTCCATCATACATAAATCTTCTCATATAGTTTTGCAAAGTCATTTCAGATACAGGTGCAAGATATTGTAAATCTTTAAGATTACTTTTTCGTAGATTATCCATACCTTTTAAAAAAGGTTCTATATTCCCTTTCATTATAGATCCAAATCCTTGTGTCATTATTGGTCTAGCTAATTCAGGTATAGCACTATATATAACTCTACCCATATATGCTAAAGATGCCCAATTCTTCATAGCTTGTGCAGAACGGACACCAAATGTAGTAGGATCAGAAGAATATAATGTGCCTAATATTTTATCTTTTTCATCTATAAAAGCATTAATAATTGCGGCTCTATCAGTATCTTTAACATTTCTTAATATTAAATCAATTTCTGTTCGTGTAAGAAAATCATTCATATGAGTATCACCAAACTTTTTTGCTAATTCTACTGCAGGTGCAACACGCTCTGAGTATGAACGAAGCAGAAAAGCGGCGTCTGTTTCAATAAAATCTAATACTTCTTTGTTTGGTATTTTTAGAGTTCTTACTAATAATGGTCTTGCACCTACTTTATATCTACCATCAAGATCAAAACCATATCCTGCTATACCTTCACCATCTTGCCATCTAGCTTCATTCTCTGTAATTTGATTAAAATAAAATTCTACTTCTGCATCAACAATACCTGAATGTGAATTTTGTTTATATACTATTCGCTCTGCATCTGTCATAGCAAAACTATTACGAATCTCAATATAACTTTGTCGTGAATGTGAGTCTGCTAATTGTTCTTCTATGTTTCTACGAAGTATTTGTTTAAACTCATCTTCATTTTCTAATATTGCATCCCGTTTCCAAATTCTATGCAAATATGTTTCGTCAGCCCAATATGGTTTATCCGATTGAAATACAACTTGTTGTCTTGAATAAAACTCGGTTTCTGCTTTAAGTCGCTTAAACATAGTTTCTAGTCGTTTAACATTATCTTTGCCAAGTCTATCTATGTTTGCTTGTTGTACAACTAAATCTCCATCTGCATCAAGAGATCCTACTTCTCGTACTATGCGATTCATATGAAATTGTTTCTTTTTTATTAATTGTAAATAACTTTGATTATTTGCATACATTCCATTTTCAGCTAATTGGTCATCATAAAACTTTGTTATTTTTTTATATACACCTGCCGATCTTTGCAAATTTTCTAAAACTGCATCACTAACTTGATTAGTTAGTGAGTTCGGATCAACAACATATCTACCTAGTAACTCACTATATTGTTTAAAATCCATTTCATCTGATACGCCTCTTGCATTTCTAGAAAATCTATCTTGTACATTATTTACAAATGCTTTTGTCGCTTTTGCTGTTTTAACTAATTCAGTTTTAAATACACCCATTTCAGAATCAGCACCTGTTAATGATAAAAAATTATTTTCAATTTCTCGTAACCCTGCAACAATTTCTGCATTATGTCTTGTGCCTACAGCAGTAACTACAGACTCTGGTGTTGCTTTAAATAAATCATTTATTTTATTTACTGTTGCATAATCACCACTCAACTCTATCATTTTTACTATTATTTCATTTGCAAGTTTTTTATCTTTTACTTTTTTACCAACAGTATTTAGTACCATTGAAGCATTTGTCCAATTTGGTAACATACTTAATAACTCATTAGTATCTGTAGTAGCTAAATAATATGATTCAACTTTAGTATCTTTTATAACAGCTTTATTTAATCTTTTTTCATAATCTAGTGTAGATTCATTTTTTGCTTTTTTAAACTTAGGATAAACAGCTTTGTAAATAGCTTTTTTAATATTAAAGTTAACCCAATCATTAGCCGATTTAAAAAAGTTATCACCTACTCTAATTCCTAATCGTTCTTGTAAATACTGCAAATGCTTTCTTGTAATGAATTGTCCTTTTGCAACTACAAAATCAACACTAACTTGTGGCGATCCATCTACTATTTGATAACTTGCTATTTCTGTATTTAACCTAAAATTATTACTTACAGCACCTGTAGCTTCAACACGAGTTGTATCTTGTAGTATTTTTGTTTGACCTGTTTCACTTACATTACGCTCAACATCTTGTAATCTTAGACTAGCACTTTTAACTCTTGCTGTTTTTCTTGGTGATGACCCACGAACAGTTCCATATGGTCTTACTCTAATATTTTGTTGATCTCTTCTGTTTTTAATTATAACTCCGGGAGAGTTTGATTTAAAATTAAATATTACATCAACATCATCATAATTAATTCCGTTGTCTATAGCGTCTATAATTTGATTTGCATCTTCAACAGTTGCATTAATTGTTCTATCAGCAAGTATTCTTCGTGCAACTTGTTCTCCTAAAGTTTCTGTCATTCTACCGTATATGCCACCAAATAAACCACTTACACCAAATGCAAATCCAATATTACCTACACTCTCACCTATAGTAGCTGTAGGATCAAGAGCAGAACGAACAACCTCTGTACCTGCAACTATTCCTGCACCTGCTCCACCTGCTCTAACTGCACCCCTAAAAAACCCTAATCCCTTTGCTAGTGGTATTGGTATTAGTGTAGTTGGATCAAAAGCGGCGGCAACAAATCCCGGCAGTAATCTATCGCTATAATCTAATCTATCTTTAATTTCTATGTTTTTATCAATACGCTCTATTATAGCTTCCATATGTTTTTTATTACGAACATTAAAAAATGAGCGTTTATAAGGTCTGTAGCGTGAAGGTACATCCCTATCAAAATCTATATCTTCTCGTGGCTCATCAAGATATGACCTATCCTGATTTAGATACATATCAAGTTCACCAAGATAACTTGTTGCCATATGGTCAGTTACATCTTGAAAAAATGTATTTCTAATTCGCATAGGGCGTCGTGAACCTGTAAACTTTGGTTCAACTTTTTGAAACATATGTTTTTGCAACTCACTTTGTTGCTGTGGTTCTAATTGTAGATTATTTAATTTTTCAAATTTTTCCATATTATTTCATTAGTTCTGGACTTCTTACATTAAGTATATCTTCTAATCGTCTACGATATTCTTTGTCTTGCATACCTTTTCTTTTTAATTGTCCTTCGGTATATATCATTGATAAATTAAGTTTTCTTTTCATTTCTAAATTAGCAAATGGATATACTACAATTACTTCTTGTGTATCTTTATTAATTAATGGCTCTTTAAAACCATTAGAATTTTTAATTATAAGATAAGGAACTTTAGATATATCATTTAATGGTATAGTTTCATCACCTGCAAACATTAAACTAAGTCCACCAGAATCAACCCCAAGACCTCTTTTTATAGCTTTTTCTCGTTCATTATCTGTTAAAAAATATCCATCATTTTTTACAACTTCCATAACATATTTAGTTATTTCATTATATCCATCTGGTATTCCTGCATTTTTCATAATTTCTTTATTAATAGGATAACGAACTGCAACACCTTTTTTGTCGTTTGCAAATTGACTATTACTTACTTGTATATCACTTACCCCATAATAATTTTGCGACATACTATCAAATCGTTTTTCAAAATAATCTTTAGCGTGGCTTTCTTTATAACCATCTATTCCTGCATTTACTTTAAATCCTGCGTGTAATAAATTAATTTCCATTTCTGGTGGCTCTGCTCCAAATTTATCTTTAAATTTACTTCGTATTACATTTAATATATCTCGTACAGGATCTGTACCATCTGTAGTTCGTAAACCTACTGCTTGTTGTTTTTGTGCTATTTCTACATTAAATTCTTCAGCACGAAGTCTATTTCTTGTTTCTTCTGTTATTGTTCCAAATAATGCTTTATCTCTTATTATTTGATTTAATAAATATTCTGCATCTCGCAAATCTCCTCTTGGGTTATGACCAAAAAACATAAAATCAGGTCTACCATATTTAGGTCTATCAAGCACACCTTGTATATAATCTAAAACCCCACCTGCTTTTTCTGTATTATTTAATAATATTTTCATTTGATTTTTTAACATAGTACCTAGTTCTGCTGTATTATGCTCTCCTAATCTACTTAATGCTATAACTGTTTTAGCTATATCTACACCCCGATTTAAGTCTGCACCTAAATAAAAACGAGCATTTGGATCACCTGCAAATTGTTGTACAAATTTATTAGCATTGTCTGGACTATCTGTTATATCTTTAGCAACCTCTGACAATGAAGAATTAAATAAATTACCATCTGTTTCTCCTTGTATTGCACTTGATAAATTTTGTTCAAAACTAGCTTCTGAACCCATCTTATTTAAACCTGTTATCTTTGCACTTAAGGCGTCATTAATAATATTTTGTCCTGCTGTGCTTAATTCACCAACAGAATCAACAAAAGTTTTATTATCTAACATTACAGTATTGCCATCTTTATCTGTTACAGGCACTTGTGCATAAACACCATCTAATAAATATTTAATGTTTTCTGCATTAGTTTGTAGTCTAGCAATTCCCACAGATGTTTCATCTACCATATCTACAGGATCTAAATATTTACTCATAATTTTAGAAAATGTACTTAAATCTTTATATGATTGTTTTACAATTTTACCTTCTATTCGTGCTGTTTCTGATAACGGAGAATACAAATCTACAATTTGATTTATTTCTGCTATTTCTCCTTCTATTGACAAACCTGTTGTTACTTTAGATTGAATTGTATTTTCTATTCTTTTTATATCTTCTGTGTAAGATAAATCATTTTGAGCATCTGTTTGTCTGTTAAGAGCATATTGTACATCTTTTTCACCACCTACAGTTAATCTATTAATACTTGGTAATATTAAATTGAATAATTCATCACCTGTTTCTTTTCTTATTTGCTCAGATATAACATCTACAAATGGTTTAATTTCATCTGATGATCCTTGATTAGCTATAATAGATGCTTTTTTCTCATCTATTAATTGTGCTAAATCAGTTTGTATTTCATTTTTTACACGAAACACATACAGTTCATTTTGTTTTTCTTGTTTCTCTGCATTCCACCATATATTAAGTGGTTTGGGAATATTAAATTTTGTTGTAGTTACTTCTTTTCCATTCTTGTCATAAGATACAATTTTATCAGTAGTTATTTTAAATTCTTTATTATAGTTGTCTGCATACACATCATCTACTGCTAACTGTAAATCTTTAAAACCTTGACTTAGTTGTTGTGTTGCATCTGCCCAAGCATCAGCAGTAAGACCTGCCTGTCTTGCCGCTTCTTTTGCACCTTTTGGCTCAACAACACCTAGCGTGTTTACTAAATTAGTTGTTAATCTTTCTCTTCTTACTGCCATTTATTTACCCTGATGTGAAAAAACTTCCTTTTGCACCTTGTGCCGCTTTAACTAAATCACCACCTGCACTTGCAAGATTACCATACATTCCATACCTTGCCGCCGTTTGTCTTGCTTTGAATCCTGATGCTGATGCTTGTGCCGCCATACTTGTTTGTTGTGCCGCTCTTTGTGATGAAACTACATCTGCAAGTCCATTAACTTGTAATCTACGAATATCTTGTTTTGCTGTTTTTTTACTAGCTTTAAAGAAAGCACCAAAACTTGGTGAGTCTAAATCTACATTACCGGCCGCCAAAGCAACTTTATTAGATTTCATATTTCTAAGATAATCTCGTTTTCTGTCATTAATTTTTTGTTGCATAGCTAACATAGCTTGTTTTGCATTTTCTTCTTCTTGGCGTCTTTGCATTTCATAAGCCATCTGTTCATAATTTTGTTGTTGTCTTTGATTTTTTTGTTGTTGAAAATATCCAACTACACTAAAAGCTGTACTAATTGCACTAAAGACTGCTCCGACTGCGTTACACATTAAAACATTACCTCTGTTGTTATTGCTAAAATTCTAAATGGTACAGGTACAGTTTGTGTAATTTGTACATTAGGCGTTTGTGTATAACCAAGTGTATGTACATCTTTCTTTCCTGTGTAACCTACCATTTGTAAACCATTATCATTAAGTAATAAGTCATTTCCATTGATTTGTAAATTATATGTTTTAGATAATTCTAACACAGTTTTACCAATTTTTCTTGGATATCCATATGTTGAACCTAAACCTCTAATTGCAGTAGCTGAATCAACAGGCAAAGTTTCAATATCTATTGTGTAGTTTAAACCTATATCACAAGCAGATGCAGGTAATTGAAAGTTTGCATTACCATTTGAATCTACTGTAGCAGAGCCATAATATCGTATATCGTCATCTTCTGTTGAACCTGATGTTGCATGTACTATTTTGCCTCGTAAATCAGGATTGGTATTCAAACCTGTAAATACTCTACTTGTTGTAAATATAACACTTGCATTGTCAGATGCTGAAACATTAACATCAACAACTATTGTATATTCTCCCGATACACCTGTAGATGCTACACTTTGTATTTTACAAGCTGTACTGTTTACAGTAAATTCTTCTCCTGTTGTAGGTGCATTAATAAATCCATCTAATATTAATTGTCTTTGGTTGCTAACTGTCCCATTTACCAATATCGTGCCGTGTGGTTGATATGACGAAGAAAGTATTTTTGTAACTGAACAATCGGTAGGAATAGCAAATTGTGAATTAGATACTTGTTCTAAATAATATTTTGTAGCACCATTTACTGTTCGTTTAGTAACAATATATAAAAAGTTAGTCAATCCTGTAGCAGAAATGTATGTGCCATCTGTTTCCCATATTGTCCATCCTGCTAACTTTTCTTGTCTTTGCGCCGAAAATACAGCAAGTGTACCATCTCCATTAATAAACATCATAAACTGTTCGGTTCTTTTGCCACTAGCTTTAAGTATTGCAGAGTCTTGTGGGTTGTTAATAGCGTGTGGTGAAATAAATGTTAAAACTGTAGGTACATAATCTTCTGTTGCTGTATTGTAAAAAAACTCTCTTACTGTTTTACCATTTGGTTGAACAAAGATTGCCGCTCCATCAAATAATCTTGGCATACATACTTGTGTACAACCTAAATTAGATTGTCTTTCTATTCGCAAATCTGTCGGTGTTAATGGTTTACCAACTTGTGGCTTAAGATAAAATTCACCTGTACTTGTAAATATTTCTAAATGTTTACCTGCTACAATATGTCTAATTTCATTAATTTGATCAGATGAAATAGATATTTGTATGCTATCTGTATCTTCTGCTTCACCTACATCAAAGTTAAAAAATTCAGAAGTTTTACTACCTGCTATAAAATCTGCTATTGCTCCACCTGCAAAAAATAATCTTTGCTGATGAAACTTACAAGTATTTGGATAGCCATTGTATGCACTATATACTTGTTCATCCCATTGTCTTGTAGGAGGGTGTCCTATTACTCTCATATTTGTACCACCACCATCTGCAGAATCACCACCGGTATCACTTCCTGCCGCAGTATATGTATATCGGTCATCATCTAACACAGTAATAGTAAATGTACCATTTAAGTTTGTTGCAGATAGTCCATTACCATCTTCATTAAGAATAGACTCAGCACCTTCTATTGTAATACTTGCACCTGTAGCAAATCCGTGAGCAGGATGTAATACAGTTATTGTTCCACTACCTTCTTCACTTTTTAAAGGGTCGTCATCAAGTTCAATTCTTATATCTTTCATTAGTGTGCCTACAGCTTCTGTTGAATTAGTTACAGAAGTAATTTCTAATTCTGATCCGTGATATCTTACTCTTGTGCCTACCATTCCAGATTCAAAGTAAGCGGCACTTGTTATTAAATTAACATTTGTTTGTGCTGTAGTTTGATCTATATCTAAAGTAATTTCATCATCAGCAAACTTAAAATATGGTTGATATACTTCATCATTGTTTGTGCTTACTTTAAAAGCAAAAGCATTAAGAACAAAAGAAGTAGCACTTGTTCTTTTTATAATTTGAGGCACAAAGGTTTTGTGTGTAACAATCATAGTATCTGCTTGTTGTGTAAATGTAAGCTCATACAATATTGTGCTTGTCCACGGACAGCTTGTAAAACTTTGTAGTAATGTACCATTTGATGAAAAAATTTTAAGTTTAGTGTTTTGGAAAGCTATAAGATATTCTTGGTTTTCACTAAATATAAAATGTTCTAATCTAGTTTCTTCACCAAGATCGTATCTAAATACTGTGCCTTGCCTTCTTTCTATCGGGCCTTGATTTAAACAAAATACATTTCTAGCTTTTTTTAACGATTGTTGATAGGCATCAATATCAGTACGAGTAATAAATGTTTCATCTACTTCGCCACGAGTAAAACTATTCTGGTGAGTTCTTTGTATAGCCATATAACATTCTAACTATCTGGAACAACTGCTCTTACTCCACTTGCAGTTGCCCTATTTCGTACTTCTATTAATAAACTTGTATTTAGCTTTCTGCTAGTTTGTGTTTGTGATTCCATACTACGAGCAACAACAAGTTGTTGTCTTGCTCTTTTTTCATATAACAAAGATAGCTGATCGTTCCTAGCTATAGCACCTGCAAATAAACTTGCTAATTCGAATACAAGTGCTTGTGTAAAATAATCTGGAAATTCTTTTTCGTGTGGTTGATAAGTATAATGCAAAACAACAACATCATTTTGCCCTGTGTTGGTATACAAATACTCATTATATCTGTCATATAATATTACATTATCCGATACTGTCGCTGTATGTATTAAAATAGTATCATTTGGTATTTGATATGCTGAATCCCATTTATCTAAAGGATCAACTGTTAATTTTGTAAGTTGTGCTTGTTTTGTTGCAAATCTCCATCTTGCTTTTGTAAGCATTGCTCTTAATGTTGTTTCATATAATTGATTAGAAACTTTACTTTCAACTGTATTATCAGTAAATGATGCTATTAAATTTGCACCAATTAAAACTAAACCTTGATTACATATATCTATTTTACTTACCATAATTAAAATATCGGGGGAGTTGCCTCCCCCAATACCCTATGTACCATTAATAGTTGTTACAGTAGCGGCCGCTGTTGCACTTGATACAACAAGGACATCTACTGTTCTTGTGCCACCTGTAGATCCAACAGTAATAATTACATCATTCTGATGAAGCTGATTAGTAGCATTGTTAAAATAACCTGATCCTGCAATGGTAGCAACAGCATCAGCAGAGTTGTAGAGATAAACATTTTGATCTCCACCACCTGCAATCTTTTTTAAGTTTGCTTGAGTAAAAGCCATAATGTTTCTCCTATTCTGTTATTTGACATTCTATCGCACCTTCATTGTCAATCATCACAGCACCCATAGACATATATGAAGTGATTAGATTACTGACCTTTTCAGGGATATAGTTTACTTCAGTTCTGATATCAGAACCCATAGCTAAACCAACAGACGATCTGTGGTAAGCGTGGCAATCTCTAGTTGTACTAGAAATTGACAGACCAGAGAATGAGAACCATAAGAATCCCAACCATCTCTTAGCCGTCATACCACCTGCATATGGTAGTTCTTTTTCACCGATATACTCTGCTCTTGAAAACTGATCTATTTGTAATAGGTCAGCCCAACCTGCAGGAGATACAACAAAGTATCTTTGTCCATCATCAGGTACATCAGCTTCACCAAAATTTTCGTAAACTGTTAACGCCTTTGCAAGTGTAAGACCTGCAGAGCCGTGTACGACATTGTTACTATTAGACCCTGCATCTAACACATCAACAATAAGTTGATCTGTTTTTCTACCTAAAGCAGAAGCCGCTGATTGTGAAAGAACTTGTCTTTCATCTATGTTAGTTTTCAACTCATCTAATCTATCAACATAATCCGCCGCATAGAAATCAGATAGAGTTACATCAACTGTGTTATGCGTGATTTCCATAGTTGGAACATTGGCGTGTCTTGACTTTTCAGTTGCAGACCCTTTGCCCACTTTCTGGAATCTCGCTTGATTGCCTTTTACATTATTAAGCTGTCTTACTGTATTCCTCAGTTTAGAACCCATACGCTGATACGCCATATGGACTTCTGATTCAAACTGCTTAATAAAGGCAGTAGTAATGGAAGTTGCCATAACTATCTCCTATTAAAGTTAATATTACAGTTTATGAATTGTCCGCAGATTTCTGATATCGGGTTATCCAACGAGGGCCACACACATTATCTATGGGTTCACCTTTAAAACCTTTCGGCTCTAAGTAAAAATACTTCATTTTTACATTTTTGACAAGTACCTCTTGTTTATCTACTGTAAACCCCATATATTTTACCCATCTTAGAGTTGTCTTTTGTTCAGCAGTTGCAAAATTACAAAGGAAATCATAATGACTTGCTACATATTCAAACACTCTTTTTTGGTTTCTTAAATAGTGCCAAGACTTAAAAGGTTCATCAGTTGACAACCACCAAGCGGCGGCTTTTTTTGGTGTTTTATAATATGGACAACAACCAAACATAGCTATTACTTTATGTTCAGCATTATAAACTGAAAAAGTAAATGTGTTCGGTCTGTTTGCACGAAAAGGATATAACAAAGACCATAATGGATCACGACCTGTAAGTGCTAATTCATATTTATCTAGTTGCCTAAGATTCGGTGCTAACTCAAAGCAGTCATCAGGAACTGCTATATCCATATACATTATCTGTATAACCTAGCAAAAGCATCATCTACTCTTTTAACAAAAGATTCATCTCTTTCTCTTGGATCAAAGTATCTTGGGTCTTTCATCATAGACCTCACATCTTCTAAAGATAATTTATTTACAGGTTCTGTTTGTACAGAAGATTCAATATTTTGGCGTTGCATTGCCATCATTCTTTCTATAACTTCAATACCTTCGGCAGTTTGACCTAGTGTACCAGAAATTAATTCAGATTGGTCGGGTGAAAAAGATGTAGATACAAAGCTATCTACTGCATCTAATCGTGCATTTGCATTTTCACCAAGCCTTTCTATTTCCGAATCATAATTAGGTACATTTTGCATAAAATTATCTATATATTTATTTACACCATCTTCATACATTTCTTGTGTATAAGCATTTTCAGAACAATGTTTATTCCACCAATCAAACATAGGATTTTCTACTACCATTGTTTCTGTAACTCCTTCAGGAAGTGGTGGTAATTCGTATTCTTCAGGTGCTTCGCTTATAGCTTCTTCAGATAATTCATTAATTATTTCATCCCTAAGTTCATCTTTTTTTCCTCCAACAAACTTTTCTAACTCAACATATCCTTTTTCTAATTCTTCGTGTGAGTTAAATTTACCTAAAATAGGTGGCTCTTCAAAGTCTTGTTCTTCACTTGTATCTTGTTGTAGTTCTTCTTCATTTACAGCAGGTTGTTGTTCTGTCTGTGGTTGAGGTTGAGGTTGAGGGTCTGCTTGTGGTTGTGTTTCTTCTGCTTGTGTGTTTTCAATATCATCTGACATCTTTTTTCTCCTGTACTATTCGTTGACTTTTGCCTTTATTGACACGACGTTGTATTAACCCAACTATATATCGTTGTCCTTCTAAGTGTCTTAATGCAGAGTCTGATATTTCTGATCCTGCAACGGACTCAATAGTAATTTGTTTTAGATATCTTAGAATTTCTTGTGCATTTTCAAGTTTAAATACACTTTCAAAAAGAGTGTTCAACAGTTGTTCCTGTTGTGGATCTCGTTCAAAGTTATCTAATCCCAATATACGATTAGGCTTTGTTTGTTTCATACTACATTTATATACATATATTTATAAGAAATCAACTATAGATTTTTTGACCTGCTTCAAGAACATCTTTTGGTGCGATTCCTGCCTGTTGTCCTGTCTGCATTATTTGTCCTATTTGCTGTGCCGCTTGTTGCATTTCTTCATCAGACCTAATTAATTCTTCAGGTACT
>CENG01078316.1_pt1 | contig 24199 bp, 22 predicted proteins | sample 530131 | NCBI WGS metagenome assembly CENG01 (sample SAMEA2591057, study PRJEB7988) | marine metagenome | biome: marine biome (ENVO:00000447); feature: surface water (ENVO:00002042) layer; material: saline water (ENVO:00002010), including plankton (ENVO:xxxxxxxx) | depth 5 m
CAAACGCGTCAACGTGCTTGCACCTGGTTATGTTGACACCGATATTCTTGCTGGAGATTCCAATGAGAAACGTGCGCAACGAGAGCAGGAAGTTCCGCTCAAGCGAATTGGTACTGGAGATGACATGGCTTCTATTGTCTCGTTCTTGCTCGGAGAGGACGCTGCTTACATCACCGGAGCGGTTCTTCACGCCAATGGCGGGCTCTACTTGCCTTAGACGCATCTTCATCAAGGGTTGGCGCGAAGCAGAACCATGACCGAGGCTTGGGATGACGATGGTGCGTTTGAGCACGTCGCAGACCAAGAGGTCAGTGAAGTCGATCTTGTCGAGCGAGACCCGTTTGACCTCTCCAAGGCCCTTGAGGGGGCAGCATTGGAGCATTTGCACCCCTCAGTCAAACGATTTCGTTTGCATAGTGAATTCGAACCATCTGGAGATCAACCTGGTGCAATTGATGAATTGGTCAAGCAATTGGAAGATGGACAGGAGCGATGTATCCTCCTTGGTGTTACTGGCAGCGGCAAGACCTTTGCTATGGCCAACATGATCGAGCGATTGAACATCCCTACCCTGATTCTAAGTCACAACAAAACCCTTGCACGTCAATTGTATCATGAGGTTGCAGGGTACTTCCCAGAGAACGCTGTTGAATACTTCGTTTCTCATTACGACTACTACCAGCCCGAAGCATACCTCGCAAAGCGTGATTTGTACATCGACAAGGAAATGTCAATCAATGAGCGTATCGAACAAGAACGCTTTGCTGCTGTTGCAAGTCTTGTTAGTCGACCCGATTGCGTGATTGTTTCTTCCGTATCCTGCATTTACGGTCTGAATCCTCCCGAAACGTTCCTTGAGCATCACGCTCGTGTCCACAAAGGACAGGAAATTGACCCACAGGACCTCGTACGTGAGCTGGTTGCCCTCCAATACACCAGAACGACCACAGACCTCTCAAGAGGAGAATGCAGGCTACGTGGTGAAGTTCTCGATGTGTGGATGCCATCTCGAGACGATCCGCTACGAATCCGATTCGATCTTGATGGAGTGACTCATGTACAAGTCTGTGATCCTGTCTCATGGGAGGTCCTCGATGACCTGGATGAAGCTTGGATTCATCCCAAGGAATTCTTCATGACCAGTGAGGAACGCTTTGAACAGGCCCTTGAAAGCATTGAGGATGAATTGCAACTTCGTTTAACAGAATTCGACATGCAGAACAAATTCATTGAGCGACATCGCCTTGAACAACGTACGCAGTATGATTTGGAGATGTTGCGAGAGATTGGGCATTGTCAAGCCATTGAGAATTACTCCTTACATTTTGATGGACGTCAACCCGGTGAACGGCCGTACTGTTTGCTCGACTTCTTTGCTGCATGTGCACGACAGTTCCACGGTGATCCAAAGAAATTCTTGGTTATCATGGACGAATCACACGTCACATTACCACAGGTTGGAGGCATGTATTTCGGAGACAAATCACGAAAGGACAGTTTGATTGAGCACGGATTCCGATTGCCAACTGCAGCGGATAATCGCCCTCTCAAGATGCCTGAATTCCAACACCTCGTCCCACAAATGGTGTACGTTTCTGCAACACCTGGAGAACGCGAGCTGCGTCATCTGTGTGAAGTTACCAAACAAAAAGTCCCTCTCGGCCTTGAACACGTCGCTTCCGCAGGCGGGGCAAAACCTGGCGAGAAAAAGAAGAAGCATCCCGATTCTGAAACGATGTACGAACTGCTCCAGTCCATTGGAGGGATAGCAAAAATGGAACTGCGGCCTACAGGTTTGCTCGATCCGAACATCGAAGTTCGGCCGACTGAAGGCCAAATTGCTGATCTTCTATCCGAAATTAACCTTCGAATCGAAAGAGGAGAGCGTTGTTTGGTAACGGTACTGACCATCAAATTCGCTGAAGAAGTTGCCGAATATCTCAATCGGATGGGTGTTCGTTCACACCATTTGCACTCTGAAATTGATACCATCGAACGTACCGAGATTCTCAATGCTTTACGAATAGGGCACATCGACGTAGTTGTTGGAATCAACCTCTTGCGAGAAGGTTTGGATATTCCAGAAGTGAGTCTGGTGGCAATCTTCGATGCTGATCGCCAAGGATTCCTACGAAACGAGCGTTCTCTCCTTCAGACCATTGGACGTGCTGCTCGTAATGAAAACGGGAGAGTGCTGCTCTATGCGGACGGAATGAGTCCAGCAATGGAAGCCAGTATTCGACAAACGCTCGAACGTAGAAAACGACAGGATGCACACAACAAGGCGAACGGTATCGTTCCAAGAACCATCATCAAGGCACTCCCACAAATGGGGTCAGAAGCTGATGAATTGATTGCAGGGACTGCAACTGCAAAGGATGGAAAACGTAGGCTTGTCGCCAAGAAAGGTGGTCGAAAGGATGGCGATTGGGCTTCAAAATTCAATCTAGGTGCAGGTGCTTGGGCTCAAACTGAAAAGAAAACTCCAATTGAAAATTCAAAAATTCAATTGACTTATGACGAGCCTGATGATGTGAAATCAACCTTGACTCGTGAACAACGTCTGGATTTATTGAGCGAACTAAAATCTGCAATGAAAGAGGCTGCGAAACAACTCGATTTCGAAGAGGCTGCCCGGTTACGTGATCGAATATTCGAACTCGAACAAACGCTTTGATCACTTGGAAAGTCGTGTAGCTGCCTGTTCCAGCGTTTCATCCTCTTGGCGAAGTGAACGAATGTAGCGTGCGATTGTCTCATCCGAACCTTCCAAGTCATACAAGTCGCCTACCCATTCAAGAGGCTCATCCAACGTATGGCTTGCACCAGAATCGAATCGCCTCCATAGAGAACATTCGCTTCCATCTTGTGCCATGGTTTGCAAAAACCAAGGGATGTCATCCTTTGGATTCAGACAGACAAGATTTGCTTCTGTAACCGTTACAACCCAACATCGGCCCTGGCTGTAAGGGATTTCTGCTGCATCAAGGAATTCAATGACGTCTTCTCGTTCAGCACCTGGTTGTAGCCAAATGAACGGTATTGTACGTCCTTGAAGCAACCATTGTCGCAAGGAACTGAGAACCCTGTCAGGCGAAAGGAAGAGAACAAACAACTCCTGTTCGCTTGATTGCCATGGCTGGTTTCGAATCGGTCGCCCAAGAAGCGTATTGCCTGCATCCTTGGGATGGACAGGAACCATTCGGTATCCCAAATGCCCAGCATCATGGAATGCTTGATGTGCTGGGCGATCGCTACGCAGTCCAGCACCAAGGATATGGACGGTTTGAATCGTTTGCAGCCATTCATCCCTCTCCATGATAATTGCATTTCGTCTTTGGTTTTCAAAGGCTGTTTCCCTGTGGATGAAAACTGCGATTCAAAAGGAGAAGCGTTTTTTTCCCGTCATGAACTACCTCATCATCGGCGGGAACAGTGACATAGCGACCGAAGTTATCGAACGACTTACAACCAACGGCCATCATATTCATGCGCTCGTACGGAACGAAGAAGACGCCTCTCGACTTCAATCGCAAGGGTACACAACAACAGTCGGAGACGCTACAAAAGAAGCAGACATCAAGCGCTGCGTCGAAGAAGCAAAGGAAAAAGGAGACATCGACGGTATTCTTCACTGCGTTGGATCGATTCTCATTCGCCCTCCTCATGCCCTCAACCAAGATGCATTTGAAGACGTCATTACAACCAACTTGACCTCTGCATTCCTCACACTCTCCATAGGTGGTAAGGCCATGCTTCGGCAAGGGAAAGGACGAATGGTGTTCACCTCCAGTGTAGCAGGTTCTCTCGGATTGGTCAATCATGAAGCAATTGCCGCTGCAAAAGGTGGAATCGAAGCAATGGTTCGTTCAGCCGCTGCTACCTATGCACGGCGTGGGCTGCGAATTAATGCTGTAGCTCCTGGTTTGACGGATACCAAGATGGCAACAAAGATTCTCGCAAGCGATGCAATGCGCGATGCTGCATCTCAAAAGATTCCAACACAACGCATCAATCAGAAACAGGAAGCTGCCTCTGCAATGCATTGGCTTCTAACCGATGCTCCCGACAACTTGACCGGTCAAGTCCTACACCTTGATGGTGGTATGGCAAACGTCCTTGTTTGAGGGAGAGCATGAAGGCGATCATAGTCGGTGCTGGACTAGCAGGATGTGCAGCCTCGCTTGCCCTTGAAAAGCACGGATACAAATGCACCCTCATCGAGTCTTCTGAAAAGGCAGGAGGGCGCATGAGAAGTACAACAATCGGAGACTACAACGTCGACGTTGGTTTTCATGTCCTTCATACAGCGTATCCAACACTCGATCGTTGGCTCAATTTAGATCATCTCGAACTTGAGCCAATGGACGCAGCCACTGATTTAATCCAACCATCAACAGGAAAGATCTCCACGCTTGGTGACCCCTTACGCTCACCTTCTACGCTGTTTCCAACCCTCTTTTCGGCAGGAATATGGAATGCATTACGAATGCTACGATGGCGATTATCCACACGAAAACGCGACCTTGAGATTGCAATGGATCGTCCATCAATGCCATTGGACACATACTTTCATTCAATGCGATTCAGCAAGTCGTTTCAATCATCATTCCTTCAACCGCTGTTCGCAGGAATTACATTGGATGATGAACGAAAAGAGCGTTCAGCGTTCGCTTCGTTTACCTTCTCAGCAATGTCTCATGGCGACATGACCATGCCAAAAAAAGGGATTGAAGCCGTACCAAACCAATTGCTTGAACGTCTCAATTCAACCAAGATTATGTACAAGACAGTCGTTGAAACCATCTCGAAGGATTCTGTGACGCTTGCAGATGGAACAACACTCGAAGCCGATCTTGTCATTCTTGCAACACCGCAGCATGTTGCACAGAAACTCCTCGGAATGACCAGCAATCCTCGACAAAAGGAGACTGCTACCTACGTTTTTGAATGCCAACAAAGCCCTTTGAAGCGGGCACGATTGCTTTTGAATACAGAATATGGAAACAGTGAGAACAAAGTTCTGCATGTCCATGTTCCTACGCTCTTGCATTCTGCATCTTCGCATCTTCTTGTTGCTACTGTCATCGGAGAGCACTCTCGCCTGCATGGTCAGAGCGAGGAACAGGAGAAGATTCGCAGAGAACTGGTTGCTTGGTTTGGCTCTGATGCTGAAGAGTGGCCGCTTGTTGGCACAACGTACGTCGATTATGCCCTCCCCTCAAGCAGCACAACTGCCGTAGGTAGGGAGCGAATGGAGCTTATGGTCGACGATGTTTACTGCATTGGCGACCATACAATGCATCCATCTGTTCATGGTACGCTTCGTTCAGTAGAGCGCTTATTGGAACATCTTGAGATTCCAATCCCCATGAAAGGTTGATGAAGTGAAACGATGGCGGTCAAGCATGGCCATTGACCCCAACGACTTTGACGTCCCTGTCAAGGATTATTCCTTCAGCAAGGTGACGTCGACGACTTCCCTTATCGACCAAATGGCACAAGCAGGTGGATTTACTGCTACGAAACTTGCCAAGGCACGAGATATTTTGCTGCAAATGCGTTCAGAAGTGGACGCTGTTGAAGGGGATTCGGGTCAAGTTTGCAATTGGCTCTCCTTCCCTGCATGCTTGTGTGCAACAGGAACTCGTTCGTTCTTTATCGAGGCAATCAAGACCAAGATGTTCAACGTTGTATCCACAACCTGTGGTACGCTTGACCATGATATTGCTCGCTCGTACAAGGACTACTACCACGGTGCCTTTGAGCTTGATGATATCGAACTTGGTGAGCATGAATTGATGAGACTCGGGAACGTTATCGTTCCGAATGCATCCTATGGAGAGATCATCGAAGCAGTGGTCATGCCTGCACTCGAAGACATCTACAACGATCGACTCAAGGAAACGGGGAAAACTGGTGCTGATGCTTGGCTTGGTTTCGGTTCCATTCACCTCGTATGGGAACTTGGAAAGCGAATTGGTAAGCCGAATTCACTGATTTACTGGGCTTGGAAAAACCAGATTCCAGTATGCATCCCTGGTATCACAGATGGTTCCATTGGCGCTCAATTGTTCATGTTCCGACAAAAGCATCGAGACTTCCATATCGATACACTGGCTGATGAACAGGTCATGTCGGATTTAACTTGGGACGTTGCTACCTCGAACGCACTCATGGTAGGTGGAGGAATCTCCAAGCATCACGTTATTTGGTGGAACCAATATCGTGGTGGCCTCGATGCAGCAGTCTACGTTACTACAGCTCCAGAACACGATGGAAGCCTTTCTGGTGCTCGATTGCGTGAAGCCATCAGTTGGGGCAAGATGCGGCCAGAGGCTCCAAACGTCTGTGTTGAAGGAGATGCGAGCGTCTTGCTTCCTCTGATCGGAAGTGACATCTTCAATCGTTAAGTTTCCCAGCAAGATAGACCATCATCGCTGTACGGAGAGGACTGGTTGGTTGCCAACCTTGGCCATCGCACTGCTCTAGGACATCATGGATTTGTCCCAGTGAGGGTCGCGTTGATTGGTGTGCAGCATTGATTGGAACGACCGCTATCGTTGGAGAAGATGGCTGATCAAGCAACGTTGCAGTAAATTGACCAGTTGAACCTGCTCGTGTTCGATTGTAGAGCATTTGCATTTCATGGTGCGTTTGTTGGGTCGACCAACGACGACGTCCTGCGATATCGATGTGGTTTGGTAACTCGGGTTGATGCAATGCTATGCGGACTAGGGCATCAACAACATCCGATTCCGCTACCCAATAGTGGGATTCATCCCCCTCGATGTTTGAGTCGATTGAAGCCCATATTGTATCAAGACCTGGATTGATGAGGCCATGATTCTCTCCAGAAGGGAGCACGTCATGCAATATCATGGAACACCGTCCATTGATTTCAATGGTATTCATTTCGTTGAAGAGGGTGAATACTTGATCAGCATCGCTGGTTGCAGTAACCTTCGCAATGCCTGCTTCCAACAATGTTGCGTGTTGTTGACGTATGAACTGAACATCACCATCATCAAGGCACAGTTCGACATCAAACATGAGTAAGCGTTCTATGAAGGACTGAGCGATGGAGCCATCGATTGGATGGACACGCACTCGAACCATTCTTCTCACGCAATGAATGCCTCAATGGCTTGGCGAGTGATGTCGATTACAAGATCGACTTCCTTGGAGGTGATGGCGAAGTTTGGCGTGTATCGCAGAGCATTGACACCACCATGAATGACACCAAGCCCGTGCTTACGGCACCATACTTCTACTTTTTCGAATCCGACTACTTGGAGTGTATCTGGATTCAATTCAGCTGAAACAAGCAAGCCAGTCCCTTGAACTTCCAAAATCTGTTCAGGGTAGAGAGCTTGCAGCCCCTGCAATTTCTCGACCATCTCGTTCCCACGGTCACGGATGTTATTCCTTAATTCTGGCGTGATGTTGTCGAGAACTGCGATAGCAGTTTCGAGAGCACGTGGGTTTGTTGTCATCGTATTTCCGTAGATTCCGACCACGTAGAGTTCGCTTGCTCGCTTGTTCATCCCCAGAACTGAGAGAGGGTACTGTCCTGCATTCAGTGCCTTTGACCATGCTTCGAGATCAGGCGCCTCCGCATCTTCAAATCCTTCGTAATCGACGACAGAGAGACAGCCTTGGCCTCTCAAGCCTGCTTGTACAGAATCGACCATGAGCATCGAACCGTGTTCGAGTGTCAAGCGTCGGGCTTCATCATAGAAGGCTCGTTCAACGCATCGCCCAGGACTACCTTCTCCTTGAACGGGTTCCAAAGCCATCATTTCAATGAAGAATCCTTCATCATCAGCACGCTTGAACATTGCTTGCAGTGCTTCGATATCATTCGCTGGAACGAGAAGTAAGTTGTCCATATCTCTGAACGTTGCAAGATTCTTCTTGTATCCATCCATGCATGAATGGGAGATTTGTGCAGGACGGCCGGTTCGACCGTGGAAGGCCCGCTCAACTGCAAGCAACTTGGTTGGTTTGCCCTCATGGCGACCACCAGGGTCAGTCATGTGCTTCGCATTCACATCAGCGATTCGCAAGCCTACTGTTACCGATTCTGAACCACTGTTCATGCAGATGAAGCGGTCAAATGGACAAGAACCACGGGTATGGCCGAGCTCTTTGCGAAGTCGATCGCCGAGGCGCTTCTGGGAAAACGAGGGTGTCATGACATTGGCCATAACCCAATTCTCGCTCATTGCATCGATGATGGACGCTGGACCGTGCCCGCTTCCGAGCATCCCATATCCACCGTTGTCATGGAGTACTGCACCGCATGCAGTAACCAACCACGGTCCTCGGCCAGCGATAGGGATGTAAGGGTTGACCGTTGCTGCAGAATAGAAGTTGACATAATCGGACTGCAGGTGTTGAATGAGGTCTGCCTCTGGAAGAGACATGATCTCTTCTCCGAACTCATCCATCAGGTTCTGATACATGCTGCCAGCCTCGTGGATGGCCTGGACTAGTTCGGCATCAGAGTTGCAAAAATCTAGTATGACATCATCGTTCAGTCCAACAGTCTCTTTTGGGCCACTTGAAGCCCGAATGGTGTGTAAGATGGTGATAGGATTATCCGCCATGTGTAGATGCTACCAAAGTAGTCCTTTGAACATAGCCCTGTAGCCATGTTCTCCAACCGTTGCAATGGGTATGCATTCTCTGGAGCGTATGGATAAAATGTAAATTCCAATTGAAAAATCTCTAAAATTGGATTTTCAAGCCCTGGCATGTGGATCAATAATCAATTCTGCTCATCGAGTTCAATTCCAATTGAAAACGCAATCTCGCAGAAATCAAAACAATATAAAATTTGAAAATTATACGACATTCAATTTTGAAAATACTTTGTATTCCCCAATATAGATTGTATACAAAAATAACTAAATTCCAATTGAAAAGTTAATTTTTGTTGTCGAAGAGTATATATGTCGTCTCGGTGGAAGGCCTTCTAACCGGGCATGACCCGAGGAGATGGGAAAAAATGGCAGACAAAGAATACAACATCCAGGAATTAGTACACCGGGATGTATATGTGAACGACAAAAAAGTAGGAACGATTGTTGGTGAACGACATCACCCAAACGAGGCACGCGTCCAATCGATGCGGATCCAAGTGGAGTCAGATGTTGCTGACGAATACATGAGAAAGCCTGCAGAACTAGCACCGCTACCAAAGGAATTGGTCCACAGCATCCAAACGGATGGCACTGTGAAACTATCCAAGTCGATGCGAGAACTCCAACGACGTTGGAGAAACACAATCCGAATTGACGAGAAGCTTTACGCACCTGACGAAATGTTAGATCGAGCAGTTCTAGACAACCAAGGCCGTGAAGTCGGTGTAATCATCGGCATGGTCAAAGTCAAGCGAACCTACAAGGGATTCATCGTACGAACCCGACTACACGCTCAAAAGCAGTATGGAATCGAAGGAGAAATCCGAATTCCACTCACGGCGTTCGCTCGAACTCGTGAGCGCCTCGACGAGATTGTTCTCTCACGAACATTCGATCGTGTCTTGCAGTTGCCTTCTTACATTGCAATAAACGATCCAGATTTCGATGAAGAGTGATTTCGAAACGACCGTCATTCTTATGACAGGGTTGTAGGTCGCAGGCTTGCCCTTGCGCGGGTGGCTTAGTCGGTTAGAGCACCCGGCTGATAACCGGGAGGTCGCAGGTTCAAGTCCTGCCTCGCGCACCAAACCTCGATCAATGAGATGTCGAGAGACTCGCAAAGAACATGAACGGGCATCGCTCAGGATGGTTTGAGGGAAGCCTATGGTCGTCGTCTCCGGAAGCAATGCTCCACATGTTGCAGAACAATTGGCTCATGCTTTGGAGTGGAATCATGTCAAACTCGAAGCTCGACGGTTTCCAGACTCTGAAGGGTACATTCGAATTCCTGAGGATGAAATCGAAGCAATTCGTTCGGAACCTGTTGTCGTTGTCTCAAACACATTTCCGGATGCTGGTATTGTTGAAACGATGTTGATCTTGAAAGCAGTTTCTGATGTTCGTCGAGGTTCTCTTGAGAACCTACGTGGAATAGAACCGCAAAAAATGGAAGATATTGGCCCCGGAGTCTACCTTGCGGTGCCATATTTCGGATATTCTCGCCAAGACAAGCGATTCAAGCCTGGTGAAGTCATTTCTGCACGAGCCATTGCTGATATGCTTGCATCTCAATGCGATGGGCTCACAGTCCTCGATTTACATGCTCCTAAAGTGCTTGAAAATCTCTCCATTCCAGTAGCATTTACATCAGCAATGCCTGAACTCGCAACACATCTTCAGACCGAAGTCAAACCTGATTTCATTCTCTCTCCAGACAAAGGAGCAATCGATCGTGCTAGCGAAGTTGCACAATTGATCGGTTGTGAGTTCTCCTACCTAGAAAAGACTCGAATCGATGCACACACTATTGTACACAAAGCGAAGGATTTGGATGTTGAAGGGAAAATTGTTGCCATTGTTGATGATATGATTGCAACAGGCGGCACCATATGTCGCGCTGCAGACGCTCTCCGCTCACAAGGCGCTATCGAAGTGCACGCCGCATGCTCTCACGGACTCTTCACAGGTGGAGCAATTCGCAGATTGACCCAGTTTGTTGACGGAGTTCATGCCACTGGAAGCCTGTCAAACCCCCGTTCAGTCATCGATGCGGGAGAGGCTTTGGCACGTGGAGTCAACCAACTCCTCGGAAATTAACCTGTAGCGGTATACATTTCCTGTACACTGCATTTATATGGTCGGGCGTTGGCGCACAGAATACCACACGAGGATGATTCCAATGAGTGTACACGTACGATTTGAAACCCCAAGCGACCTCGCCGACAGTATTTACGAGCTTATCCGAGCTAACCAAGGCGGGCGAATAAAGAAAGGAAGTAACGAAGTTACCAAGTCCGCTGAACGCGGTACTGCACAATTCGTTATTCTTGCAGAAGATGTTAACCCCCCAGAACTTCTGGCTCACATTCCATTGATTTGTGAAGAAAAAGGGATCCCATACGGATACGTCCCAAGCCAAGAATTCCTTGCTAAGGAAACAGGACTCCCAACAGGTGTCAAGACCGCTTCGATTGCTATGATGGAAATTTCCAAAGCAAACACTGAAGCATTCAACAACGTACTTGAAGCCATCAACGGCATTAAGAACTGAATAGGTGATTCAACATGAGTGACGAAACTGTAAGTGGCTGGCCTGCTGAAGTTGTGGAAATCGTCGGTCGAACTGGAATGACTGGTGAAGCAACTCAAGTCAAGGTTCGAGTCAATGATGCTCCAAACCCACGTGACGTTGGCCGAATTATTACCCGCAACGTTGTCGGACCTGTCCGAATGGGTGACATTCTCATGCTCAAGGATACGGGTCGTGAAGCTCGTAAGCTCAATGCACGGTGATTATTATGCCAGAACGAAGAGTTTGTACATTCTCCGGAGAGGAAATTGAGCCAGGTACTGGAACCATGTTCGTCCGTAAGGACGGAAGCATTCTATGGTTCAAGAACAGCAAGGCTCGCAAGAACATGGTCAAGTTGTCACGTAACTCCCGTAAGGTCAAGTGGACACGACATTTTGTTCGTGGCGGAATCCGCTGATTCAATTCGGTGAACTCATAAAGGGCCTCTTGGTGGCCATGGATGGTGAAGAAGATGGAAACTACCTACATTATGGTTAAGCCAGACGGAGTACAACGAGGACTTGTTGGAGAAATTATTGGACGATTTGAGCGTAAAGGGCTCAAATTGGTCGGTCTCAAGTCAATGGTTCCAAGCGAGGAAATCGCTCGACAGCATTACGATGTTCACAAGGAACGCCCGTTTTTCCCTGGTTTGATCAAGTTCGTTACCTCTGGCCCAGTTGTCTGTATGGCATGGGAAGGTCGTGACGCCATTTCCGTTGCTCGCAAGCTCATTGGTTCAACCAATGGCCGTGAAGCAGAACCGGGAACCATTCGTGGTGACTTCGGTATGGACATGGGCTTCAACATGATCCACGGTTCAGATGCTCCAGAGACTGCAGCATTCGAACTTGGCCTTTGGTTCCCTGAAGGTTTGATGACCTGGGAAAACACAATGGGCACTTGGGTCTACGAGTGAATCTCTTTCTTCCTCCCTTGGAGGCAGTCGTATGGACGAAACAGACGTAAACGAGGACGAACCTATCGTCCGTGGCGAAAATCGCCAACCCATTGTTTCCGTCCTTGGTCACGTCGACCATGGTAAAACAAGCGTATTGGATTTGGTACGTTCCCTTGGAAGTGACCGACAAGCCAGCGTCATGGATCGTGAGGCTGGTGGCATCACCCAACATATCGGAGCGACCGAAGTTCCTGCAAAGGTTCTCAATGAAACCTGTGCGAAACTTATGGGTGGACGCCCGTTCAAATCACCGGGTCTTCTCTTCATCGATACCCCTGGCCACCATTCCTTTGCCTCTCTTCGAAATCGAGGTGGAGCACTCGCTGACATTGCGATTCTTGTTGTTGACATCATGGAAGGGTTGCAACCGCAAACCATTGAATCCATCAACATTCTCAAACAAACCAAGACTCCGTTCGTTATTGCTGGAAATAAAATCGATCGTATTCACGGATGGATATGTGAGCGTGATCGTTCCTTTATCGAATCTCTTCAAGAACAGCGAAAGGATGTCATCGATTTGTTCCAAGACAGGTATTGGAAACTTCTTGGACAGGTTTCAGAACATGGAATCAACCTTGAGAGATACGATCAGATCAAGGATTTCAAGAAATCCTTCCCACTGGTACCGATGTCTGCAAAAGAAGGTGAAGGGCTTCAAGATCTTCTCACCGTCACTGTAGGATTGGCTGAACGTTTCCTTGAAGATCGACTTACAGATACTCTTGGACCTGCAGAAGGCACCATCCTTGAGATGAAGGACGAAGTTGGAATGGGCAAAACCATCGATGTCATCCTTCATCGAGGTAGCCTAAGTACAGGTGACAACATCACTGTAGTGAGTGCTGATGGTCCATTTGATGTCCGAATTAAGGGCTTGAAAAGGGCTCGAGGTATGTCCGAAATGCGTGATGCCGGCGATCGATGGGAATCCGTAGACACGATTCATGCCGCAGCTGGTGTCAAGATTATCGCTCAGGGGTTGGAAAAAGCACTCGCAGGCTCGACCATTCGACTTGCCAGCGATGAAGCACGTGAAGAGGCCAGAAAAGAAACTCAAGTCTCTGTTGAACTTGATGAGGAAGGTGTTGTCATCAAGGCAGACACCATTGGAGGCTTGGAAGCACTCGCATTTGAATTGAAGAAAATCGATGTTCCTATTCGAAGAGCAACGGTAGGCCCAGTCAACAAACGCGATCTCATGACAGCCGAATCCGCGAGCAGTCGATTGAATCAAATCATTCTCGGCTTTTCGATTGAGCCCAACAATGAGGTCAAAGAAAACCTCAATCAAGGCGATGAAGGTGTGACGTGGATTGGTGGAGACATCATCTATCACATCATTGACCAATTCGAGGAGTGGAAAGAGAAGACCAAGGAAGCAATAGATGCGGCGGCACGTGAAAACCTCGTCTACCCAGGCAAACTGTTGTATCTTGAGAACCACACATTCCGAAACAAAGGCCCGGCAATTGTTGGTATGCGTGTCCTCGGTGGGCGTGTCCATCTTGGCCAGAGATTGATGAAACTCGACGGTACACCGGTTGGTCAAATCCGAAGCCTTCGCTCTCGCTCAAGCGAGGAGTTGAAGGAAGCAAAACAAGGCGAAGAGGTTGCTGTTGCAGTCATGGGACCAACCGTAGGAAGGCACATCGAAGAATTGGATGAGTTCTATGTTACCATCCCCGAATCGCATGTTCCACGACTTGCCAAGGTCGAATTGACCGTACTAGAAAAAGAAATTCTAGAAGAAATCATTCGGCTTCATCGGAAAGAGGATCACTTCTGGGGTCGACGTCACGTTGCCTGATGCTTGTTCGACGTATGAACGGCATACATTCAAGTATCATGTCATGCCGATTGAGTCTTGTTACTGTAAAGGTGAACGACCATGGATGCTGGATTCTCACAAGGAAACATGGGTGGAGACGCCCGAACACAAGATTTGATTCGAACCGTTGCTGATATTTCCAACGGATTGATGAACGAAGTTAGCAAAGTCATTATCGGAAAGAACGAAAATCTCCGACGTGTCACAGTTGGTATCCTTTCCAACGGTAACATGTTGCTGGAAGATTTCCCTGGTCTTGCAAAGACATTGCTCGCCAACACATTTGCTCGTGCACTTGGTTGTAAGTTCAAGCGTGTTCAATTCACACCTGACTTGCTCCCTTCCGACATTATGGGGACCTACATGTACGACCAAAAATCTGGAGAATTCAAGCTCCGTGCAGGTCCACTGTTCTCGAACATTCTTCTCGCTGACGAAATCAACCGTGCACCTCCAAAGACACAGGCTGCATTGCTTGAAGCAATGGAAGAAAAGCAAGTCACCATCGAAGGTATTACTCACAAACTACCTGCTCCGTTCGTTGTTTTGGCAACACAAAACCCAATCGAGCAAGAAGGAACTTATCCTCTTCCTGAAGCGCAAATGGACCGTTTCCTGATGAAGATGAGCATGGGTTACCCAGACCGTGCTGAAGAGAAGGCTATTCTCGCTCGTCGAAAACTTCGTGGAAAGGATCAACACGATGTTGATCAAATCACATCTCCGAAGAAGGTCGTTGCTATGCAAAAGGCTCTGGAGACTGTTCACGTCGACCCTGCAATCCTTGCCTACATCGTTGAGATTGTACAACGAACCCGTGAAGACCACCGTGTCGTCAACGGTGCATCGCCACGTGCATCACAATCGCTGTTCAAGACTGGGCGTGCGGCTGCTGCAATCGCTGGGCGAAACTACGTTATTCCTGATGATATCAAGGGCATTGCACTACAAATCATCAGTCATCGTATTGTCATGAAGCCTGAAGCAAAGATTCGTGGAATCACCGGTATGCACATTGTCCGAAAGATTCTCTCGGAAGTTCCAGTCCCTGTGATTTCTTGAGATTTGAAATCGAATTGATGCCGAAGTTCAAAACAGGTGACACCTGTGGTTAGTTACGAGGCGGGGTGAGATGACGATGAATCCTTACAAAATGGTCATTGCCGTTGCCAACCAGAAAGGTGGCTGTGCGAAGACCACGACTGCCGTCAACCTTGCTGCTGCTCTTGCAAAAGGCTCTCGCAAACAAGGCGTCCCTCCTGCGAAGGTATTGCTGGTTGATCTTGATCCACAAGGCAACTGCGCAACTTCATTTGGTGTTGAAAAGAAAAACATCCGTAAAACTGCCTATGATGTTCTCGCTAACGATTCAGGAGAACCACTTCCATTGATGGAGGAATACCTTCTCACACCCCGTGAACTAAGTGATGCAATGCAGAAAGCATTCATTCTTCGCCAAGGAAAGAAGGCTCCTAAGAATCTCGAAATCAAGAATCTCTGGCTCTTGCCAAGTGACATTCACTTATCCGGTGCTGAGATTGAACTCTCGCACAAAATTGGTCGAGAAACTCGACTTCGTGAGGGGCTTGAATCCGTTATTGATGAGTTCGATTACATCATTATCGATACTCCTCCATCGCTCGGACTACTTTCCATTAACGCCATGTGTGCTGCAAACTGGGTCATGGTTCCAGTTCAAGCAGAATACTATGCATTGGAAGGATTTAGCATGCTGATGAACTCGATCAAGATGATTCAGAAGCGTATCAATCGAAATTTGAAAATCTTCGGTGTAGCTATGACCATGGTTGATGCTCGATCGAAACTCAGTCGTCACGTTTGTACTGAAGTTTCTCGAAAGATTCCCAATAAGGTGTTCAATACAACGATTCGTCGATTGGTCAAGGTTGCTGAGGCGCCCTGGAGCGGAGCTCCGACTGTCCTTCTCAATGAGCCCCGAGCAAGTGGAGCAGGAGCAGGCTCGCTTGAATATTGGACATTAGCAAAAGAATTCCATAACCGAGTACAGGAAATGCGTCGTGAATTCGGTGTTAAAGAACATCCAAAACTACTCACGGGTCGGAGATAAAGGTCGAAAAATCGACATTTGCCCCATTCGTTCGCGCGGTTGGGTTAAGTAGGGAAGGGACGCATTTACCTCCGGGATGCACAAATGACTGGAGAAGGAATGACCTCTGTAAGTGTTAGTTACGAAGTTCGACGACAATTGAATACGCTGCGTACAGTAAGCGGACATAAGAGCGTAAATACGCTTCTTGAAGACATGATTCGAGCGCATAAGATGGCTCGAATGCGTGGAGAAATCGACACCCTGCGAGAACATTTGCAACGTGTTGCTGATGTCAATGTCGACCACCTCGTGAGCCGTCTAAACATGGCTCCATTCGAGGTTTGAGGTGTCCATCATGATGGATTGGCGCCCATCTGGCTACATGTTCACGACTCAGCAATTGATTCGTGCACTGTTTGATGAATCAACGGACGAAGCAAAACTCCTCATTGCAGCGACTGCTGGCGAAATCGAATTGTTTGCTGAAAACAAATCCTGGAATGCCGTTTTATGGCTTATCATGAACGTTCTCAAAGAGGACGGAAAGCATATCTACACTGGGAATGAACTCGGTGAACTTCGTTCGAGTCTTCCTATTGTTTGGCGATAATTACTGATCGCCGTACTTGGCAAGGTATTCGTGACCGTACCACTTCCATTGGTCCATTGTCCATCCCTCTGGTAGTCCAGACGCTGGTAATGGTGGGGCCTCTGCAGGGGCTTCTTGTGCAGGTGCAGATTCTTCAGTTGCAGGTTCAGGTTCGGTACCCATCGAAGCGATCGATTCAATCGATTCGTCTCCAGTAAACAATTCTTCATCATCTCTGTCTTCTTCTGTTGGTTCAGATTCAATCTCAGTTTCTTCTTTCTCTTCCATATCCAATGGCTTGACATCATCATCCCAAAGTGAATCGGATTCGACTCCACCGGTTGCTGAAGAACCAGCTGTTCCTTCCAAAGCTTCGCTCATAGCAGCAGAACTTGGTAATGCGCCGCCATATTCCTTGCTCACTGAAGATTCTTTGCGACGCGACATGATCATTCCAACAACGATGATGACAACGGTCAATCCCCCAAAGATGATTCCACCGTAAACCAGGGCATCGGTCATTGCATCGCTTTCATACCATTCTCCACTGGTTGATACGTCTGTAGAATCACTGCTGTTCCAGTTTGAGAATTCCATCGGTGTTTCGTTTGCTGCGATTTGATCGGCAACATACTGAACATAGGCTGGAGTTCTCCAGCCTAAGCAAACTTCTCGGACATCAGCAAAGTCGAGATTGCAGTGATCTTGTTCGGTTTGTACTCGAGCATCATCATCGTTGTAATCTGAATTCGCACCAACTCCATCACGATCGATATCGAGGTATTCACCCTTGATTAAATCCATACCGTTTGATTCCGATGCATCCGCCCAACCGTCTCCGTCCTTATCTTCGCATCCATGGGATGCCAGTTCAGTATATTGTTGTGGGATATCGGGGTCAGGTAACCAAGCACGAGTGGAGTTTCCAGCAGTAGTTGGACACTTATCAGGATCGGTACCAAGAGCATTGTCCCCGTAACCGTCTCCATCACCATCGGACCATTGCGTCCCATCTGAAGGAAGGGCATCAGCGCCTTGAAGAGAGGACCAGTTTTCATCAGGATCGGAATATCCATCCAAATCTCCGTCAGGGCATCCGTACCGGTCTTCGACTGAGAAACCGTTGATGGATGGACAGCCGTCTGGAGTTGTTCCTTCTGGATTGTCTCCGTACCCGTCTCGATCAGAATCGGACCATTGTGATGCATCCAAGGGGTAAGCATCTCCATCTTGGCCGTCACTGTTGTCACCATAGCCATCGCCATCTGAGTCTATGGTTTGATCACTGTTGTCAGGGAACATGTCCGAATTATCACCAACACCATCTCCATCCGAATCAACGGATTCATCTGGAATGTTTGGGAACTCATCCGAGTTGTCACCGACGCCATCTCCGTCACTGTCTGTCGTTTCACTTGAGTCACTTGGGAATGCATCAAGTGCGTCGGTTACACCATCCCCATCGCTATCAATATCAAAAAGATGAACACGTGTTGAGGATGTAAATCCAGAGATGACGTAAATCTCACCGTTCGAGCCTTTGATTGAACCCTTAACCTTTCCACTCGTATCGTAGGTGGCTCCTTCAGTAAACGTGCTCGTATCAACTTCGATGATTTCGCCGGATTGTGTCCCGATGTGATAGGTTGCGAAATCCATTTGCTTGATATAGATAATTTGGGGATTTGAAGAGAGGGAAATCATCTCATAGGAATAATCGGTCAAGTTGTAACGGAAAAGATCGCCACCAGCAGTCCCGACGAGAAGCATTCCATTGGAATCCAATTCAATGATGTTGACAGTAGAGGACATATCTGTAAGTTGTTGAAGAACAGTACCTGAGTTTGATGTAATCCTGACTCGATTATCAAATCCTCCAGTGAGAATATCGCCCAATGGTGTGATGAGCATGGTTTTCATCCCTCCCGAGTGTGCACTGCTTGTAACACCCGTTGGAGTACCGTCTGCCCATTCATCCGCTCGGCTTTGACCTGCATAGTAACCCAGCCAAATATCGCCGTCATTGTCCCAATCAACTGCGTCGACAATGTTACTTGTATTGATATATTGAGTGACGACTTGTTGGGTCAACTGAACAATGACCGCACCAGAGTTGTGAGCGACGGCAACAAGGTTTTGTCCAGCATCGATGGTTGCGGAATTGGCTGTGACGTTCAATTGAAGGCTCCATACTTCAGTATGGGTTCCTGCTTCGAATGTACTGACACTGAGTATTCCGCTTCCGGTTACCATCAGGATTTTACCGTCGCTCATTTGTTCCCATGCAACAATGTTCTCATTGATTTGTTCCGTCTGTCCGGCGTCAACCAGATTGGCAGAAACTGGCATCATTGGAAGGAGAAGAGATGACAGGAGCAAGCACAAAACGATGCTGGCTGTGGTTCGCATAAACAACCGAGGTTGTTGTGAATTATCAAACAGACGCATGAATGTCTATTCATGATTCATCCGAGGATGAATCTTCGTCCTTTGGAATCATTTGTGGTAAGACAGGCTTAATTGACGCTGTTTTATTCTCCTTTGGTTGCGTTGAAAGTGGAGTTAATCGCTGAACAGGACGAAGCATTGCTGTTTCCGTTTCGTTCTCTACCGTTTCCTTCGCTACAACATTGAGCGGGGTAAGAGTTCCTTGTACTGGGCGTAGTGTTGTTGTCCCCAATTCTGCTTCAACGACGTCTTCCATGACCTCATCGATTTCAGTCAAGTCTCGCTTTGAAATTCGGGCTTCATCATCACTGGTTCCGAATTGACCATCCTCACCAGGAGTGATGCTCACTTCGACAGCTCCAACTGGGACGACGATCTCTTCAGCAGGCAATTCCTGTGATGGTTGAACCACTGGGACCGTTGCTTGAGGTCGAATCGGAGTTCGAACTTGACGCTCGAGTGGCTTCGGGAGGTTCGCTCCTGGCTGTGTCGCTGCAATCGGTGCTTTCACTGGACGTAGTGCCGGTGCTTGACCAAGCGGTTTTGCTCCACCCATTGGTGCTCGCATTCCACCCATTCCCATACCTTGAGTCTCACTACTTGCTGCAAGCGTACGTGTCATTCCGCTCAATGCGGGTGAGCGAGCGCCAAGCGTGGATGGGTCTTGGCCCATCGGCATCGATGCTGGTGCTTGACCTGAGATGGACTGCATCCACTTCTGTCGCTTTTCAGCACGAGTGTCGGTCTGTTGAAGGTCTGCGAATTCCTGTTCACGACTACGCAGTTCATTCTCAGAACTGTCAATCTCACCTTGAATTTGGGAGGAGATAGCATCACGCATCTTGGTTTCAGCCATTTCGCGGAAGGAGTCCATCTTCTCAGAAAGACTGTTGAGTCGGTCACGAACTTCAGCACGCTTGAGACCGAGTTGTGCTTCGATCTCTGCACGGATGGATGCTTCACGCTTGCGAACATCGATGAGTGCCTTGTTACGCATGATCTCCTCACGCTTGTCGAGTTGTCGCTCGAGTTGAACTGCGATTTCCTCTTGCTTACGAGTTCGGAAGGCTGCGAGACGCTCCTCCATATCGACTTCAAGTTCGAGGGCAGTCTCTTCCTTGAGAAGGTCGAGATCGGTTTCGAAGGTCAGGCGTTCATTGCGCAATTGGGCATCCAGTTCAGCCATAATGGCCTTACGCGCTGCAGTTTCACGGGATTGGAATTCAATTTCTAGACGTTCGGCCCAATCGGTACGCTTTGACTCATATTGTTCTTCAAGTTGACCACGTAGTTCTGTTTCACGTTCGAAACGGAAACGAGCAAGGCGGTTTTGGATTTCCGCTTCTCGAGTATTGCGGTACGAGGTGAACTCCTCATCGGAACGTCGAGCGAGTTCTTGTTCAAGTTCAGTCTTGAGGACCTTGGAGATGTCATCAACTGCCTTGGAGAAGGTAATGTCATACTTTTCCTTGAGTCGTCCTTTGCGTTCACTTAGACGTTCGGAATGAGAGGATTCGATTTGCTTCTGAATCTCGACACGCAACTCATCTCGACGTCGAGCGATAGCAAGCTCGACATCTTCACGCATACGCTCTTCAAGATCATCGGTTTCTTGACGAAGTTGGACTTCAAGTTCCTGTTGCAGTTGCTGGGCAATGTCTTCCTCTAATCGCAGACTACGTCGATCGTATTCTGCACGGAGTCTTGCTTCACGCTGTTGTAGGCGGGACTGAAGTTGTTGTTCGAGGCGAGTTCGAATTCCACGGCGGAGTTGTTCTTCTCGCTCTATAAGTCGTGCATTATGGCCTTCTTCAAGAACTTCAATTTCCTTGTTTTCCATCTCGATAAATCGAGACTCCATTTCCTTCTCAATGTCTGCTTCAAGTTCGCGGATTTTATGCTGAAGACGTTGGTTGTATTCAAGGGCAAGACGCTCTTTTTGCAATTCAAGGCGTCGGCGATGTTCATCCTGAAGTTGAATTTCTATGGATTGCTTGATGGTCGCTTTATGCTCCTCAAGGCGACGGTTGTGCTCATGTTCGATTTGGTTTTGCAGAGTGGAAATCTCTCTGCTGAGGCGAAGATCGAGTTGTTCACGCATTCGTGTTTCTTCGGATGCGAGGGATGAACGTTCCATTTCTGCAAGTTCAACTTCCATTTCTGAACGCATTTCCTTTTCGAGGGCATCGAGGGTTAGTTCGTGTTGAACTGCAAGATCATTGGCAATTGCATCCTGCATTGCTGAAACTCGCTCTGAAATTGCTTGTTGGCGAAGTCGACGTTCACGTCGAATGTCGGCTCGCATACGCTCTTCCTCACGGAAACGAGCGCTGGTGAGAAGGGCTTGATCCGTTGTCACCGTAGGCGAGGATGTGAATTGACTTCGAAGCGCAGCAAGGCTAAGCCGGTCTGCATTTGCTCGCTTCTTACGAGCCGCATCCAAAGCATCATCCTGCCTGCTCTCGCTAGCACTCATAGCATCCCATCCGGATGTGTATCGACCTTTCTTCCTACATAAGGTGCGCGACGCTGGCCATGAACGAAACGTCTGTTTTTACAGCAAAAAACAGTTCGCGTCTCACTCTTCTCCACCATCAGGATTGTGTACGGGAGGTTGTGGTTTGACCAGATAATACACTGCAAAGAGCCCGGATGCTAAAAACAACCAGCCAGCTGGAGCGAGTTCGCTACCAAGATCCAGAGGATTTTGGGAGACGCCGGTTCGAATCATAGCATAGAGGATGGCGGTGAGCAAACAGATCATTTGCAAAATCGAGAGTTTGAGATCGAGCCCATGTTTTAGTTTTGATAATCTGCGCTCACTGATCATTAAGCCTCCGGAAAGGAACATAATAGGCAGAATGAACATATCAAGTCCAGGAGTCGCTGAACAATCCACCCGTTCGCCGATGCCATAAACACAAACGGACACATTGGTCAAATCCGGTCCGAAGTTGAGAAGGGGCTGCAACCAAATGAATCCAGCTGCACTCATCAGAAGAAGGGCGTTTCCTGGTGATGAGAGTCCATGGAAGTACGGTAAATCACTCGCCTCTTCGTATTGAAACCGTGCGAGTCGTAGCATCCCAGTTGCAATGATCCAAGAGCCTGCGATTCCGAGAGAAACCGTCCATATCGGTGCAGCTTCACCCCATCGGCCGAACATAATGAACATCATCAGAGCAGGGGCAACACAGAATGAAAGACAGTCAGACATGATATCCAACGACCCTCCAAGCAATTTTCTCTTGGAATATCTGCGTGCTATCGGCCCATCAATGATGTCACCAATGGCTGAAAGGAAGATACAGAGCATGGATGCCCAGATGTATTTCGATTTCAATCCATCTCCGTAGGGTTTACTCATGTCCTCTACTGCGAGAATAAGGAACATGATTGAAGCGGTCCCGAACATGGCATTACCCAAAGTAATGTAATCCGCAAGTCCGGTGAGTCTGAAGGTTGACTTCATTTCATCATCTCAGAAACTCACTTTGAACGCTGTATCGCATGCAGGGCAGTTGATGGTTCGCTGGCCAGGTCGTTGCTTCATTCGAAGCCCTCGATGGCAAGAGGGACATTCGATTTCAACGCGGATGACCTTTGCAGTGAGAGTGAATTGCGCTTCACAACCACCGCAACGGAGTTCAGCAGGACGCTGGTCGACACCAGCGATCAACACCTTTGAGCACGAGGGGCAAGATAGGCGCTCTTTTGCCCATTTGGTTCGAGTTGGCTCGTGTTCAACACGAACGTTTGCATCGCACAATTCACATTGAATGTCCCCTAGTCCAGACGGAAGAAGACCGTTGCATTTGGGGCAAGAGAGAGGAGGCGGGGCGATTCGCGACTCAACTGTCAGTGCTTCGTCCATGGTTGTCCATCTCGTCTTTGATTTTGGATTGTTCGCCTTCAATTGAGTCAATCTGTTCAATCATTGTCGTCTTTTTTGGTACCGACAAGTATGATTTTTGCTGGGAGGAAATTCCAAGGAAGGTCCAGTTCAATGTTGTATTCTTGAGCGAGTTTCTGAACCAGTTGTTTGGCTCCAACCTGCCCACGAGAGTCAAGCAAATCGATTGAATGAACGTGGGTCAATTTTGAAATTTCTTCCAACGGAGAGGATGTCAGGGTAGCCGAGGTCGTTGGTGAATCAGTTTGACCCATCGAGGGTAGTGGAACGTGTTTGACAACTCTCCACCAGCGGGCTCGGCCTACATCACGATGGTTCTCAATCAAACCAACCTTGACCAATCGCTTGAGATGGTGATAGAGATTGTAGCGGTCAACATCAAGAGCAGTTTGAAGTTGAACTGTGCTCATTTCATCACGTTGTGAGAGTGCTTGGTAAGCGTCTTGACGCGTAGGATGAGTCAATGCTGCTATCAACGGGTCTGTTCTCACTCTGGTCATCGGCTCACTGGTTTGGACTCAATCGTGCTTAGGTTTGAAGATATCCTCTCAACTTCGCATTTCACTCAATTGTTTACGACCTGTTGTAAAAGCAACCTGCGTCGCCTCCCACATGGCTTGGAAGGTGTTTTTGACCAGCGTAAGCGTTCCTGTTCCTTCAGCGAGACGTGCTCCGTTGAGGATCACGAGAATAACCGATAATTCGTGCACGAGAACACCCACCCACAAGGCATCATAGAATCCGTTGACAACAGCGTAAACCAGAGTAGTCGTCACCAAAATCGAGAACGACAAATTCTGCTTGAAGTTTCGATCGGTCCTTCTGGCGAGTTTCAGCAAATCAGCAAGCATTCGAGGATCATCGCCTGGAACCATCACGTCGGCAGCCTCTACATTCACCGATTCTCCTGAACCAACAGCAACACCAACGTCTGCAACGGCAAGTGCTGCTGCATCATTGAAGCCATCACCGACCATCATGGTCACTGCGATTTCCGAACGACCTCGAACGACTGCAACCTTGTCTTCTGGTGATTGATTTCCAAATGCATCGGTCTTTGGAAGGCCAACTGAAGAAGCAAATCGATCGACAGCCCCTTGTTGATCGCCTGAAAGAATCTGAACATGAATTCCCATTTTGTGCAACTCGGGAATCAGTTCATCGGC
>CENG01032817.1_pt1 | contig 23893 bp, 23 predicted proteins | sample 530131 | NCBI WGS metagenome assembly CENG01 (sample SAMEA2591057, study PRJEB7988) | marine metagenome | biome: marine biome (ENVO:00000447); feature: surface water (ENVO:00002042) layer; material: saline water (ENVO:00002010), including plankton (ENVO:xxxxxxxx) | depth 5 m
TGATGCTCTAACTCGTCTTGAAGATAAATATAATCAGCAATGCTATTTTGAAATAAAGTAAATTGCCCAAAATAATCTCCATCATTATAAAACAATGTGCCTTCAAAGTTGGAAGCTCTCTCCGCTGAAAGGTTTACATCACCAGTTTCAAATCTGCCACGAGCTAAGTGCGGTCCATTCATAGCCATTGCTTTACTTGATGGTGCGTTTGCAACACTAGAAAAGCTAAAATTAACCACCATAGAATCATTTAATTGCTTATTGAGGCTTGCTGAAAAACTTAATTCATCAAAGTCTTTATCAAAGTATTCTACTTCCATTTCTTCATGGTCTTCATCATGCTCATCGCCATGATCTTCATCACCGTGATCGTCATGACCTTCTTCTTCATGATGTTCTTCAGTTACTGAACCTTTTCTATTTATTTGGTCATATCTAAAACCTAAATCTAAGTCAAAGTCCCCAGGAAGGTTTCTGCTAACATAATATCCAATGTTAAAACTTTCACTTTCAACAGGATCCATAAAAGCTTCATGCCCTACTATTGATTCATCCATTGCAAGATAATTAACCATAACTTTAGATGAGTTTACGTTTCCAGAAACAGCTAAATCAAAAATGGCACCAAATTCTTGTGCTTGATTACTGAACACTGTTGGTCCTTCTTCATGCCCATGATCGTCATGACCTTCGTCTTCATGACCTTCTTCTTCATGACCTTCTTCTTCGGCATGCTGCTCAGAAAATGAATAGTCTGTATCTCTGTAAAAATAATCAATACCATTCAACATACTATTATTGACAATGAATCCACCTCTTAAATTCACTGCTTGAGAGTCAGTAAAAGCGTAAATTCTTTCTCCTTCATGCTCATCACCATGCTCATCACCGTGCTCATCACCATGAAAAGGAATGCCATATACAGTTTCTTGATCCTCAAGTGAAATTCCAAAGTAGCCCCAGTCACCAGTTCTTGAAACACCAATTCTTGAAGTGGTGGATCCAAAATCTGAGTTAGCTAAAACAGACATATCTTCTTCGTGCTCGTCGTGCTCATCGCCATGATCTTCATCGCCATGATCGTCATGCTCATCTTCGGAATGAATGATTGCTCCATTAGGTATTTCGTAATTACCAAATTGTGAGTCTTTGTAAGAAACGCTGAAATTTATTCCATTAAAATTATTTTCATAAGAAAAATTTTTAGAATCACCTTCATTTACAGTTTGGGCCTCAAGACCAAGACTAACTTTTTGTGAATCAAAGTCCCGTTGTGCAATAGTATTGTCAATGATATTTATAACACCACCAATCGAACCTTTTGAATAAAGCAAGGATGATGGTCCTCTTATAATTTCGATTTGTTGAACATTAAAAAGATCAACTTCATTTAAGTGATCTGCCCCCATACCTGCTACGTCTGCAACGCTAAGACCATTTCTTAATATCTTAACTCTACCATCTAATAAACCACGAATAACAGGTTGACCAACTGCAGCACCATAATCTACAGATGATACTCCAAGTAATTCGTCAATTGACTCACCTAAACTTTGAGTAGCCGATGCATCTAAATCTTCTCCACTGACCACATGAATTGGATCACCAATTTCACTTAATTGGCCATTTGCGTCTGTAAGTGAAGATACAACAACTACTTCTTCGACTTCTTGGGCAACTAAGTTGAGTGTCGCCATAAAAATTAAAACTGTTAATATTTTTTTCATTTTGATTACCTCCTATTAAAAAAAATTAAATTATTTTGTGAAAGAACTTATATTTTAGGAGGCGCCCTAGAATTGGAAATTGGAACTTCAATTGATTCAATTTTTTGAGCTATTGATACGTTTTTAATAGAAAAAGGTAGCCCAAAGGTTTCTTTGGTTGGATCAGTAACTTCACTTGAAAAACCATTTTCACATGCAAGGCACTCAATTTTAACAGCCTCATCATGATCATGGTGATCATGTACCAACGGCTCTGCACTAAGGGCTGAAGCAAAGAAAATTGCAACCAAAAGTTTCAGTTGAGCAGTAAACATAAGGCAGACTATACCAAAACTATGGTTATAATCAATTGTAAAGCGCACTTAGGTATGTTTTGAACTAGGGTTTTCTGATTGAATTTAACAAATTAGTAACACTACTAGGGGGGGTTGGGAACAACTGAAGGCAAATTATGGCAGTCATAAAGTTTACAAGCATCCCAATTACACCAAATCCTTCAGGAGAAATACCTAATAACCAATATTTTGAGTTGTTTAATTCTGGGAACATAAACTTAAAATAAATAATGTACGAAAATGTTGTAACTAGACCTAGTACCATTCCAAGTATTGCTCCTTCTTTATTAATCTCTTTAAAAAATATACCCATTAATAGCGCAGGGAATATGGTTGAGGCTGCTAGACCAAATGCCAAAGCAACAACTTGAGCTACAAATCCTGGTGGGTTGATACCAAAATATCCTGCCACTAAAATTGCAGCACTTGCGGCAATTCTGGCATAAAGGAGTTCTTGTTTCTCTGTAATATTTGGTCTGAATGTCTTTTTCATAAGATCATGTGAAATTGAAGATGAAATTACTAATAATAATCCTGCTGCAGTTGAAAGAGCAGCTGCTAATGCACCTGCAGCAACTAGAGCAAATACCCACGGTGGTAAGCTAGCAATCTCTGGGTTTGCAAGAACCATAATATCTCTATCAATGTATAGTTCATTTTTACTATCCTCATTGATATTGTTGGTAACAACCCTCTCTCCATACTGCCCCACTTTTTCTGAAAAGGAAGGCTGTATTTCTTCAAAAGCATTTCCTGGATAAAGTTGCATTGCTCCATCATTATTTTTATCTTTCCAAGCAACTAGACCTATGTTTTCCCAATTTTTAAACCATTCTGGCGCTTCTACGTATTTTGTATCTTGGATGGAGTCAGCAATATTTACCCTTGCAAATGCACCTACAGCAGGAGCGGTTGTAAATAAAAGTGCTATACAAATTAAAGCATATCCAACGGACTTCCTTGCGTCTTTAACTTTTGGTACTGTAAAAAATCTCACAATTACATGCGGAAGTCCTGCAGTTCCAAACATTAGCGCCGCTGTAATACAGATCACATCAAATGTACTTTTAGTATTCTCAGTATATGGATTAAACCCAAGTTCCTCAGTAATTCGATCTAATTTATCTAATAAGTATTCAGAGCTTCCACTTACAGTGCTTCCAAAACCAAGCTGTGGCACAGGATTACCTGTGATTAAAATAGAAATAAAAATTGCAGGAACTAAATAAGCAAAAATTAATACACAATATTGGGCTACTTGAGTGTAAGTAATACCTTTCATTCCCCCCATAACTGCATAGAAGAAAACTATTACCATCCCTATGACTACCCCAAGATTAATATCAACTTCAAGGAATCTAGAGAAAACAATCCCGACGCCACGCATCTGTCCTGCTATATAGGTAAAAGAGATGAAAATTAAACAGAGCACGGCTACAATTCTTGCTAGGTCTGAGTAGTACCTTGTGCCTATGAACTCTGGGACGGTATATTTTCCAAATTTTCTTAGATATGGAGCAAGCAAAAGCGCTAGTAAAACATAACCTCCCGTCCAACCCATTAAGTAAACGGAGCCATCTCTACCTGAAAAAGCAATTATTCCTGCGATTGAAATAAATGAAGCAGCAGACATCCAATCAGCTGCAGTAGCCATACCATTAGCAAGTGGGCTTACTCCTTTACCAGCAACATAGAAATCACGCGTATCTTTTGCTTTGCTCCAAAATGCAATTCCAATGTAGAGAGCAAATGTGATTCCAACAAATAGATAAGTTAATGCTTGAGTGCTCATTTTTCCTTGTCCTTATATTTTTCATCTAATTTATTCATTAGATGGACATAAATGAAAATAAGTATCACAAAGAAAAAAATACTGCCTTGTTGAGCAAACCAAAACCCAAGCTTGAAACCACCAATTTTGAACTGGTCAAGCCACTCAGAAAAAATTATTCCAAATCCAAAGGAAACCAAAAACCAGATCGATAGAAGTGCAAATATTATTCTTAGATTTTCTTGCCAGTATTTATTCATTAAATAATTATAAAGAAGTAATTTAGATAGATATATTCACAGCACATATTAAGCCTAAGACAGAGATTATTTTTCTATAAGAATATTTGGCTTATCAACAACTTTCTTAAGGACAAATTCATCGTATAGCTCGCCTATCGCTGTAAAAGCCCTATATCTCAGAGTATCGTTTTCTACATTGATTATTTGATAAAGCTGTTTATTCTCTGCAAAAGTTTTAGCATATTTACCTTTAGTGATTTCATACATTTTAGGACCACTCACAGAGACAACATTTACGGTTCCAATATTAGGGTCATAAGCCTGCTGATAACCAGTCGGAACATTCTTTAAATTCTTGGTATCAACAAGACCAGTTCTAGAATAAGTATGGTCATGCCCGCTCAATATTAAGTCGACTTTATATTTATCAAAAACTGGCTTCCAAGCTTGTCTTAGCTCAATATTGTCACGATCTGATGCAGGTGAATACATTGGATGATGAAACGTAACGATTGTCCATTTATTGGGGTTCTGTTCAAGTGTTTTTTGAAGCCATGGGATTTGTGCCTCAAGCTCAGTATTAGAATCTAATGAAATAAATCTTACACCTTGATAATCAATATAGTAAACCGTTTCTTTTAAGCTTTCTTTTGGCACGTCTTGTATTGGAAAGGAAAATTGCGGGCGCCAATGGGTGCTCAAAGTTGGGGTTCCAGTTGGGTTTTGAAGACGATCATAAAGAGGAGCACCTCCTCCCAATATTAATGCGCCTTTTAATTCAGCCTGAGAAAAACCAGTTATTAATTCTATTCCAGAATCAATGGATTCAATCTGGCCGCTTTCTTTAATGAATAGATTGCCTCTCTGGTCAAGCTCATCCTCCACAGTAAGTTTAAATATGCCCGGAGCATGTAGTGTGTATTCATCTATTTTTATTTTTACTTCTTTTTCTTTTTTAGTTTTCCAAATTCTCTTGCGTTGAGAATCATCAAGGTATTCATGATTTCCAGGTGTGGCAATGACAGGTATTGTTCCGTTGACCCAATCTGGGGCTTGATGCCATTCACCCCACTGAGCATCCATATAATGTTCATCTACTAGATCACCAGCATGTAACGTAAATGCAGCTCTAGGCGCATCACGAAACGCCTCTCTAAAAACCCTTGACCAATGAGTTTTAACTTCATTTTGCGCATCTCCAAAGTAAATAAAACTAAATGGTTCTGGTTTAAGGTTTGCGGTTTTGAAATGGTAATATTCTGTCCAGTTCTCTCCATCACCAACTCGGTAGGCATATAAAGTATTAGGCTTAAGGTTTGTTAAATTTACATTGTGATAATGTGCATCGTTAATATCACTTTTGAATGGTGTTGTTACTGCTTTCAATTCTGAGGTTTTCATTGTCCTGCCACTCGCATTAGCAATCCCAACTTGAGCATAGCCATTAATAACAGAGGTATCGGTCCGCCAAGAAACTGACTGAGTAGTTGCTGGATTATCGTTCCATGTAAGTACAACTCTGTCTGGAAGAACTGATGGAGCATGAGCAATTTCTTCGGATAATTTTATGGCTTTCCAGGCATCGTGAGAAAACACCATGAGACTTAGCCAGCTAAAAAAAATTAAGATAAATTTTTTCATATTTACTCTAATGGTGGGTCTGGGAAGATTTGAACTTCCGACCTCACCCTTATCAGGGGTGCGCTCTAACCAACTGAGCTACAGACCCAAAGAATCAGTTATTATATGCTCATATCAAAAATTTAGTATTCTTTTTTTAATTATTTAACCTGTAAGAGCTCAAGAATAGTATAACTAATATCATGTCCGCCATTTTGATTTTGAGACGTAACAAACCTCTTTTCATCATCAACTACCGTATAATTTGAAAAGATATCTCTAAAATTTGTTTGACTTTTAAATGTCACACCAACCCTCTTTAGTTCTGTTTCAGGATGCATAGGAGTTATAGAGATCCCAAGTTCTTTTACTTGCTTATCAGTTACTCCTGTCATTTTTCTGCCTGCTATAAGAAAATCTCCATTCGGTTTCATTGCTCTTATAAACCCTAAGACCCCATGACATATTCCAGCAAGAATAGCATCAGAATTGTAGTAAGCATCCGTAATTTTTTGTCCTAATACGTCGGAGTAGCCAAGATCATATGAAGCTCCCCAGCCACCTGAAATAAAAATTATTGAATATTCTGTAAAATCTATATTGTCTATTTTTTTTGAATTTTTTAATTTATTCATAGTTAAGGGGTTTGATTCAAAAGCGTTATCCTCGCGTGTTTTTATAAAAAAGGGGATTGGCTCTAATGGCACATCTCCTCCTTCAATGCTTGCTATTTCAACATCTAGTCCTGCTTCAATAAAATGAAAATAAGGAATGGATAGCTCGGACAGAAATAATCCCGTCCTTTTGCCAGTTTCTTCACCAGGTTTATTTAATACACCATGGTTTGTTGCAATTATTAATGCTTTTTGCCCTTTAAAATTAAAGTCGAATTCATGGGTATTTTTAGGGTGCAGACCTGCAAGGTGCACTCCAGTAGGTATAGATAATATTAAAAGACCAATTACTCCTAATAAGCTAAGTGCGATTCGCATATTAGGGAAATTATACATATATTTACTCGTAATAATTTGGTTTTTTTAACTAAAAGTGGATGCCAATATAGTGGGAGCAGTAAAAAAAATTACAGCTATGGTAGAAAATATTAAAATGAATTTTTTAGTCAGCTGTTTTCTTCGGATTCTATGGAAAAACAATCCTGACAGATATCCCGCAAAATAGTGAAGCAATAGCCCTAGAAAGGTTCTAGAGCCACTTATCACTTTAGTCCCAACAATGAGTTCTTGGACTAAAAATATTGAAAGCATAACTGAAAAAATTCCCATCAATCCAAAAGCACTTGGTGATTGAATCTTAAGGTAGTTTAAAATTGGAATGGCAATCGTGAATACTGGAAAAAAACCAATAAGGTAAATCAAAAAAAGCGTGGGTCCATAATTAAATATATCTGAAAGAAGCGTATATATTATCTGGTCAAATGAAACTATTTTAACGTTTACACTTACCCAATATAACGAAAAGAATGAGCTAATAGGTGCGGATAGTAAACTTGCAGCAGCAATTGTACTTACTAAAAAAATTAAAAAACGAATTATTCGCATTTAAGATTATGGGGAAAGCTCAAAAATTTTACCGCCTGGGCCATCAGTCAATATTAAAATATTACCCTCAGGAGTCTCATAAACATTTCTTAGTCTTTCATTAAAATCTTTGAGAAGTATTTGTTCTTCGACTTTATTGTCAACTAAAGTTACTCTGCTCAAAATTTTCCCTGATAAAGCAGAGATAAAAAATGAGTTTTTCCAGGCTTTAAATTTTTTTCCACTGTAGAGCATCATTCCAGAAGGCGCAATTGAAGGCCTCCAATAAGTAAGGGGCTGTTCCATACCCTCCAGTTCAGTGAATGGTGTTATTTGAGCACCGCTGTAATCTACACAGTAACAAATTGCAGGCCAACCATAGTTTTTACCAGGCTCAACTATATTAAATTCGTCGCCACCCTTTGGACCATGTTCATTCTCATAAATTATGTCGTCTTTTATTACCAAACCTTGCATATTCCTGTGGCCATAGGAGTAGATTTCTGGCAAAGCATTGGTATCGCCAATAAAAGGATTATCATTTGGAATTGAACCGTCAGAATATATTCTAATTATTTTTCCAAAATGATTATCAAGTAGCTGAGCATCTTCTTTGTTATTATAGCCATCGCCGCTTGTAATGATTAAACTTCCATCTGATAGGAAACCAATTTTTCCCCCATAGTGAGCAGGTGCCTCTCTTTCAGCTTTTGCTTTGAAAATTACATTCAAATCTTCTAGTCTATTTTCCTGAAGAATAGCTGATGCTACATACAATGTATTTTTCGGGCTGAATAATTTATCGACCTTTTGCTCATCATCAACAATTCGGGCTGAATAAGAAATATAAATCTTTTTGTTTTCTAGGAAATTTGGATCTAAAACTATCTCTGACAATCCACCTTGGCCCTCATAAAGAACCTCAGGCACTCCTTCAATCTCATATAGAACGTCACCCGTCTCTAAAGATACGAGTTTTAGTTTCCCAGAAAGTTCTGAAAGAATAAATTTATCATTGTCTAAAAAAGCTAAGCTCCAAGGGTCATTAAACTCCCCGCCAACTTGTCTAAAATTAAATTCATATGCTTTTGAAAGATATGAAATAAATAGTAAAAATAGTATTGAAGTTTTTAAGCAGAAATTCATGTTTAAATTCTAATATAATCTATTAAGTAATGCGTAGTTTTTTTATACTTCTCCTTTTCTTGGTTGGCTGCACCTACGAGCCAGAGTACGACGTCTTAATTATTAATGGGAAAGTGGTTGATGGTTCTGGCAGAGATCCAATTTTTGCTTCTGTGGGTGTTAAAAACGATAAGATTATTAATGTTGGAGATTTAAAAGGTTCAGCTTTAAAGATAATTAATGCAAAAGGCCTAATAGTTTCTCCAGGTTTCATCGATATGCATACACATGCGGTAAGAGGAATCTTTGATGTGCCTACTGCTGAGGCTTTTTTGTTTCAAGGGGTTACCACATTAACTGATGGTAACGATGGCTCTTCTCCACTACCTATTGGAGAGCATTATGAAAAAATCTCTTCAACTAAAATTTCTCCCAACTGGGCAGTTTTCGTAGGGCAAGGAACTGTTAGAAGGGAAGTAATGGGTCTTGAGAATCGTGCACCTACACCACAAGAATTAGAACAAATGATTTCTATTGTTGATCAAGCGATGAAAGACGGGGCATTAGGTTTATCTTCGGGACTTTTCTATGTTCCAGGAAGCTTTAGCACTAAAAATGAAGTAGTAGAATTGGCTAAAGTAGCATCGAAATATGGAGGTATCTATATTTCGCACATGAGGGATGAAGCAGCACTGATAATTGAATCTGTTAATGAGACAATTGATATTGGAAAGCTTGCGGAACTTCCAGCAGTAATAACTCACCATAAGGTTATCGGAAAAAGCAATTGGGGGCTTTCCAAAGAAACACTTAAGTTGGTAGACGCTGCAGTCAATGAAGGTTTTGATGTTTATCTAGATCAATATCCTTATACAGCCTCACAAACAAGTCTACGCGCACTTATACCTCAATGGGCACAAGCTGGTGGTAGAGAGATGCTGCTACAAAGAATAGAGGATTCTGAAATAAGAGCAAAAATAAAAGAGGAAATCATTGAAAGAATCCTATTTGATCGTGGAGGTGGTGATCCTAAAAATGTTGTAATATCTGAAGCAAAATGGGATACCAGCCTTGAAGGAAAAAATCTTGCAGAAATTACAATTTCTTATGGTCTAGAACCCTCTGCTGAGAACGCTGCGGAAACTGTGTTTAAGATCTACAAACAAGGAAATGCTCGAGCAGTATTCCATGCTATAAGTGATGAGGATGTTAAAAATATAATGCGACATCCTCGAGCTTCAATTGCTTCAGATGGACCAATGATGATTTTTGGTGAGGGTAAACCTCATCCTAGATCATATGGAACGTATCCGCGAGTTTTGGCGAAATATGTAAGAGAGCAAAATATAATTAGCCTTCCTGAAGCCATTAGAAAGATGACTTCATTGCCTGCAAAAGTACTATCAATTAAAGAAAGAGGCCTAATTAAAGAGGGTTATTATGCAGATATTGTAATTTTTAATGAAAAAACGATTTCAGATAATGCTACTTTTCAGAACCCGCATCAGTATTCAAATGGAGTAGAGTTTGTTTTGGTGAATGGCATCGTAGTTGTTGAAGGCGGTAACCACACAGGAGCTAAACCTGGAAAAGTTTTACATGGTCCTGGCTACAAATAATCAGGCATTTCTCTAATTGCCTCTTTACCAAAGAACATATGTTCACCAATAAAAAATGTAGGTGCGCCAAAGACACCTCTTTTTACTGCATTCTCAGTATTTGCGAATAGCTCATCCTTTACTTCTTGATCCACTGCATGTTCAATGATCTCAGTACCATTCAAACCATTGGAAGTTAGGTGGCTTGATAATACCTCATGATCTCCAAGGTTTTTTTCCTCTTCCCACAGACCTCTCATTACAACTTCAATGTATCTTTCTTGATTGCCTTGCTTGGACGCATATATGAGACCTCTTTGCATCATTACAGTATTTACAGGGAAAAATGGGTTCATCTTAAATTCTTTGATTTTATGAAAATCTACAAATCTAGAAATTTCATTCATAAAATAATTGGTTTTGTTTGGAATATCTTGTGCTGCAATTAATGGAGGCTGATTATTTGCTAGCTTAAAAATCCCACCTAATAAGCAAACGTTATATTCAAAAGAAACATTATGTTTTTTTATAAATTCTGGCAAAACCTTATTGGCAAGATAAACATTGGGGCTTGCAAAATCAAAAATAAATTCAATCTTCATTACTATTTACTCTAAGCTAAATTTCATAACTTCATTACTTTCTAATCTTGAAATTAATTTATCTCCCATTGCTGGGATTGTCGTAAAAATTCCGCCATTTAAATCTTCACAATCAAGTAGTATGCATAAAGCGCTCTCCACTATCATTTTTGAGGTTGAAAGATACCCTGGATCACCCTCACCTTTCACTGAGGCTTGTATTATGACTTTGTTATTTTCGACCCCCGCAAATAACATATCGTAAGAACCAGATTCCCTTGATTCTCTCGATGGGCCTTCACCTGGTTTTGGAACATCTTTACCAATTAGAGGGTTATGTGAAGACATTGCCTCTGCACGAGCCTTCCCTTCATCACCACTACCGCATGAGACCATTTCATCATATAAGAAATGTTCTCCATATAAATGGCCAAGCATAAAATTTGTTCTATGGACATTTTTAGTATTTATAGCTGCCATTACGAAAGGAGAAACCCAATCATGAAGCACCTCATCAAAATACATTTTATGATCAGTGGGCTGAGTCGGTCCGTTGAACCCCTCACATAAGGCGAAAGGATTAATTAATGTATTAAATAAATCCGGATTTTTACGCATTGCATGTAGAGTGGCCTTAAGAGATGCTGCTGTTCCGCCTGAAAACTCGCCTTTCATTTTTCTGACTCTACATTTAATTTGACTTAAAGGTTTTTGAAATTTTTCAATTGCTTTTTTCTGTAAGAAATAGACTCCACAATCTGAGGGTATCGAATCAAAACCACAGCTATGGACAATAATAGCCCCGCTATTTTTAGCATCTTCGTTATATTTTTGCATCTCAAACATCCATCCGGGTTCACCGCATAAATCAACATAATGAACACCCATTTTGCAACATGTAGAAATTATTTCATTTCCATGTAACTGATAAGGGCCAACAGTAGTTAAAAGCATTTTAGTTTTTCCTAATACATTTTCTACATTTTTAGCATTACTCGAATCGAGCTCCAGAATTGGCTTATTAATTTTTAAGTCCTCTGCAATTTTGGTAAGCTTTTCAAGATTTCTGCCTGCCACTGCCCAATTCAAATGACTATACTTTTCAGTCATGTACTCTAAAACCAATTTTCCTGTAAAGCCTGAACCACCAAAGATTATTAAATCAAATTCTTTTTCCATTAGTTTCCTCTACTTTCTTTGGAGCATTATATACGTAAATCTTTTTTTACCTACTTGAAGCAAATACTTATGTCCAAATTTTAGCTGCATTTCTTTGGAATCAACTTTTATCTCATCAATTTTTACAGCACCTTGTGAAATTAGCCTAATACCTTCTGAGGTGCTTTCTGTAAAGCCAATGTCTTTTAGAAGGTTTGGAAGAGAAGGAATTTCTGAAAAACTTAATGAGATTAATTCAATATTGCTTGGCAACTCTTTGCTTGAGAACTTTTTAAAGAAGTTTTCCCTTGCCTCATTTGCGTTGTTTTCGTCTGTATATCTAGTTGCTAATTCCATTGCAAGTTCAATTTTAATATCTCTTGGATTTAATCCATCCTCCAGTTTCTTTTCCAATTTACTTACTTCAGTAGGAGTTTTCATGCTCAGAAGATTAAACCATTTAATCATAATCTCATCTGGAATCGACATTGTTTTCCCGAAAATTTCATCTGCAGATTCTGTTATCCCAATATAGTTATTTTCTGACTTTGACATTTTTTTAACTCCATCAAGACCTTCCAACAAAGGAAGCATAATAATGCACTGGGGCTCCTGACCAATATTCTTTTGCAAATCTCTTCCTACAAGCAAATTGAATTTTTGATCTGTTCCTCCCAGCTCAACATCAACCTCAAGCTCAACAGAATCTTGACCTTGCATTAATGGATAAAGGAATTCATGAATTGAAATTGGTTGATTGCTTTTATATCTTTTTGAAAAATCATCTCTTTCAAGCATCCTTGCTACTGTTGATTGAGATGCAATTTTAATCATATCGGAAGCTGTTAACTTATCTCCCCATCGAGAATTAAAATCAACTACAGTGTTTTTGGCATCCAGCACTTTGAAAACTTGATCCTTATAAGTATTAGCATTTTTTTGTATCTCATCATCTGAAAGTGGAGGTCTAGTTTTATTTTTTCCGCTGGGGTCGCCAATTTTTCCTGTAAAATCGCCAATTAAAAAGATGACTTTATGGCCAAGATCTTGAAACTGACGCATCTTTCTTAAAATTACAGTATGTCCAACATGGAGGTCTGGAGCAGTAGGATCAAATCCCACCTTTACAACAAGTTGTTTTTTGGTCTTAAGCTTATTTACTAAATCATCTTCGCCGATGATTTCCTCAATACCTTGTTTTATAATTTCTAATTGTTTCTTGTAATCGTTCATGAAGCTATTTATATAATATCAGAACATGTACATAGGCTCCCAATTAAAATTTATTCTTGTTGTCCTTTTAATTCCATTAGGAATGGTGCTTTTTTTATCTTTTCAACATTCAGAAAAAAATTTTAATCCTACCGAAGAAGTTTTTAAATTAAAGTTTCCAAAAGAAAATAAGGTTTTCACTGAAATACCTATCGAAAAGAAGATAAAGATTGAGGCTGGGGATAATCTTTATGGATTATTAAAAAATCTTAGCATCAATGACAACCTTATTAACCAGATAATTTTGGATGATAGCCTTAAAGAATTTTCAAAATTAATTGTTAATGAAACTTTATTAATGGTCAAAACTGCAGAGAATATAAAGATAATCAAATATAAAGGAGTTAGTTCCCCAAGTATTCTTGAGATTACCTCTTTTGATTACTCCTTATATGCTGATAAAAATCTCTTTGAGAAATTCATTTTTTTCCGGGAATTTGAAATAAACGAATCTTTATATGTGTCAGCAAAAGAGGCAAATATTCCAAACACAATTATTGGAGATTTAATTTTCATTTTTGGCTGGGATATTGATTTTGTTTTTGATATAAGAAAGGGGGACTCTATTAAATTGTTATATGAGGACATATATTTCAACGGCACCTTTTTTTTACATGGAGATATCATTGCAGCTGAATTTATTAATCAAGGTGATAAATTATCTGTAGTAAGGTTTTCACAAAAAGGAAGAAAAGATTATTTTTCAACTGATAGCACAAATATTAGAAAGGCTTTTTTAAAAACTCCCATTGAATTTGCTAGAATTAGCTCTCATTACAACCCCAATAGAAAACACCCAATCCTAAATACTATTAGGGCTCATAAAGGGACCGACTACTCAGCAAAAGTGGGAACACCTATCAAGGTCACTGGTGATGGGGTTGTTGTAAAAGCAGAGTATTCAGAGTCCTATGGTAATTATATTGATGTGCAACACTTCAATACCTATACCACAAGATATGCTCACTTGAATAATTTTGCTAAGGGAATAAAGAGTGGTTTAAAAGTTAACCAAGGTGAAATAATTGGTTATGTCGGCTCAACTGGATTAGCAACGGGCCCACATCTACATTATGAGTTTCATATAAATGGAAGGCACACAAATCCAGTGAAAATAGAACCCCCAAATGCTGAACCAATAAATGCATACAATATGGATATATTTAATAAAATAGTAAATGAGAGAGTTACCCTTATGGAAAATCTAAGTCAAAAATAATGCGAAATATTTATATTGGCGTTATGTCAGGAACAAGCAGAGATAATCTTGACGGTTGTCTTGTTGAATTTTCTGAGAATTTTCAAGTGCATGAAACATTTACGCTTCCATTCTCAAAGACATATAAAACATCAAAAGATGAGGATTTTATTTCGAAAGAAATAAGTCAAAAAACAATCTCTCTTGTTAAGAAAATTATAAATGCTTCGCCAATAAGAAAGGATGCTATTCAAGGAATTGCATTTTCAGGTCAAACAATTTCTCACACTAATGAATATAGTTTGCAGGCCGGTGACCCCCAAGTGATTTCAGAAAAACTATCAATGCAAGTAATTTCAGACTTTAGAAATGAAGATATACGAAGAGGTGGGATAGGTGCCCCTTTAATACCTGAGTTTCACAATTATATTTTTGGGGAAGCAAAAAAAAGAAAACTAATTTTAAACATCGGCGGTATTGCTAATGGGACTTATTTGGTGGATAAGAATGTTAATTTAGCTTCTGACTTGGGGCCAGGCAATTGTCTAATGGATTTGTTTGTTATAAAGAATAATCTCGGTGTTTATGACTCTAAAGGAGCCCTTGCATCCAAAGGTGTTCTTAATAAAAAACTTTATAAAGAGCTTTCTAAACCATTGGAAAAACTTACTTATCCAAGAGCAGATGATATTAAGGTTTACACAAATATTTTAAGAGATTTGGATCTTTTAGGTATAACCGTTGAAGATACACTTAGAACACTTGCTGAGCTTACAGTTGATCAAATAATTAAATTTTTTGAGTTATGTGATCGACCAAATGAAATATTTGTTCACGGAGGTGGAGCAAAAAATGATTTCTTAATGAAGCTTTTGGAGTCCAAAACAAATAGGCATATTCAATTAACAAGTAAATATGTATCTATTGAATACATGGAGGCCGCAGCGTTTGCATATTTAGCATTTTGCAAAAAAGGGGTTATTTTTAAATAGAGAATGATGAACCGCAACCACATGTTGAGGCAGCATTTGGATTTTCGACCGTAAATTTGGCTCCCATTAGGTCTTCTTTGTAATCTATTAGTGATCCAGCTAAATATGGATATGAAAGCTGGTCAAGAAGCACTTTTATTCCATGATCAAAATCAAGCAAAGAATCCTCTTCGGCATCAAATTCATCGAACTTAAAACCGTACTGAAAACCAGAGCATCCACCACCAGTAACATAAACCCTAAAATATTTCTTATTGTTAGAATTTGATAGCATTGAAAGTTTTGCAATAGCTTGATCTGATAATTGGAAGGGCATTGCTTTTTTTGTTTTTAGTTCCATTTAATAAGCCTGTATAATATGCATATTCTATCAAAAATCCTTAATGCCTTATAATTATTTTTAAAATGTCTAGAAAAGTACTCTTTATCCATTCATCAGTAGATGGCCATACTGCAAAAATATGTGATCATATGAGCAAAAAATTTGATCAAAAATTTAATACTGAGACCATACCCTTGGAAAAAGCACAATTTAAAGATCTAGAATCTAATGAAGTTATTATAATTGGTGCAAGCATTAGGTACGGCAACCACCGACCACTTCTTTATAAATTCATCAACCAAAATGAAAAAATCTTGAATCAGAGATCTGCATATTTCTTTACCGTGAACGCTGTTGCTAGAAGAGCTGAGAAAAGAACAATTAAAAACAACCCATATGTAAAGAAATTTTTGAAAAAAGTTAATTGGAGCCCAAAAAAGATTGGAATATTCCCTGGAAAAATTGATTATCCAAAATATAAATTCTTCGATAAACATATGATTAGATTAATTATGTACTTTTCAGGTGGCCCTACGGATCTCAATAATTCCTATGAATTCACAGATTGGCAAGAAATAGATGCATTTGCTGAGGAGATCAAAAAAAATAATGGCTAACTTTCCCAAAGGGATATATGCGATCACTCCAACCTACTTTACTGGTGATCATCTTATAAAAGTTGTTCAAGAAACTATTAATGAAGGAGTCAAAGTTCTTCAATATCGTTTTAATGAGAGTATTAGAGAACATGAAAGATTAGTTACTGCTAAAAGAATAATGAAAATATGTAAAAAATCTGGGGTGATTTTTGTTGTTAATAACGACTTTTCTCTTGCAAATAAAATTGGGGCTGGGCTTCACATTGGCCAAGATATAAAAAATACAGATTTCCTTAAAGACTTCAAAAAAATTACTTTTATAGGTTTAAGTTGCAAAGATGATCTCTCACAACAAACGAGGGGGGATCACTCTCTATTTTCGTACTTCTCTTTTGGACCAGCATTTGAATCAAAAACTAAGAAAAATTTAAAAGGGCCCATAAATATAGAGAAGATATCCGGGAAAATTGATAGAACGAAGATAAATGTAGCTATTGGAGGCATTGACAGAAAGAATATTGCTGAAATTAAAAAAAATGGTTTTGATATGGCAGCAATATGCGAAGGTATTTATAATGACCCAACAAAAATTTCTAGAAATATTAAGGAATTAACCAAAATTTGGAATGAAAACTAAAAATTCAGAAGCGCTCTTTAAAAAATCAAAAGAACATATTGCTGGTGGTGTCAACTCGCCAGTAAGGGCTTTCAAAAGCGTAGGGGGGACACCAATATTTTTTAGGAAATCAAGAGATTGCTATATTTATGATGAGGATGGCAATAAATACTTAGACTTTGTTGGATCTTGGGGGCCTATGGTTCTTGGTCATTCAAATAAAAAAATTATTGACGCTATTAAAAAACAAGCAAGCAAAGCAATAAGCTTTGGAGCTCCTACAAAAAACGAATTAGAAATTGCAAAAATAATTAAATCCTATTTTCCTAGCATGGAGAAAATAAGAATGGTTAACTCTGGAACTGAGGCAACTATGAGTTGTATTCGTCTTGCCAGAGGTTTTACGAACAAAAGTAAAATTATTAAATTCATCGGCTGCTATCACGGACATGTTGATTCTTTGCTTGTAAAAGCTGGTTCTGGGTTAGCAACTTTGGGCATACCAGATTCTCCTGGAATACCTGAAGAACTATCTAAGCTCACAATTACCCTTCCCTATAACAATCAGGAGGCATTAAAGAAAGCGTTTATCGATCATGGAAATGATATTGCTGCAGTCATCATAGAGCCTATTGCAGGCAATATGGGGTTTATTGAATCCGAGAGAAAATTTTTAGAGAGCATTTCAAAGTTTGCACACAAACATAAATCATTGGTCATTTATGACGAGGTGATGACTGGATTTAGAGTGGCTCGTGGAGGAGCTCAGGAATTATATGGGATTGTTCCAGACCTAACTGCACTTGGAAAGATAGTAGGTGGAGGTCTTCCGGTTGGAGTGTATGGAGGTAAGAAAAAAATCATGAACGAGATTTCACCTGATGGTCCGATTTATCAAGCTGGCACACTATCAGGAAATCCAATTGCTGTCAGTGCGGGTACCGCTTTATTGAAACAGTTAAAAAATAAATCTATGTATTCTGAATTAGAAAAAATGGGTAGCTTATTTTTAGGAAAGCTCGCAGAGCTTGCAGATAAAAATAACATACCATTTTCTTATAATATAAAGGGCGGAATGTTTGGTTTTTTCTTCTCTAAAAGCCTGCCGAATAATTTTGAAGACGTTAATAATACAGACTTAGATTTGTTTAGGAAGTTCTTTCAGGGTATGCTTCATGAAAAGATTTATCTGCCACCATCTGCATTTGAAAGCTGCTTTCTTTCAACCAAACATAGTGAAGAAGTTCTTCTCAAAGCAGCAAGATCTGCAGAAAAGGTTTTTAAATCAATTTAAAGTTATGAAATTTGATATTGTTGGCATAGGAAATGCCCTTGTAGACGAAACTTTTTATGTTGAACGAGAATTTGTTGATTCAACTGATTTATTTTTTAATCAATTCAAAGCAATCTCGTTTGAAGATCAAGAAGAGATATTAAAAAATTTACCTGATAACTCTAAACCAGACATAGTGTGTGGAGGCTCAACAACAAATAGTTTAGCTGCAGCAGCAAACTACGGCTCAAAATGTGCTCATATTTGTCAATTGGCCCAAGATCAGCGTGGAAAAAAATATGCAAATGATCTTGAAAATAATTCAATTTTCGTAGTAAATAAATATCTCCATAATTCACATAAAACTGGTAGATGTCTCGTTTTTATAACTCCGAATAGTGAGAGAACCATGGGAACTTACCTGGGTGCATCAGAAATGCTTGAATATTCAGAAGATTTTGTTGATACAGTAAACAGTTCAAAGATTTTATTTACTGAGGGGTATCAGTTCACTTCAGATCAAAATTTCAATACTTTCATATCTGTTCTTGAGAAAACAGATCCAAACGTAAAATTTGCACTTAGCCTTTCTGATCCTTTTGTAGTAACAAACTTCATAGAAAGATTTAATAAAGTTATTGGCTTAAAAAGAGTTGATTATTTGTTTTGCAATAAGGATGAGGCACTTGCAATGGCTGGTGAAAACTTTACTAAAGGCCTAAGTGAGATCTCAAATAACTTTGTAGTAACAGATGGAGCAAATCCTTCGATAGTATCAGAAGAAGGTGTTATAAATGAGGTTAATGCATATAAAGTATCTGCAATCGACTCAAATGGTGCCGGGGACATCTTTGCTGGCTCATCCCTTCATAAAATAATTAAAGGCGAATCATTTCTAAAAGCTTGTCAGTTTGGAAACTATGCCTCCTCTAAGATTGTTCAAGAAAAAAGTCCGCGCTTGTCTATTGAAGAATATAAAAAGTTACAAGAACAATTTGAGCATTCATAGTGGCGCCCTCAGTATATAGCGGTAAACGCTTTGGTATTGATAAAAAAAGCTTTTCTAATAATGCAATTTCAATTATTTCTAGGCTAAAAAATAATGGATTCTCTGCATTTTTAGTTGGAGGATGCATAAGAGATTCAATCAAAGGAATAGCCCCGAAAGATTTTGATATTGTTACTAATTGTCAACCCGAAGAAATCAGAAAGCTATTTAAGAACTCAAGAATTATAGGCAGAAGGTTCAAGCTTGTTCATGTAACTTTTGCTAATGAAATTATAGAGACTACAACTTTTAGATCTGGCACAGACTCATCGTCTGATAATTTGCAAATTGATAATGATGGGCGCATTTTAAGAGATAATAATTGGGGCACACAAGAAGAAGATGCCTTTAGAAGAGATTTTACTATTAATGCCATCTATTATGACCCTCTTAGCAAAGAAGTAATTGACTACACCTCAGGAATCAAAGATTTAAAAGAGAAAAAAATTAGATTCATCGGAGATCCTGAGATAAGAATTCAAGAGGACCCAGTAAGAATTCTAAGAGCCATACGTTTTGCAGCAAAGTTAGACTTTTCTATTGAGGAAAGGGCTTTAAAGCCCATAGAAAATTTTAAATATAGAATCTCTGAAATGCCTCCAGCAAGGATTTATGAAGAAATCATAAAGCTTTTTCTATCAGGTCATTCCTTAAATTCCTATAGACTCCTTGTGAAGCATAAAATTTTTGATGTTCTGTTTCCTCATATAGATGACGGCCAAGAAACATTTGACAAATTTTTTATAAAAGCATTTTCCAATACAGATTTAAGGTTTAAAAATAATAAAAAACTAAATCCTGGTTTTTTATTTGCTACTTTACTTTGGCCAAAAATATTTAAAGATTCGAATATAAAAGAAAAGTTAAACTTTAGAAGATATTATCAATCTGTTAGTACAGTAATTAAAAGACAACAAATGATTTGCTCAATACCAAGAAGATTTATCAGTTTTATTAAAGATGTTTGGATGTTTCAAATTAGGTTCAATAAAATTGGGAAAAAATCTGCTGCTTTCGCAAAAAATATTCGCTATAGAGCTTCTTTTGATTTTCTTGAAGTTCGAAGTTCGATTGAACCAAATCTCAATGCAAAAATAAAATGGTGGAGAGAATTCTATGAATCAAACTTTGACAAGAGAAATAAAATGTTAAATATTTATAGGAAAAGTCATGGAGGAAAGTAAAGTTCCATCTTACATTGCAATTGAAGGACCAATTGGTGTTGGTAAAACCTCTCTAGCAAGACTTATATCTAAAGATTTAGGTCATCAACTGTGTCTAGAGGAGCCTGACGAAAATCCATTTCTAAAGGATTTTTACGAAAACAAACAAAAATTTGCATTTGCAACTCAAATTCATTTTGTTATGCAAAGATCCCAACAAATCAATAAATTTTTTTCGGATAGCCTCATCAAACAAAAAATTATCTCAGACTTTATTTTTGAAAAAGAAGATTTGTTCGCAAAATTAAACCTTACAGATGAAGAACTTAAAATTTTCAACAAGGTCAAATCAAAATTCTATTCAAATAGCCCAAAACCAGATCTTGTAATATATTTACAGGCGTCACCAAAACAATTAATAGAGCGTGTTAAAACTAGAGGAAAAAACTATGAGGAGCAGATGTCACTTGATTATCTACAAAGGATTTGTGAGATGTATGCGGACTTCTTTTTTACCTATTACGAGTCACCAATATTAGTGATCAATGTTGATAATATTGATTTTGTTTCAAATCAAGACGATTACAGAAAACTACTGTCACACATTAACAGAGAAATTGTAGGAAAAGAGTATATAAGCCTTTCGCCAAGTATTTTCTAATGAAAAAGGAAGCTAAATCACTTTTAGACACAAGGAAAATAGCACAAAAACTTGCTACTTTTATAAAAGAAAATAATAACTTCCTAATTTTTTATCTCAAAGGAAATCTTGGTTCAGGAAAAACTACGTTAGTAAGAGAAATATTAAAATGCCTTGGTTGGAGTTCACCTGTTAAAAGCCCGACATTTTCTATTATGGAAGAATATATAATTGATGATATTGATATCTATCATGCTGATTTATACAGGCTAAAAACTTTGAATGATTTTGAAATGATTGGCTTTGAACCAAATTTTAGAAAAAGGGGAGTATTATTTGTTGAATGGCCAGAAATATTGGACTCATTCAGTCAGGCTATTGAAATAGAAATCAATATTGATATCAAAGGACAATATAGAATCTTTAGTTTTAATTCTGCTGATCAAAAATTTTTAAGCTGCATTGATGGGGTCGACATCTAGAGCCCAAGCTGAAATAGTTTTTTTGTTTTTAACAATTTCATTTACATATGAAGATAAGGATTCCTTAATAAGTTCTTTGTTTTGAGATTGCATTATGCAAAACATTCTATATTTATGGGACTGCTTCTGTATAGGGCTCTCAAAAGGGCCATAAATTTCTATATCCTTCGACGAAATAAAGTTTTTAGCATTCAAAAGAAACTCTTTAAGCCTCTCTAAATTTGCATCCTCAGCTTTTAAATATATTTGATTAATATATGGTGACAATTTTAATTTTTTCCTTTCTGCTAAAATACTATCTGACACATTTTTATAATCACAAGTTTTGAACTTGCTTAATAAAGGGTGGTCGGGAAGTCTTGTCTGGAGGAAAACTTTTGATTTATTACCATGTCTTCCAGCTCTTCCAGCTACTTGAATAAGGAGTTGTGCTGTTTGTTCTTGCATGTGTAAGTCAGCTCCAAAAAAACCAAAATCTAAGTTTAAAACAACTATGGTCGATAGGTTTTTAAAATCATGTCCTTTCGCAAGCAATTGAGTACCAATAAAAACTTTTGGCTTTTTATCTTTAATGTGCTTATTACTTTTGATTCGTTTGGCTTTGCCTGATATTGCATCTCTATCAATCCTTATTATTGGGAAATCAGGAAAATTCATTGCAAGCATTTCTTCTACTTGCTGTGTACCAATTCCCTTAAAATCAAAGTTTTTTGAGGCACAAACTGGACATTTTTCAGGTAAGCCCCACGAAGAATTACATCGATGACATCTAAGTCTTCTGTCAATTCTATGTAAGACTAATTCTGAATCACAGCAACTGCTTTTTGCAATCCAACCACAATCTTCACAAAAAAAGATTGGTGCATAGCCTCGTCTATTTAGAAGAACTAGAGCTTGTTTACCCTCATTTAAAGTTCTATCGATTTCAACAATTAATTCTTCGCTTACACCACTTACCAAAGTATTCTTACGGATTGGAACAATCTTAAATTCTGGTTGATTGAAGTCGCCATACCTTTGTTTAAGAAAAAAGGAATCAATCTCATTTTCTTGAGCTTTTTTTAGATTTAAAAGCGAGGGTGTTGCAGACGACAACACTGTTTTTATGGTTTCATCATATAATAAATTCATAATTGTCTTAGAGTCATATCTCAAACCTTCATTTTGCTTGTAAGATTGGTCGTGTTCCTCATCAAAAATTACTAGTCCAAGATTTTTGATTGGTAAAAAAACAGATGACCTTGTCCCAACATATACTTTTGGATTATCGTTTAGTGCCTCTAACCAAACCTTAAATCTTTGAAGCTCTGTTAAACCAGAATGAAATAATTCTATGCTTTGAGGAAATGCTTTTTTAAGACTTTCAAATATTTGTGGGGTTAGGAATATTTCAGGGACGAGAATGAGCACACTCCTCCCCTTTGCAAGATAATCTCTAATTAAGTACTTATATATCTCTGTCTTTCCAGAAGAAGTAACACCAAATAAAAGAAATTCATTTTTTTTTGAATTCACAATTTCTTTATAACAATTGAGCTGATTATTGGTTAGTTTAGGTAATCTTGGTTTCGAAGAAATATTTAAATTACTTTGGGGTTTATACTTTTCTAAATCTAGTAATTTTTTTCTTTTCCTCAGCAAAGTTGGCAGTAACGAGAATATTACCTCTCCAATTGGGTGAAAATAATAAGCTGAAATTCTATAAGCTTTTTTAATTAGATCTTTTGACAATACTGGTTCATGATCAAGAATTTCTTGAATATCCTTTATTTTTTTATTAGTTTGAAGATGCTCGCTTTCTGAAACTACAACACCCAAAAGCTTTCTTCTTCCAAACTCAACCATCACCCTTTTTCCAACTAGTGATATACCAGCATCATTTCTATAGGTAAAAGTGGATCTAAGGGGGGTTGAAAGTGCGACCTCAACAAAATTCATCTAGTTATTGTAATAGATAATTTATTTGATATTATTTCACTTTCGAAATATTTGTTATGAAAAAAGAAATACATCCAGAATCCCGTGAAGTTTTGTTCCATGACACAAGTGTGGATGCTTATTTTCTTATTCGCTCAACTCTAAAAACAGAACAAACAAAAAAATGGGAAGATGGAAAAACATATCCCTACTGTGTCATAGATACATCATCTGCATCTCATCCCTTCTATACAGGCCAACAGAAAATTCTTGATACAGGTGGAAGAGTCCAAAGATTTGAGAAAAAGTTTGGAAAAAAAACTAAGTAGATCCAGTGCTGCCAAAGCCCTTGGCGCCGCGATTAGTTTCTTCGAATTCGTTTACTAGTTCCAGGTTAACTTGATTGACCTTTATTATCACTAATTGAGCCACTCTCTCTCCTGGTTGAATGGAAATTTGATTTAAAGATCTATTCCAGAGCGATATGCTTAATGGACCCTGATAGTCTGAATCAATCAACCCCATAAGATTTCCACAGACCAACCCTTTTTTTGCCCCTAATCCTGATCTAGGTATTACAATTCCTGCATATTGAGAATCTTCAATAAAAATCGAAATGCCTGAAGGAATAATAGTGGATTCATTTGCTTCAAGGACTAATTCTTCATCTACACAT
>CENG01027499.1_pt1 | contig 23838 bp, 36 predicted proteins | sample 530131 | NCBI WGS metagenome assembly CENG01 (sample SAMEA2591057, study PRJEB7988) | marine metagenome | biome: marine biome (ENVO:00000447); feature: surface water (ENVO:00002042) layer; material: saline water (ENVO:00002010), including plankton (ENVO:xxxxxxxx) | depth 5 m
TCTGCCATCTATCAACAGTATAGTACCCAGTTGCATTAGCGCCTATTCCAGTAACGCTTGTGCTTCTCTGTGCCACGTTCATAGAACCATTGACTATCATGTTTCGTCCAGAAAGCTGTCCTACGCTAGGAAGATTATCTGCTAGTTTTCTTGCGTTGCTCATGTGTTCCTCCTAACCTATTAAGTAGCCCCAAAATTGTGGATAGTCTGCACTTGTATATGTTCCTGTTGAACCTGCTGAAGTAAACCATATATTAATGTAGTCGTTTGCACTACATGTAAGAGGCCATGTAAACATACCGTTTGTTCCATACTCACTGCCAGTCGCACTAGTGTCCATACGAAGATGGGTATCTCCTATAGAAGAGCCGTTTTTTCTAATATAGTATCTGTAAGTATCGTTGGTGGTGCCACCTATATTTGACCAACCAAATAAATAAGTTCCTGTTACTGGTGCAGTAAATCTGCCAGTGCTTGTTGAGTAGTGATTACCTATATTTATTCTTGTAGATGGAAAAACTTGATCACTATTACTTGAACCACTGCTTAAACTATATGCTTGAAACACTGGCTGATAAGGTTTTGTCACACGGCCTGATGCGTCTATCTTTAACCTAGTTGTGCCGCCTGTTAAGGCATGGTTTGTGCCAGTGTGTAAGTTAACTGTATCTGCACCACCTATATACATACTTTCTGCACCAGACCCATTAGTGTAAGAAGTAATGTAGCCTGTGTCTGTACCAGCAACTTTGAACTGTATTCCACCATAAACACCGCTATCTACATTGAGGTTTGCACTTGTAGCAGTATCAACAGTTAATTGACCTGTGACAGTATCGCCAGTAGTATTAACATACCGTGCGTCTGCTGCTGCTTGGTTGAGTGCATCACCAACGCTAAACGTATTGTATGCAACAACTTCTATCTCATCACCTGCTGCTGCACCTGATGTAAGTGTTACTGCAGATCCGTTGCTTGTGTAGTCTACAGTTAAGTCTAAGAGCAAGCCATTCATAAACACCTGCACAAAGTTCTGTGTGTGTGCTATACTAAACACAGTCTGACCTGCAGTAGCTGTGAACGTAGTGCTACTGTAGTTGCCAGAACCTATGAGGTTAGCTACATCTCTTGCTCTTGTCACTATCCTGCCTCCAATGCCGTTAGCCTAGACTCAATGCTAGTTAATCTTTGTTCCGTAGCTGCACCAATGAATGACAATAACTCAGGGTAACGGATACCCATGCGTGTATGCTCTGTTGCGCCCTCTGGTGCTTCATCTTTTGTGTCATAATGGTTACCATCTTTTGTCCACCAAGTATTAGAACACCAGAAAGCATACTTACTTGCGTCTAACCCAGCGTCTGACATTGCAGTTTGTACCTGTTGTGCAACAACACCAGTATGAGTTCGAGCATTATCACCTTTAGCTGCAACCTTATCTTTCCATTTGTATGTCTTGAATAGTTTGCTGATAGCTGTAGCGGCAGTAATCTCTGCGCTAGTCAGTGATGCAATGTTCTGCTTTTCGTTTTCGTCAGATGTTTGGATAGTCCCGTTGGTAGCGTATATGTCATCCCAACGACTTGAAGTATGGCCTAAATCTAAATCGTTATCTAAATGCGCTCCTGATGCAGTAGCAGGTCTAACATTTCCATTTACAAAATTAATATGAGTATCAGAACCACCTGTTGAACCTATGTATAAATACGCTCCTAAGTAAGACCCAATACTCCCCACAGCAGTGTTGTTTTTACGAAATCTAAATATTTCGCCATCACTGGTTGTTCTATTAGCAATAAAAGGTGCTTGTGACTGACTTGTTCCTAATACCGCATAATCTCCAGATGCACCATTTCGGAGTTCGCCGCCTTGATTTGTCACACCAGAAGTGGTTTTTCCTACAAAAAACTTTTCATCTTGAAATCTACCAACATGACTACCATCAACATGAAATCTAATACCTGAAGCGGCTGTACCATTTCCTTCGTCAGCTTTGATAAATATATTACCATCACCGCTAGAAGCACTTATTTCACTATAAGAACCTGTGTCAGTATCCTTTAGTCTTATAATTGGTGTAGCACTTTCGATGTCTAAAGATGTATCAGGTGTTGTTGTTCCCAAACCAACTCGATTAGTTGAAGCATCTACGAACAAAGTATCCGTATCAACAACCAAATCATCTGACAATGTTGTTACACCAGTCACACCCAACGTACCTGACATAGCAACAGCACCAGTAAACGTACCACCCGAAGCAGGTACATAGTTACTGTCGGGTATGTTAGTCTCAAAGGATACAACATTAACAACGTCATTTAGATTAGCTGCAGATGCTAGTGTGACTGTACCAGTGCCAGTTGTGGTGAAGTCACTGTCATCCATGAGGATACCGTTGACGTATACCTCTATCTGTCCAACAGTAAAAGCTAATACTTTACCGTCATCATCAGCACCAGTGAATGCTGTCTGACCCTGCGTAGCAGTGTAGTCAAACTTAGTTCTACCAAATGATCTTATGTCTTTAGGTTCAGTGCCAATGTATGACATTGCTATTCCTTACTCTTCTGAGGCTTTCTTAACAACCTTTAGGTCAAACGCTTGTGTTACCTGTGCGTCTTCACCAACAGCTAGTGCTACTGAGTTAGCATTGCAGTGTGCTACAAGAGCAGCAATGATCTCGTCCTTGGCAATCCTAGCTCTGTTAGTCAAAGCATTGTCAGCCCAGTCCTGTGGGGATGCTGCTGCATACTCAAGACACTTTAGTTCTGTGTCAGTTACTGTTACTTTAATCTCTGCCATATTATACTCCTAAGGTTTTGTAGGCCAAGTTACATCATCTAAACTGGTTGCAGTCTTTGTTATATCACGCAAGTCAGTTCTATACTTCTTCTGTGCATCAGTCATGGTAAGGTCACTGGACGCCCACCAATCTGTTTCTGCTAAACGTCTGTTACGTTCTTCACGCAGTAGCCTCATGGGTTCTGCTGCTACAAGGGCATCCTTCTTAGCCTTGACTGCATCCCACGTTGTACCGAAGTGTGATGGGTCTGAGCTTTCTATTGCAGAGCCGTTGCTGTCTGCGCCCATGACCTTGCGGAACTGGTCTTCAAACTCAACTTTGTTTGTTGGTTCACCACGTAACACCCATTCGGTTACGCCTAGTTCGTTTAATGCTGTTGCTATATCTGTCATTTGTTTATCCTAAGTTACTGAAGCCTTACTCCAAAAAAGTTAGATCCTAAAGTTCCTGCATTAATAGTCCAATTATTTTGACCATTACCTCTAAGTTCTATCTCATCACCTACTGAAAGACTTTTAATAATTGAGCCATTAATATTATAATATTCATAGTTTGAGTCTACGTTTATAACAAACTGTCTTATATCAAGTACTTTTGAATCATTAATATAAATATAATTCTCTTGCCAACGTGCATTTGCATCTGTTGTAGAGGTGCAAGAATAGCACTTTTGTAACAAGTATACTCCTGCTTCTGTAATAGTAATTGTATTAGAACTTACAGATGCTCCATCACCAGCAAAATTTGATAAAGTATAAGTTCTTGTTCCTCCAGATGTATAATTACCACTTACGTTGCAATTAAAGTATTTAGCTTTCATACCCAAGCTTGTGATAAAAGGAGCAGCCCCTGCAGTATTCTGTATCGTATCAACTTTTAAGATAGAACTCATTGGGCTATCTCCGTAACTACAAGGTGTACTAAGTATTCGTCACTTCCGCTTGGTGAGTTGTTAAAAGATATCGTACCAGACCCAACATCAAAATAGACTTGATATGTTCTTGCGCTAGTAGACCCAGCAGTTTCAAAATAGCAAGCTGAGTAGCCTCCATGATGATGGCTTGCTGTTGAATATTGACTTTCCCAACGGCCTGTACCAACTGAATTTACATTAGACCCGTCTTTAAAAAGACTAATATCTAATTGTTGCCCAGCATTTACATAACTTCTGCCGCCAAGACATTGAACTTGTATTAAACTTGTTGCAGACTTAGGTGTAATAGCACACTCTAAACCAGTGGCTACTGGAGTTGATGATGTAGTAGTTATATTACCGCCTATTGAAGCTCTTTGAACCTGAATAACATGACCTGGAATAGCCACACCATTACCAGAGGTCTTTTCGTTTATGGTGTCTACCTTCAGGATGCTCATGCTGCTATCTCCTGAAGTGTTAAGAACGTTGGTATACTTTGATGAGAATTAGTATGATCTCCTCTAACACCAACTCTTCCTGTTCCGTTAAAAGCAGCAATTTGTATCTTATAAGTTGTAGCACTTGTAGTTGATGGACTATCTAAAAAGTTTATTGCAAAACCCCCTGCTGTCCAAACTTCACTAGGTATAAAAAATGCGGAACCAAGATAAGACCCTGCAGACCCCTTTGCAATATCTGTACTACCTCTAACTAACTTTAACATAGTCAAGTTTCCTAGAGTATTATTCGAAAGACAGCCAGATGCTTGTACCAATATTTTATTTGCAGAAGATTTCGGAGTTATTGCTAAACTCATAATATCTCCATAAGTGTTTGATGAAACTGCAGTTGTACCTGTGATCAAGGTACTTTGAACTTGAACAACATGACCAGCAGGAGCAGTAAAACCATTACTAGCATCAAGCGTCTGACCAGACGGCACGATAATCTTATTAGCGTTACCGCCAGAGCTAAGACCTTTTAGATTTTCTACGTGTAAAGTACTCATATGATTGTCAAGTTCCCATTAACTGTAAGCGTTATGCTTGACGCTATTGTTAGAGGTCCATTACAACTAGCATTGTGTGAGCTAGGTATAGTTGTGTCTGTACCCATAGTCTGATCGTTAGTTTGAAACAAAGCAGTCTTCATAGTATTCTGTGTCGTATCGTATATAGGCGCTCTGATACTAGCTGCAAATGTGCCACCACCTGAAAGTGTGGGTGCATCTGCTACGCTGAATATGTTGTGAGATATAATAGTTATCTCATCGTTTAGTGCAGCAGCAGAGCCTAACACAACTGTAGTTCCTGTGGTAGCTGTGTAGTCAGCAGGTTGTAACAGTATTCCGTTTTGATATACGTCTAGGTTTCCAAGAGAGTATACAGCATTAAATGTGGTTTGTCCAGCAGTAGCTGTATATGTTTGCGCTCTTCTTGTACCTTCGGTTAATGTCTGTCCAATGTATGCCATGTGTTTATCCTATTTATTTAAGCTACTAAGTAACCATAGAAATATGTTTGATTAACAATCATTGCTTGAGCAGCCCCAGCATTAACATAATATTGCATTTTAGCAGTATCGTTTGCATCCATATCAGCTAAGATTGAGTGACTTGGTGTGTAATAAAGTCTGTCATTTCCAACATCAGGATCAAATATATAAGTATAAGTTCTATTAGATGTTACTAAATAAAAGCTGTAACTAGTTGTTGATGCATCAATATTGTCTAGCCTCATTTCAAAACCCAAAAGGTATTTGCCAGTAACAGGCGCAGTAAAAGTATTAGATGCAAAGTTACCACCAAGGTCAAATATTTCTGTACCAAAAGGTATATCTGTATTACTAGAGGCATTTACCGCTAAATTACCTATATTACTAGTAACTTTAGCTAAGAAGGCTGGTTGTGCAGTCTTTGTTACTATACCATTGTGAGTTACTGCACCACTGTGAGTTACTATACCATTGTGAGTTACTGCACCACTGTGAGTTACTGCACCTGTAAAAGTAAACCCATCCGCTGCTATAGTTGCTAGATCGTGTGACTTACCCATTAGGTAATCTCCAATATACTCATCATTACATCACAAGAGGAGGCAGCACTTGATGTCACTTTAATCTTATCGCCTGTTTGTAAAACGACCTTTTGATCACCTCCCACGACAACAAGACTGCCTCCACTAGGAACGGTAGCTGTCTTAACTAAAAATGTATCATTAGATCCATCGTTGTGCGTTACATCAACTGTTATAGCTGCAGTAGTTCTGTTAGCACAAGATAAACCGATAACGGTTGTAGCTGTGCTTGCACCTACTGTGTAGCTTCCTACTATGGTGGCTGATGTGCCTATGCTACGTGAAGTCTTTCTAAGAAATGTATTTGCCATATTGCTATCCCAAAGCTATCGCTAGTGCAACGGCTGAACCTGCTGCATCAAAAGCTGTGGATGCCGCTACACGTGCATCTGCTCTAGCGTTTGTGAAGTATAAATTAGTAGACCCTTCAGATAGATCATCTGTGTCGTGATTACCAAAAGAGATTATAGAGTTTAGATCGTGATCGTTAGATGCAGGGTCAAGGTGAGCAGCAACACTAGCAGGTAAAGTTATGAATACAAACTTAGTTCCTGCTGAAAAGTTTGTTGCTGATCCACTGTTTGAACTAGATAGTACTGTAGTTCGTGTGAGAGTATTAGTGCCACTGTATGTACCTAGTCCTACTTCCCACTCATCAGTGCCATTAGCTGTATGCACAATGGCGTAGTAAGTCGTGTCATTAGTAGACATGACTGATGCGAATGTATCGAAGGTAGCACTTGCACCACCAAGAGTTAGGTTTGATGTTCCTGTAGTAGTAGTGGTTTCACGTACACGGTCTTTTAGTACTAATGCCATTGTATTACCTTTACGTTATACGTATGACTGCGTTGGATGCATCTGCTGTAGGAAAGATAACAGTAAAGTCACCTGCTGTTGAGGCTACGTTTGAGCCAAACGAGAATACAGCTATAGCTTTGTTACTGGCTGAACTGTTGTACAGTAAAGCTCCAGCAGCAGTAATTGTTAAGTTAGAGAATACTTCATCTGCAAAGTCTACAAGTGCCGTATCCCCCGATAATGAAATGACAGGCGAATCCAATCCCTGTCCTCCTGCACTGTAGTTTGTTCCTGTAGCTTCATCTGAGTTAGCTGTAAGGTCAGTATAGTTAGTTGTAGCTTTATTAAAGTTGCCTGTAGGCGATGGTTTAATCAACGCTATCTTTAGCGTGTGTGTGTCTAAGTCGTGAACACCCCCAAGTAGCTCTTGCTTGAAGCTGTTGCACATTGCTGTAGTAATAGTACCCATGAGAATGTCCTTTTGTTAAATGCACGAAGAGGCCAGCAAAAGCCAGCCTCTAAGTTTATCTTGATTAGGCAGCGTTGTAACGTGCTGTGACCAATGCTTGTGGGCGTAAAATCTTACGTCCGTAAAGGTGCATACCACGTACGATGTCTGCAAATGAGTCAGGATCTCTGTAGTTCTCAACTTTAGAGACTTGCTCTGCAGTTGCTACAGCTTCTTCTTGACCTGCTAGGATGATACCGAAGTTGTCATCTTGTGCAGTTACACCAGAAGTTCCTGGTCCAGTACCGTCTGTAGGTAGGTTGTTTGAAACGTAGACTTTAAAGCCATGAATGTTTCCTGCAACCAATCCATTCTGTAGACCGCCTCCACCGAAGTCTGAATTTAAAAGACGTGAGTCTTCATCTTTCAACATTTCCATGAAGATTGGATCAACAACCAAGTATCGTCCACGTGAGTCCACAGTTCCTGTGTCTAACTGACGAGCCATTCTTGCAATAAGTTGCAATGGTGATGCAGTTGTGGTTCCTCTTGAAGTTGCACCTGGAAGTCTAGGCGATAGAGGAATTGAGTCACCAGTTGTTGAGCTTGAAGCTGAAGTTGTGATGTTACTCAAGTCAGACATGTCTAACTGGTTAACCTTCAAAAATTCACCGTTGATCTCACTCCCTGTTGGGTGCTGTGCAGTACCTGATACAGCAGTAGAATACTGACCATTGGCAGGGTTAGTACCTGTCATGTACATTAGAATGTCAGCATCTATTGAGTCAGCCATCTTATATGCTGCTCTGTCTGCAGCTAAAGATACGAAGTCAACATGTGAGAACTGCTCTTCAATGTCATCCATTTTAAAAGCAAAGTAGTTAGCTTTGTCGATGGTTAACTGAAAGTCAGTGTCAGCTAGTTTCTCTACAGTTATACCTGTGTGACGCTGTAATGCGTTTACAGTTACATCTGGTTCTTTTTGGATGCGTACAACATCCCCTTGATTTGCAATGTCACCAAAGTATGAGTTGTTGGTGATTGCGCTGACAACAGAAGCTTTTCTTAAAGCAATCTGTGCCTGTTTTGAGTACATAATGGGGCTAAAATTATTAGCAAAACCCCCACCTGCGGTTCCTATAGCCATAGTTAAATCTCCTTATATAGATATGGCGTTGAATTAACACTACATACCCACGATGAAGAGGCTCTTTGTTTTAGGGTAGTCAGCTATGTTTTGAGAATGCGCTTTCTCTAGACGCTGGGCCTATACTTAGAGGTAGTTCTTTTGTGTGGCTAGTGCTTGAGTTAAGCATACACACTAATGTTGTGTATATGCTATAGTTTTATCTATGATACATAGAATGTCAACTACTTTCTTGACATATCATAAATAAAGTTTCCGTTACGTTGAGCATCTAGTATTTCTTCTTGACGCCTCTCGTATTCTTTCATAGACATTGCAGCTACTTCAGACTCACGAACCATCTTAGCTGACTCATCAGGCTCTGGTGCGGCTGCACTTTTTGTCTTAACTGAAGATGCTGCTGCTTTCTCTTCGGGTTTAGCTTTCTTCTTATTAGTAATACCCTTGTCTACTTTATACAAATCTATTACACGTGCTACAGACTTTGCATCTTCTACGTTTTCATACAAAGCATCCTGTACCCATTTAGGTTGTTCTTCTGCCCAGTTATGAAAAGTATCGTCTTGTCGTATCTCTATAAAGTCAGGATGCATCTTAATAAGTTCTGCTTCTGCCTTTTCTTTTTTGGCGTCTATGCGTAACTCTTCTAGTTCTACCATTCTTTTTTCTAGTTCTTCAGCAGAAGCTTTAGATTCTTTCTTAGCCATAGTAAGAAATAAAGCAGCAACATCAGGATTTTCTTTTTGAAACTTTTCTAATTCTTCTTCGCTTTTAGGAAGTATTAGTTCGTTTTTAGCAGCCTTACTAAGTTGAGATTCTAATGCTTCTATCTTAGCAGTAAACTCTTTCTCTTTGTCCTGTTGATGTCTGCGTAGATCACCATAACGTTTCTTGAAGTTTTTCTCTTCAGCACTTAGCTCAGTGTCATCTTCTTGTGCTTTGGCTTCTGGTTTCTCTTCTTGTTTGGTATCACTCTCTGCCTGAACTGGTTCAGCTTTAGGCTCTTCGCCATCGGGTTCAACTTCAGTGGTTTCTTCTTCATCAATTATACCTGCTGCTGCCCTAGCTTTCTTTTTCATTTCTTCTAGTTCAGCTTCATCTTTCTTGATACGCTCTTCATTAGTAAGGTATCCACTTCTGCCTATTACTACTTTTGGAATAGGTGGTTTTACCATTGGATTGGTTTCGGTATCGGCCATTTGTTTTCTCCTTATGTTGGGGTCAGCCGTAGCTGAGTAGCCTTATAGTTATTTGGATTTTTTCTTTTTGTTTTTCTTTCTTGCTATACCGCCTTTGTCCAGTCCTGATATACCAAATCGACTGTCAAGTGCTGCTCCACCTTTTTTGTCTGTAGTGCCTAGTCCTCTTGTTGCACTTCTTGCTAGACCTGTTTTTCTAGCAGTAGATCCTGTTATGTTTTTATTAGCTTCTTGTCTATCTCTTCTACGTTGAGCATCTTGTTCAAGCCTAGTATTACCTCTAACAGTAGGTGTGGCAACAGTAGGAGGACCAGAGTCTTCAGGTTGTACTCTTGCTTCTGGTACTTCATCGTAAGTAGAGCCTGAAAAAGAACTTGGACGTGGTTGAGATTTCATTTCATCTTCAATACGTTTTATATCAATACTATCTTGTATTATTTGTGAAGCGGTTTTGTCTACCCCTGGAGTAGTTTTATCATTAGATGTTTGAGTATCTGGTGTGTATGCCTTTGTCATTTTATCTAACTGTGCATACAGTGCATCAGTTTGTTCTTGAGTTCTAACTGCAGGTTTTTCTGGCTCTTTACCTGTTATCTTGTTAAAGATAGTTTCTACTAAGCCAGGTTGTTCTCTACTTGCCATTTCAAGAAGCTCATCATAGCGCCTTTTATCTACTTCGCTTGTATAAGGGTCATCTCTTCTACGCTTTATCTCTTCTACGGTTGATTTTTGAGATAGTTTCATCAGAGATTTTGTTATAATACTAAGGCCAGAAAGCTTAGTACCAAACGAAGACATATCATCTACCATTCCCTTTAACTCATCAAAAGTTAATTCTTTGTAGTTGATAGGTTCAGGTGTAGGCATATTAGCACCAGTACCACTACCAGAATCGCCCATATCAGAACCACCTGTAGAGCCTCCTATAGCAGTTTCTAGATCACCTGTATTTACAACAGTATTAATATCTATAGGATCACCTACAGGGTAATACCCTTCAGGTATTTCTGATTGAGCCACACCGTCTATGAAGGTGATAAATATTCTATGTCCTTCATCATTCATATATTCTATTACTTGAACACCAGTATTACCAGTAGCAGCGTCTACATCAAAGCCTCCTTTTTGACTGTAAAAAGGTTCTTCTGCAAGTCCTCCCTCATCAAAGCCTAAACCCTCAACAAATCTTTCAACAAAGCCTTTGTCGTAATAACGAACGTCTTGTTTATCATCCTTACCTGTATAGGCTTTTGAAACCTCTCCTGCACCTTTTGTTTGCGCTGGTTTCTTTGTAGTTTTCTTTTTATCTCTGTAATCACCGCCAAAATTTATTTGTTCTGCAATAGATGGGCCAGACTTGGTATCGGATGTAGCAGGTTTCTTTTCTAGTTTTGGCCTACGATTATTGTCTTCTCCCTTTCTTCTATTACGTATAGCTTCTAGAAGAGCTTCTGCTCTATTCTTTGGCTTGTTTTTATTTGCTTCTGCTCTAGCTTTTATAGCCTTGTAAGACCTATCTCTAGTCTTATTATTTTCTTCTACTTGTTTTTTATTAGCTTCTCTTATACCAGCAAAGAACTTACCTAAGAAAGCATCCTCTGGTTCTGCAGCATCTGGACTATCAATCATCTCTACGTCCTCCATAGAGATTTCTATATCTATATCTTCTTCCATAGGCTCTCCACCTATACGTCCATCTTCTTGCATCTGAGCATAACCCATTTTAGCTTCAGCACGTAGGTCTTCAAATAGTTTTACACCCCAGTACTTAACAACATCAGCAGGTATAACCATTTCATTTTCACTCAAATTAGCTGGTATGTCATCTCTAACTTCTTCTGCTGTTGAGCCTAAAGGTATTTCATTACCTGACACAGGATCTATACCTACTGTGTTATCTGGCACATCTCCAAGGTCCATACTCATTTGTTCTTCAAGTGCCATTTACTGTCTCCCTCAATAGCTTTAACTTTCTTAGTACGTCTATAGCACCTTGTTGTCTATGTATAACATGAGGTTCATTAGCTGTTTCCAACGCACGTTGTCTTATATTAATTAGTTCATCTATATGTTTTTGAAACTGTTCGTAACATTCTTTATCATTGACCAACTGCTTGAGGTGCATTACCTGTAAATCCTTGTTCATCTGGTAGAGGCGCTGTACCCATACCTATTTGTGATCCTCCACCTCCTGAAGTATCTGCTACGTCCTGTACACCCTGACCTTCTGGGCCTGTGGGTTGTGGCGCTGGTGCTTGAAAACCTTTTAAGATCTCAGCCTGTATAGCTGCATCACCCATAGAGTTAGTTACCTTATCAGGGTCTAAGTCCATGCTCTTAGCAATCTCACGTATAATATAATCCATCTTAGCAAAGGGTGCAAGTACTGGATTCTGTGCTACTTGTAAGAACTGCATCAAACGTTGACTACGTACTTCATTAGCCATCAAGCTTTCTGTACCTGATGCATGTACCTCTAGGTCACCACGTATATCTTCATCAAAATCAAACTGCATGTTAAATGCAAAGAATGCTTTGCCCAATGGTCTGATTAGATAGTCATCAACATTCTTAACAACGGTACGGATACTACCGTTAGCAGCAGACATAAGCATAGAGATTCCAGAAGCAGTACGCCCCACTCCTTGAACTCCTGTTTGACCATGTGCAAAAGAAGGGAAGCCTGTAGACTCATCAGCTAGTACCCTCGCTTTATCAAATAGTTGCATGTTCTCTTGTGCTACGTTTGGAAACTTTGTACCAAAGATAGCTTGTCCTGGAGCGCCACCTTGTCTCCTGAATATCTTTCCAGGATATACAGATAAGTCTTGACCAGGAACTAAGTTAGTTTCATCTACTTCTATGATAAGATTGCCTGACATTGCAGCGTTGTCAATAGCCATTCTCATAAAGCCATTCATCAATGTCTGTGTGTCATCCATGTTCTCAGCAATACCAACGCCAAAGAAGGAGTATGGGTTATGCTCGTATGGTACAGCGTAGTAAGGAATACGTGTAGGCTTGAATGGGTTTAATAAAAATCGTAATACTTCACCGTTACATACCCATACATTACAGTTAACTTCGTCTAAATCTTTTAGTTCAGTAGGTATTTCTACACCATGCTCTTCTAATAACTTGACATCTACAAAACCCCAGAACTCTAATACTTCCCAACGTTCTGACGTAGGTTGTGTATCATCGTCTTCCATAGTCATTTCCCAATACTTCTGCTCGTAGTTTGGTCCTGAATCTATAGCCATCTGTACACCATCATCCATAAAGTATGGACGTGTCTTTAGCTTACGTAGTTGTGTACGTGACATCTTATGTCTCTGTACAACATACTCTGCCTCATCCATATCCTTTGCTTCAGGGTCAGGATAAAAATCCCATACAGAAACATGGTCACATTCTGGAACAGTCTTTACAATAGGATCATAGTCACCGTCTTCGTTCCAGTTAGGATACTCTTTATCTACAGCAAATGCACCCTTCATAACACCTGTACCTAGTAGTGCCATTTCAAATGCCATACTTCTTAGATGTGTAGTAGCTCCGCTTTCCTGTAGCTGATCATGGATTTTCTTCTCCATCTTTTTAGCTGAAACCATAGCAGGATGAAATGTAACAGTATTTGCTGTAGTACCATCACCTTCAATTATCTTTTCAGATACAGGCGCTAGTTTTTCCTCCATACCACCTAGTCTTGCCTGTAAGTCTGCAAGTGTTTCTCCTGGCTGTAGTGGTGTATCGCCATCTATCAAGTAAGGTTTTGGTGCTGGGTTTGACATAGCAGCACTAAGAGCATTACCTGCTGCATCTGCGTTGGGGTCTATATTTATATGCACAGACTCAGCTACACCATCAGGTAGTACTGAAGGATTTACAGATAAAGGAAACTTATTGTTACCAAATAGCACATCTACTATCTGTCCATATGCTGCTAGTGTTTTTGTTTTAGTTACCTTTACAAAGATACGAGACTTTTCTGCATCTGTAAATTGTACATCACTACCATAGAGTCCACGATAGTTACGATAAGCCTTTAGCCATCTCTGTTCATCAGCATATCTAGAGTCCTCAGATCTTTTGTATCGGTCTTTTACAAAACCAATTACACTGTCCTTCTCTTTAAAGATTTTGTCATCAGCTTTTTCTGCTGCAACGACATCATCCGTTTCAAACATTTCTTCAGCCATTAGCTGTTGTCCTTTCTTCTCCAAGGTCCATTGTTGAAAGCAGCTTGCTCTTGACAGTTAGGACAAGTGGTCCACATATTAGTGTTATAAGTTATCTCGCACTTAGGGCAAGACTCTACTACTTCAGTATCCGAATGTTGTATCACTGGCTTGAAACCCTGATCTTTGTTTTGCAGGATTGTAATCCCATATGCTGCTACGTGGCCTTGTCATTATACCATATCTCAACGCATCATACAAGTGATCTTCTGCTTTTGTGTCTACATCTTCTGGATTCTTTTTGTCCAGTGGAATGCTTGGTATCTGTGCTATGGTATTCACACAGTTATTCATAAATACTAACATAGGCTTTTCTATAAAGTCATCTACCTTCAAACGCCTATGTATCTCGTTTTTTCCTGCGATACGTGAGCCTCTTGAACGATCAGAAGGACGCCAACGGCAACCCTTCATGTTCATCTGTTCAGCTAGTGATGGCCCAGTATCGCCACGGTTGTGCCACAAAGAACTGTCAAGCACACCGTATCTCATACCACCGTCTTTAGATTCTGCATCTAGTATCATATCAGCTAAGTCTGTAGCTGTTACTTTAGATACATACATTTCCCTATATACTATAAGCTGCTCATCAGGAGCCACAGTAAACCAAAGAACACCAGTGTGGGAACCATAACCGTAGTCGCAAGCCCTAAAGCGTACCCAACTGTCAGGGATTTCAAAGTGTTCGATAACGTGGGAAGTTCTGTCAAATTCGGGAAATGCTGCCCCTTCGTTGACATCCCAGTTTCCTTCAAGGAGTTGCTTCCTCTGATGCTCTGGTAGTGATAAGAGCATGGCTTCATAGTCACCCTCTTCGGCAAGGTATGGGTTATCGAAGAGAGATGCAGGTATAAACCTACGCTTGAATAAAGGCTGACCTTCCTTGCTGTGTCCTTTAGGGAATGTAATTGTTTTACTTGTTTCAATGTCTGTAGCCCAAAAGTCTTTACCTGCAGGTGCAGGATCTATAAACATCTTCTTGACCCAAGCATGTCCAGCGCCACCTGGGTTTGTTGTAGCTCTCATATACAAACCTAATTGTTTGCTGTGTGCGCTACGAAGACGTGATCTCATATAATCCCAAGCGTAAGATGTAGGCCATTGAGTAAGTTCGTCAAATCCAATCCAGTTAAAAGCCTGTCCTTGGTAACGTGTGACATCGGTATCCTTGTCCAGATATGACATCCATAATCGTCCACCTCTAGGAGAGATCCACTGTGACTTACGCTCTGACCATTTGATTCCTGGTATGGCACGTGGGTATAACTCCTGTGACTTCTGTATTAGTTCCCTTAGTTCTTCAGTCGTGTGTCGTACAAGGAGTCCAGAGAAGTGTGGATCGTTAAGGCCGTGTAATGGGTCTGCCAACATAGCATAGGATTTACCACCACCTGCTGCCCCTCCGTATAGTACTTCTCTCTCAGATGAACTCAAGAAAGATGTTTGTGGACCTTCGTTAGGTTTAAAGACAACTTCCTGTGCTTCATCTACGTCATACTCAGGTGCTACTACCTGCGCTGGGATAGGTTCAGTTTGGGGGGCGTCTATCTCCGCTGGCTTCTGAGTATGCTCCGACCCCTTGTGTTTCGAGCTTCTCGATTTGCGAGAGCGTTTCTTGGAGCCACTTGGCAAGCTTACGTTTAATTGCAGATGCTTTTCTACGTTTTTGCTCAACTTCTATTCTCTTCTTTAGACCCATGTGTGATATGTATCGGTCTGTTTCTTTGCTCAACCACTGAGCTACTGCTCTGTAACTATACTGCTTGAGGTGTTGTTTTGCAAGCTCTAATGCATCTAATTCATGTTCTACTGGAACAAGTAGTCTATCGTTATCTGGATGCAACTCATAGCCAAACGGAACCTTTACAGTAGTCCTAGCTATTACGTGCCACTCTTTGTTGTGTCCTTTGGGTGGCAGAGGTAACTGCCAGAAGCCCAATTCTCTTTGAGGTATTATTCGTTTGTACCTTCTTTAGGTGGTAAATAAAAAATGCCACCCCCACTGGTGACATCTACTTTGTCTACTTTACCAAGACCTGCTCTATCAAGCACATCCTTGGCAGCTATCATTTTTTCTTTGATACCCAACTGAGTGGGATCTTGCAAAGCGCCCATAAGAGCGAAAGCAGCTTTCGGGGCAGTCCTAGCAAAGTAAGTACGAGTTTTTTCAGCGATTTCATCTTTAAGTGCCTCCACTATAGAAGTTGTACTGGAGTTGTCGCCATACCCAGCTAACTTCTTAGCCTGTACAACGTCACCTCCAGCATCATCAAATAATACATCCAAGAACCTTTGTTGTCTTTCAGTTAACGTCCTTGCCATAGATTGCGTTCCTTATTTGTGATCTACCTATACCTAGATCATTTAGTTGTCTATCATCCAACATGTGTAGCATTCTAAAGTCTGCACGTTTTTGTTGTCTGATTACGTGGTTATCCCACATTCTTTGTAATAGTTTTTTCATGTACTTTCTCCTTGTTTGTACAAGGGTAGTTATACACAAATGTTAGCGCTATAGAACTGCTAAGTTGGAATAGCCGCTATGCGTTTACTTCTTCTTTTTCATAGGTCTAGCTGGTGGGTTAGATGCACCACATGCTAGTCCACCGTGACCCATGTTGTTAGTCTTCTTAGCCATGCCACCATACATGTAGCCCATCTTCTTAGCTACGGCTGGTGCTTCTTTCTTTAAAGCTTTCATACCTTCATTCATCTTCTTCATGTTCGTTTTCTCCCTGATGCTGTTACAGACCATTTAACTTTCTTTGGTCCTGTTTTCTTTGCTGCTTCTGCTTTACTAATTCTACCTGCTACCTTTGCTGGTCTACAAGCTGGGTATGGTCTACTCTTGTCCTTAACACTTTTTCTTCCACACTCTTTGCCTGTCTTTACGTCACGCCAGTCTTCCTTGAACCATTGAGTTAGGCCACCTTCACCAAAGGATCTACGACTTTGTAGTACGTGTCTTGACTTGTGCAACTGATCCTCCCTTACTGTAAGTACCCCCACGCTTTTTGTAGGTCTTAACTAACCAAGCACTTCCATATGCGCTGGGCCACTTAAACTTCTTCTTAGCTTCTGACTTTACTCTAGAATACAAAGCTGCGTTCTTAGGTTTGTTTGCCATTACTTCTTAGCTTTCTTCTTTGCTGTTGCACTTAAATCTTTGAAGTGAACAACTTGCTTGCTATTCTTACCATGTGTCTTACCAGAATGCAACTGTCCGTTTGGCATCTTGTGTGTACCACCTTTATGTTCAGTGCCATCTTTGAAGTAATGCTTTTGAGCTTTTGCCATTATGTCCTCTTAGATTTTGTACCAGCGCACTTCCACTTCTTACGAGATAGACGTAGTGGGCTGTTAGGATTAGCTGCTGCCTTTGGATGTTTCTTCATCTGCCCAGCGCTTCTTGCACAATACGAATCACCTTTACCTGTTCCTGGACGTATACGTTTGCCACCGTCCTTGGCTTTACCTGCCTGACCGTAGCTTACCTTTATCTTACGCCCTGTCTTAGGGTTAGTCGTTGTCTTGGCAAACATCTTGCCTTTACGTGGAGTAGCCATGTCTATCCTCTATAGTGGGTTACTTGACATTTCATCATAAGCTTTCCAGATGTCATCTATCTCCGTTTGAATAACATCTAGCTTGTCACCTATGCCATCTGTAATAGTAGTAGCTTTATCTACTTGTGAGCGTAAGTCAAGTAAAACTTTCTGCTGCTCTAGTATCTGCTGCATGTTTGTAGCAAGTTGTGCAAGCTTAGAGTTTAATCCTCTAACATCATTATCTATTATAGCTTGCTCTACAGTTTGTATTCTACTTGTTACCGTAGCATCTAGTGTTGTTAGCCGTTCAGTTAACTGTTGCATTTTTGCAACACTATCATCACTTAGGTTAGTTTCTACTTCTTGTAATTCTTTTCTTATTGCTTGACTTGCTGTCGTTAGCTGGTTTGACGCAAATGTTTTATTAGCTGTTCGTTCTCTTGCTGTGTCAGTCTCTAACTTAGTCAAGCTTTTTTGTAGCTCTGCAATTTGCTTTGCGTTGGTTGAGCCTTTTCCTAGTGCTTCTTCTACGCCACCCTCTACACCATAAAACCTGTTGAGAGTATCATAGCCCCAATACACACCACCTGATACAGCAGATAACACTGGCAAAGCCACAGCAAACATCCAGCCCTTGACATTAAAGCCTCCTATGCTGAACTCCATTGCCATTAGTTAGGCATGGTTCCATACTGTTCTACGTACTCTCCAGCAGTAAATAGCTCTGAGGCAGACACCATATCTTCTGATAGGTAGCCTTGCCATCCAGAGCCGAAGCCATCATCATCCCAGTTAATTACAAATTCATCTACATTCTGTGTGTATGTGATGGCTGTATAGTTACCAACTACAAAGTTATTCTGTGTAGCATAGCTGTCTATGCTTGCTGTTAGTTCTGTATTGTTAGCTGCAGCCATAAAAGCACCAGCTTGTTGTGCGTAGTTCTCTACCTGTGCTACAGCTTGGTTGTACGCATCTACTTCTGCTTGGTCTATGCTGTACTCATCTGTACCCATCATGCCTTGCAATGCAGTTTGCTCTGGTGATGTATCTGCTGTAGCAGCAGTCTCCATAATACCAGTAGCTGTTAGTATTTCTCCAGCAGCATCTGCTAGTAAGTCTATTGCTTCACCCAAGTCATTCATTGCACCTTGGTATTCTTGTGTGAACAGCTGCTGTGCTGTAGTAGCTGTCTCGTAGTCGTGTCCTATTACAAGAGCGTGTGCAGCTAGGTAGTCATCTAACTCTGTTTGGGTAATAAGTCCATCATCAAATGCGTCATCTACTATAGTACCACCTAGTGCTGCATACCCCACAGCACCTACTGTCATTGTACCTGCGTCCGTCACCCTGTTCTTGATAGCACCTAGTGAAGATATAAGAGCATCAATCTTTTCCTGCCCCGTCATTGTCAACGCTGGGTCCGTCACGTCTGCGTTTGCTGCTCCTGAACCTATCACTAATGGATAACTTAGGAGTAGTATCTTCCAGAACGATTTCTTCATCTTCATATTCCTCTCCAACTCGTAATAGAGCATCCCAAAATTCTTTATCCCCAGCATACCCTACTACAAACATACTAGGGTTTTCTCTGTACTTATCTATCGCCCTTTTGCCCATCAACAACTTACCAGTACGTGCATCATTTATTGGACATGGAGTATTTGCTAACATCATACTCCTAAAAACTGTAGCATCCTGACACATCACTGATATGGCAGACACCTGCAATCCTAACCCACCCAACTGTTGAGGTATCCCTAGTAATCTAGCATTCTTCCTGCGATTACAATTGGGGTCTTGCTGCATCTCACCTTGAGATAGGCCAATTATATTTAACTGAAGCCCTCTACTCTTCGGGATTAGACAAGAGTCGTTACCTCCCCCACCCATCATTGTTGGAGATATGCTCGACATTACAGGGCTACTGCCTGGTGAAGAACCTGCTCCGTTATAGTTTGTGACTTGACTCTCGTTGTTAGAATCTACAGTAGAATCTTCGTAGTTGTTAGAGAAGTCACCTGCAATGTCGTTGCCGTTGTCCGTAGTAGTAGTGTTATTGTTAGTTATACCGTCATCTATCGGCACTTGTTCCTGTGCATACACCAGTTTGTAGCTTAGTAATAGCAGTATCGCTACACATAAGCTCCGTAGCAGCGTCCGTATGTCCAATAAGTGCGAGTGTTCTTGCATTCTGGTTTCTCTGGCATGCAGCATCCCCCACTCGACACGATGCAGTATAGTTTATTGTTTGACAAGCTGTTAATATTCCTAATACACATAGTTGTATGGATACGGATTTGAATGTCAACACTTTATTTATCCAACACTAACAAAGTTAGCCAACCCCAGGTCTTTTTCTGTCAGGGTCTAACACTTCATGTCGCTTTAGGTAACCCTCTAAGTACATAGCTCTCTCTACATGGTCTAGAGTATAACTCTTTCCTAGCCTAGACCGTAGTGATTCACGTACATAGAAGACATCTGACTTAGGAATGTGTACTCTCCGTAGTCTTTTACTGTCTCCGTCTGCTATTGCATCGTAAAACTCTTCTATTACGTCTTCAGAAGAGTACATACTGACTTTATTCTTATACATATTGTTACCTAAAAGGCGGTATGTACCATAAACTACGTGTTGAGGAGGAGGATGTGAGGAAGAAAGACACCCAGAATATGATACATACCTAGTATAACACAAGTTATTGGTTATAATTATGAATGTGTTACTAGATTTAGTATACAGGAGTATAGTTAAACTGTCAAGTTAAACTTTCCTATGTCCAACATTTTTTATATAGTTAAACTCTTTATTTATATTTACTATTTATTAGTTAAAACACTAAATGTTAAACTAACCTGCTCCTGCTCCGCAGTTATACCCAGAAATAAGGCTGTGTCAAGAGGGTATTTGTATACCTGCGACAGTTTGTCACCCTTTAAAAAAGCACTTCTGTGTGTTTGTGTATATATACGTACTGGGTAACGGGGGGTGGCCCTCGCAGGGTGGGCAATAAATACAATATGTTTACTGTTTAGATAGTGTTTTACTTACTAAGTCACTGTAATTACTACATAAAATAACTGATATATCCTCAATAACCCCTAAAAAAGTGTGTTATTTCTGCAACATTCTAGATATGTGATCACAAATCAGTAAGGGATGCACACTACTACCCCTCTTTTGTGATCACAAATAGGTACACCCACCCCAAGCAATGGCATACAGTATATATATAATAATAAGAACGAATCAGGAACAAACAACCACAAGCAGAACCAAACAGGAACAACTAAAAAAAGATTCGTTTAATTACAACAACTTATAAAATAGTTTCAAAAAAGCCTTGCATCCAAAACCGCAACATGCCAAATTGATTACATCGAAAGCGAAAAGGAAAAACGAAATGCAAATAATCAAAGAGCCTAAAGAATATGCTCAAGAGGTTAAAAACTTAGGATTTACAAAGATAGAGTTTTTTGAACATATGCTTGATAATAAATATGATAGAGAATACATGTTTGATTGCCTCGAAGCTTGGTAAAAAAAAAACTTGACTATCTCTTTTAGCTATGCTCAGGTATAGCTATGACGGAAAGTCGACTAGCAGACGGGAGCCTTTAGGCCATGAACCTGAGCATTGATTGATCCAAGCTCCGTAGGTGTAATCTAGCCCTACAAACAAACTAAAGACTAAACTAAAAAATAAATACTTGACTACAAAATTAAATACTGAAAGACTAAATACATAACAAATATACGAAAGATAAATATAACATTAAAAACTATTAGGCCACATATATTGCCGACCAAATGAACGGACTAAGGAACCGTAGAGTTGTCCACTGGAAGTGACGTGGGTAAACGTGCTATAGAGCCAAAACTGTATAGCATACAACAGTAGGTGTATTGAAACCATGCGCTATAGAACGGTGACTTGAATCAGTCCGTAATCAGGAAAAGTGTACTGTATTTCTTGGACACAATAGCGGCTAATCTAGGCCAACCTAGACTTTGCTTGACAATGGGTTGCTGTTGTGTCTTACTGAATACAGCTAGTGCGAATAGCTTATTCTATATTGTATATTATATCATGGAGGACTAAAAATGTACAAAGTTGAAAAGAATATTGAAATACCAAACCCTATCAAGGGTGGTGTACCTTATCACAAATATCCCTTTAGTGAAATGGGTGTGGGTGATAGCTTTGCGGTAAACGTTGATCCAACTACTAAGCTTAACTATAAACAGGTTGCTTCTAGGTTATCAGCAGCATGTAGAAATGGTAGTAAAAGGACTGGACATAAATACACAGTTCGAACACTGAAGCATGAAAAGTGTATTCGTGTATGGCGTACTAAATAATTATATGTTTTGATTGATTACATCTTAAATGTGGTGTAATCATCTGAATATATAGGAGGACTACCAATGATACTACTTGAAGGACAACGGTACGAGCGCAACGGATTGTTCGCTATACCTGAGACTATTGACGACTTGACAGCCCAACTAAACAGCCCTGAACAATGGGTGGCTTATGGGCTAACAAACAATTTTCTGGCTACTGAGTTTAACAAAGCGTTAGACAATATACAAAAAGAGCTTGACAAGAAATACTGTTTCGACTCAGTATCAGATATGATCAAGTACGTAAAAGAATTGGAGCAAGGCAATGCCAACGTATAAACTACTAGGAGTAGGAACCAACGCCAAAACTATCAAGGGTGATGGCTCCGAATACTTGACAGCTATTCTATACATGACACCCTACAAAGTCATGGTAGATGGTAAGCTATTCAACTCATGCTCTATGGCTGCAATAGCAAGCTGTATTGAGGGTTGCTTATATACTGCAGGACGTGGTGCATTCAACAATGTACAGACTGCTAGACAACGTAAAGCGGAATGGTTCTATCGTGACAGGGATAGCTTCATGCAACAACTACATGAGGACATCACTAAGTTCTCTGCATACTGTCACAAGCGAGGCATCAAGCCTTGTGTGCGACTGAATGGCACAACAGATATACGATGGGAGCTTATCAAGATAGGCGACTACAACATATTTGAATTGCATCCAGACGTACAATACTATGACTACACCAAGATACCTAACAGAAAAGCAGACTACCCAAACTATCACTTGACATGGAGTTATAGTTCTGCCAATCCTAAGTATGAGGAATTATTCTGGGATGTTATACGCAAGGGCATGTCCGTTGCTGTAGTATTTCGCAAGCCTATTGACATGACAACATGGCGTGGGTACAAAGTTGTGGACGGTGACAAGGACGATTTGAGGTTCCTTGATCCTAAACAATCAATAGTGGCTCTATATGCGAAAGGTAGAGCTAAGAAAGACACAAGCGGATTCGTAGTGGATCTACACTAAACACAAACAAACCATAGGAGGACTATCATGTTTGTAATACTAGCGACTAAACCACTCAATGACAGAACCGATGGGTTCCGTTTCAACTTCCTTGGCAACAAGGGTATATACCGTAAGCGTAAGATAGAAAAACGCTACGGCAAATCTCAAGGTGACTGCATGACTGGCTATCACTTTGGTAAGCGTAGCTTGTACCTTCAGCAAGCTATGCCTAAACGTAAGCTGTGCCATTTCGCAGGGTGAAAGGCTTACTTATACTGTGGCTAGGCTTGATAATAATCTTATTGAGTCTAGCCCATATCGTACAATACTTACATTAGGAGGATGTAATATGACTAAAGCATTTAGCGCAATGAACCAAAGGATAGTGCGAGATCTATCAAAGAAACTTAACATGGAAGTGGGCATGAGTACAAGCATGGCTGTCGAGGAGGCTATGACTTACTTGACAATGTCATTCCACAAGCGTAACGTGGATAGTATCAAGGCTGCTGAACTGCTTCGATGGTGGCTCAGTGACTTTCAAGATACGGAGCTAGAATACTTTGAGACTAGAGTAGACTTAGCAAAGCAAGTGAGGCTTGTAGATACAAGGGAGGAACAAGCATGAAAGATTTTATAGGAAAGGAAAGCTCAAGGGCTAGGGTATTCAAGAACCCCTATCATAACTTTGATGCTGAGACTTGGAGTGGTTTAATACAAGGAAACTCTTTGTTGATATACTGGTTCACCATATGGATAGACCAACATGAATGGGATGATGATGGGCTGAGTCTACAAGACTTCATGTCTGTTGAGTATCAAAAAAGTTCAGGTGGTTCACCTTCTAAAATGCAAGGTGCGGTGGATGTATTGGGTGACTACGTGTACGAGGGTGACGATGATCCTCTAGCATCTTACTTTATTATCAAGCTAAAGGTTGACGATAAGGATAGACTAGCGTACATATACCCCTACGGTATCGTGGCTTTACCAAAGGCTGACGGTGGTTACTCAGTAGTGAGGATGGACTAATGAACATTGACTATCAATACGCAGTACAAGATGAACTGCCCCTTGACCATGAGGACAGTCTAGATCATTGGGCTGCACTACTAGCTGACCAAGAGAATGACAGTAGGGATAGTTACAGGTGGGAACACGATTACGAAAACTACTGGATGCAACTTGACGCAGGATATAACTATGACATACTCAGACCATAGGAGGACACGATGCCTAGATATAGAGTATCAGCTACGTTGGACGTAGGATATGAGGCTGT
>CENG01041005.1_pt1 | contig 23796 bp, 19 predicted proteins | sample 530131 | NCBI WGS metagenome assembly CENG01 (sample SAMEA2591057, study PRJEB7988) | marine metagenome | biome: marine biome (ENVO:00000447); feature: surface water (ENVO:00002042) layer; material: saline water (ENVO:00002010), including plankton (ENVO:xxxxxxxx) | depth 5 m
TCGATTCTCTCCGAGCCCACCAGTGAATTACTATCAAAGATAATTTTTTTGATAAATATTTTAATTATTGATTGAAAAATCATTCATCATGAATCAATTCCACATCATCCGCCTCAGATTTTCCAATTTTGACCGGAGGAGGTTCGTCTCCAAGATCGGAAAAATCAGTATTGCCACCTGTCCATGATTGAATCTCATTTGTCTCATCGAATTTTTCGGTTAGTACCTTACTGTTACTCGAAAGTGAATAAGCTGAAGGATCAATTTCTCGCTGTTGAACACGTTCAGATGGATCGGGAGCTTTCCGCTCTTCCATAGGCATTGATGAATGAAAAAGACCACATTCAGGGCACTTGAATGTGCCTTTATTCTCCAATGTCCCACACGATGGGCATCGGACTGCTGCCAACAAACTAAACAACGGGTCTGAATTCAAGTTCATTCCTCTGGAATGAACATCTCATCTTGATAACCAACGATTTCATCGCCGGTTTCTTCATCTTCAATGACTACGGTGTCTTCATCATCATCAAATTCAAGAATAGTTCCATAGTATTCCTCGCCGTCGATATCAAGTCCAACATAATCACCGATGTCAGGAGCGGAATCCTCTTCATCGTCATCCTCGGATTTTTCTTCGTCTTCAATCTCCACTTCGCTATCATCAGCAGATTCTGCGTCCGTATTATCTGTAGATTCTTCGATGGCTTCCTGGACTTCAGTTCGATCCGCGTCAACGTCTTTCATTGCCTTGACTCGTGCCCTCCAACCTGGTGCTAGAACCAAATGTGTATACAGACTCCAAACTAGACCTGCTCCAGCCAATGTCATCAAAACTATTGCATCCCAATAGAATTTACCAGGCATTGATGATGCTTTTCCTGCTAATGGTGTTAGAGAGTTCTTGCATTTTCCTTCTTGAATATTCGGATCACAAGGATAAGCATCACCCTCGGAAACAATTGTTCCATCATCGAGTTGCCATTCGGTTAGCTGCGCATCGCTTCGGATTTCGAGTTCTACGGTGCCACCTGTCCCGTCAACAATCGGGAATAGGCCATTGACAAGTAGTCCAACGATCAGTATTCCAAACGAAGCATGTATCAATGGCCAAATCGCGTCATGCCATTTCTTTGACATGAATCGAGTTTGCCACTCGGATGGGAATGTCTTAACGGATTCAGCATCTTCATCGTCAATCGTTGCAATACTATCTTCATGCTTCTCAACCGCATTTACAAATTCAACCATGTCGATGTTGCCATCACCATCGGAATCCATAGTCGAAAGAAGTGCATCTGCTTCTGATTGATTCAAACCATCAGGAAGAATTTGATTCAACTTGGTCACCAATTCTTCGGATGTCAAAAGTCGGTCTCCATCATCATCGAGGTCTCCAAAGGCGTTCGCAAGTGAGATGTCCTTTTCCTCAATAACATCCAAGAGGAGTTCCATAATTTCTGATGTTGAACGGCTGAATGATGATTCAATCTCTGAGGCATCCTCTTCGAGTACCTCATCCACATCAGGTTCCTCGTCTCCATCTTCTTGGTCATCTTCTTCAGATTCCATATCTTCATCAGAATCGATTGAGGAAATTTCTTCTTCATCTTCAGAATCTTCATCCTTATCTACTGATTCCTCTGATTCTTCATCTTCATCAAAAGTCTCTTCGACATCCTCCTCTTCAGATTCTTCTTCCAATTCTTCGTCATCTTCATTCGAATCTTCTTCCAAATCCTCTGAATCTTGGGTGGATTCTGAATCATCTTCGGTTTCTACGGCTTCAGAATCGTCAATACTTTCGGTTTCTGATGAATCCAACTCTTCTCCACCGATAATGGATTGGAGTTCTTCGAGATCAATAAGACTGTCACCGTCTTCATCAATTGCTTCCACCAATTTATCAACTTGAGAAGGTGGTAAATCAGCGAGATTTAGAGAAAGTAAGCCTTCTTTTAATTCGCCTGAATCGATCATATTGTCGTTGTTAGTGTCAAAGCGACCGAAGAGTGTTTTTACATCCATTTTGTTGTTTGCCATCCACGTGCGGAGTATATCGACAACATCATCTGCGACAAAAACAACTCCACACTCTGGACATTTCGTGGAATCCAGTGGGACCAACGCATTACATGCTCCACACTCGCCCAAGGCTTCATCAGATACACCTGAAAATGAAATACCACACTCGGGACATTCACTTGAATCAGCAGGTACAATCGCCCTACAAGAACCACATTCTGCCATAGCAACATCTTCATTTTCATCTGACATGGTAGGTCACTGGTAACTACCACTACCTGAGCCAATATAATGGTTGATGATGATTTAGACGATGAAACCTATTTATCTTCGTCAACAAGGAGACGCAAGGGGGAACATAAATGGAACAAAGTATTCAGTCAATCCAAGCGACAAATACTGATACATTCATCGAACGAATAGACCTACTATCAATCCCGGATTCACATCAACAAATTTTCATTTCACGCTATCCTGCCACAAGACTTGTTGATCGTTTAGACATCTCCAAAATTCGTTGTTTCTGGCTCACATTGTCACAGGAGACCGGTTCATTAGAACCTAGTTTGGAGAAACTCAATCACCTGATCGAGTCCACAATATCAGATGGAGAAGGTTCTATTTTTATTGAGGGCATTGAGTGGCTAACTTCCCTTCATGGATTTGATGCAGTTCATTCAATGATTCGAACAGTTGCAGAAAAAGTGTCCATGAGTAAGTGGTCGATTTATCTCTCGATATCCAAGGAAAGTTTCGATCAACGCGAGCATTCTAGATTGTACAGAGAGGCTCCTTTGATGGAGTTTCAAGAAAGATCGATTGATTCGAATGAAGAGCAATTGGCTGTGAAAATTCCTGATACTACGTTGCTCTCTTCAAACATAGAAATGGATCTCAACGATGATGGAACACCAAAATTGGTCTTGTTGACACGGTTGCCACGTACAGGTTTCACAAAACAAATACTACAACGTCGTATACTTCAATGGCGTCGCATGGGGCTGGACACCTCCGACATTGAATCAACATTGTACTCCGAAAATATAGATTTGATGTACGAAAAATATGTTTCTGTTGAAGAGAGTGTTCGTCGAGCAACTGAACTTGAGCGATTTATCCTAGAGAATGTACAAAACACACAAGAGAAAACCATTGCATTATTTCGCCTTCGCCAACTCACAGGACTATCTGAGTTGGAACGGACATATTTCTCAAATTGATTTCCTTAAGGGCGAGTTGAGCATGGATTGTACAATGGATAGCCATTTGGAAGAACGTAATTCTTTCGCAATTTGAACAATTTCATCACTCGTGCTTCGATCTCCTATTCCTTCAGGAATAATTTGGTCCATGCAACGAAGCAATGCTTCCACACAAGTTGAGGATTTCCTGCTGATTAATTTGATTGCTCTATGGGCTACGAATGCTTCACATGCAACAACTTCTGAACATCTCTGTATTGCTTCAAATAAGTTCCAACTTGCAGTAGCGCCCATGCTGACATGATCCTCTTGCCCAGCCGATGTTGTTGTCGTAAAGGCTGATCTTGGAGCGGAATGCCCGTGTAATTCTCCCAGAGCAGCGGCTGCGGCATATTGAACAATCATCAGACCTGATTCAAGACCAGGATTCTCGGCCAAGAAGGGCCGGATAGCTCTACGTGCTGGATCGAGCATCTGGTCAATTCGTCGCTCACTAATGGAAGATAGTTCAAAGAGAGACAAACTCATGGCATCCGAGACCAATGCGAGAACTTCTGCATGGAAGTTTCCTTGGGATACAACCTCATGAGGACCAGGTTGTTCCGAATCAGGGAAAATCAAAGGATTATCTGTCGATGAATTGAGTTCGATAGAGACTGTTTCAATCAGTTTTTGTAGGGTTTCTTGTACTGGACCGTGCACTTGTGGAATGCATCTAAACGAGTATGGATCCTGTACTCTGTTGCAATCATTATGAGAGTAAAGAATTTCTGAGTCAGATAAAATAAGTTGCATTCGGGATGAAACGAAAAGTTGCCCTTGATGAGGCCTAGTTCTATGAATTCGCTCATCAAAAGGCGTCAGTGTTGATTCTGTAGCATCGATGGACATACCTGCGACAATATCAGCATATGTCAACAACTGTCGAAGTTGTTCAATCGATAATGACAGCATTCCTGTAATGAGACTTGTACCGTTAATCAGAGATAATCCATCTTTTGCTTTCAATGTTAGTGGTACTAACTCACAGTCTTGGATTGCTTCCATTGCACTTATTGTTCGTCCTTTAAATTCCACCATCCCTTCACCAACGAGGGCACAAGCCAGATGAGAAAGTGGTGCTAAATCACCACTGGCCCCGAGACTTCCAATTCGTGGAACAATGGGGTGGATTCCTTTGTTGAGAAAAAATGATAATTGGTGAACAACGTCTGGATGACACCCTGAATGTCCTTTTACCAATGAATTCAATCGTACGCACATCATTGCACGTACCAATTCTATTGGTAAATTTGGGCCTAGACCTGTAGCATGAGAGCGAATGAGATTAAGTTGTAATTGTTCAACGTCATCTTGATCGATTCGTGAGTGCACAAGTGAACCGAATCCTGTATTGATTCCATAGACAATTTCATTTCCTAATACAATTCTATCGACAACAGCACGTGCTGTTTGTACTTTCAGCATAGCTTCCGGGGCGATTTTCACTTTTGCATTACCATGTGCTACGTCATGTACATCAAGTGTGTTTAACGTGACCCCATCCAATACTACGGTACGTATTTCCACTTCAATCACTTCCCAAAATTGTATCCAATAATGAAACATCTACCGTTTGTGGTATTGTTACTTGCAGAGCAGAGTTAATTTCCATAGCGCGTTTTATTGATTCAATGGCTCCATTATTTCGAGCCCATGCTCTCCTAGCTACACCATTCGTAACGTCCCAATGTAACATGGATTGCAATCGACGTTCAGAATCCTCTGAACCATCTATGACCATCCCAAAGCCTCCATTGGATACCTCTCCCCAACCTACGCCCCCTCCATTATGAAGGCTAACCCAGGTAGCGCCTCGCATAGCATCTCCGACGAAGTTTTGGACAGACATGTCTGCGGTCCATTTTGAACCATCTCGAATGTTGGCGGTTTCTCTGTATGGTGAATCTGTCCCACTAACGTCATGATGGTCCCGTCCAAGAATAATCGGTGCAGATATTCGACCTTCAGCGACTGCACGATTCATTGCACTGGCAATACGCGTCCTTCCCTGTTCATCTGCATAGAGAATTCGAGCCTTGGAACCAACGACAAGTTTGTGTCGGTCGGCTTCTCTAATCCAACGCAGATTATCTTGAATTTGTTGCTTTACGAGATCGTCTTCAACTTCATTACCCATTTCAGTGAGTACTTCTTCCGCAATCTTGTCCGATTCAATCAGGTCAGAATCCAGTCCTGATGAACAAACCCATCGAAACGGACCAAATCCGAGATCGAAGCACAAAGGCCCCATAATATCCTCAACATAAGAGGGGTATTTGTACGTGCCATTCTGTTGAAAAATATCAGCTCCTGCACGACCTGATTCAAGGAGGAATGCATTGCCGTAGTCCCAAAAGAACATGCCCTTTTCTACTAATATATTGATGGCATTGACATGTCGGCATAGAGAATCCTGGACCATAGTTTTGAATTCTTCTGGGTTTTGATGCATCATATTCTGTGAATCTTCAAAGGTCAATCCTGCGGGAAAATAGCCCCCTTGGAAGGGATTGTGTAGAGATGTTTGATCGCTTCCCAAATGCACAAAAACCTCACGGGAAGCAATACGCTCCCATAAGTCAACAATATTTCCTACAAACCCTACAGATGTTGCACGCTTTTCATTTGATGCAGTGACCATCAAGTCAATAGCTTCGTCAACATTGTATGAAAGATGTTCCACCCATCCTTGTTTATGCCGTTTTTCAGCGGCTATAGGATTTGATTCTGCTACAATACACGCCGCACCAGCAATGACAGCAGCCTTTGCTTGTGCGCCTGACATACCACCTAATCCTGAGGTGACAAAACACAAACCGGACAAATCGCCATCGGCAGGAACGCCAAATTTCATTCGTGCTGCATTCATCAGCGTAATCGTGGTTCCATGGACTATACCTTGTGGTCCGATGTACATGTATGAGCCCGCAGTCATTTGCCCGTATTGAGTAACGCCCATGGCATTGAGTCGTTCGTAATCATCAGTAGTGGAATAATTTGGAATCATCGTACCATTGGTAACGACTACCCGCGGTGCATCCTTATTGGAAGGAAAAAGACCCAGAGGATGACCTGAATACATGACGAGTGTCTGTTCATCTGACATCTCTGAAAGGTACTTCATGACCAATCGGTATTGTGCCCAATTTTGAAACACTGATCCATTGCCGCCATAGGTTATCAGTTCATGAGGGAATTGAGCGACTCGTGGATCAAGATTGTTATCAATCATCAGCATGATTCCAGCGGCTTGATTTGATTTCGAAGGATACTCATGGATTGGACGGGCCCTGATGGTTTCTACTGGGCGTAAACGATGCATGTATATTCGACCATATTGACGAAGTTCTTCTAAGAATTCTTTTGCTAACACGTTATGATGATTTGGTTTGAAGTATCGAAGAGCGTTTTGGATTGCTAAACGTTCTTCTTGAGCAGTTAGAATCTGCTTACGGATTGGTGCATGGTCAACGCTGTTATCAATACCTGGATGATTTGGCAACTCTTCTGGGATTCCCATGATAAATTCCCTTCCCATATGAATGCCCCGACAATATCATCCACACAACCAAAGGACTTGAGTATTATTCATTGACCGTAAAATCGACGGGTTGAAGAAGTGAGTGTGAGTGTCAACACCATGACTCAAGACGTTGATGTCGATGCAATCCTCTTGGATGTTGAGAAGGACATGTCAAAATCATTCAATGCAGTACTCGGTGCAACGATTGCTGTATGCATTGTTTTCCTGTTCATTTCAGCAACGTTTGGTAATTCAATTTCTTCTGTTGTGGGCGATGAGAATCAAACATCTGGCCCGTATGTTCCAGTCTGGGAACGCTATACGATGGATTACAAAACTGATACAGAACATGGTTATGTTTTGGAAACAGGACCATATGATATTCTTGAAACCGCTAATGAATGGAATTCAACACACCATTTTGTTGAATATGAATTGCCACTTGAAGAAGGGGGAGCAGCACCGAATGGCTTGATCAGTTTAGCGGTTTGGAGGCCAAATGTAGAACCAGGTGTTTTGGTTCCGGTCATCGCTGAGATTGGACCCTATTTCCAAGAGCCTTCGGTTCAAACACCAACAATTGAAGTCCCAGGGAGTTGGCTTGGTTCAATGATCATCGAACAGATTTTGCCACACGGTTATGCATTTGCTCAAATTTCTGTGTCCGGAACTGGGCGCTCAAACCATTGTATGGATTTGATGGGCACTGCCGAGCAACTAGGAAACGATGCCGCTGTTCGTTGGCTAGCTGAGCAAAATTGGAGCAATGGTAATATCGGACTAATCGGAAAATCGTACGACGGATCTACACCATGGCAAGCCGCAATGTTTGGCAATGAACATGATTATCTCAAAACTATTGTACCGATTTCTGGCCTTATCGGTGTTAAAGAATTGATGTGGAGAAACGGCAGTGCGGAAGCACGTGCGCCAATAATGCACAATGGAGTCTATGGCTCGTATGGTATTGATGGTGATGAAGAGGATTATCAGAACATATGTCCAGATTACCTCATAGGTCCCGGTACAGGCGGTTCAGCTTACCTGCTCGGATCAGAAGTGTTTGGAGAATATTGGGCTGAACGTTACTTCTTGGACCGTGTGTTGGACAACTACCAAGGATCCGTATATCTTATCCAAGGGATGCATGATTGGAATGTCGATCCTCACATGGCGGTTCCTACCATGAACGCTCTGATAGACGCAGGTATCGAAGCAAAGGGATTGTTTGGCCAATGGGATCATGATTATCCTGATCGCCCAGTTCAACTGTTTGAACGAAGTGATATGGGTGGACGGGGAGGAGAAGCATTCCCGGAAATGATTCGTTACGACTGGATGCAGGATTTACTTGAGTGGTTTGAGTATTATCTTCAAGAACGTGGTCCACAACCAGGACAATGGATTGAAGTGCAAGACAACTATGGTGATTGGAGATTAGAATATCGATATCCTCCATCTGACACGACTCAATGGACAGCAAGTCTCGGAAATGAACTATCGAATATTGGTGGTTCCTTGACAATTCTCCCAGATGCTACATCTGGTCCAGTTTGGGAGACAGAGCCCATTCCAAGTGCATTACGAATTGCAGGGACACCCCGCCTCCATGTAGATGTGACAACAGCGAGCGTGGGTGGACAATTGTATGCACTCCTTGAGGATTGTTATGATGGAACTTGTATTCACGTAGGCCACGCCATCATGGATTTACGATATCATGCGGGAGGCGATGAAATTCAAACTTGGACACCAGTTTTGGAGACAATCAATGCGAAGATGGAATTCATGCCGTTGGATGCAATCGTTGAGCCAGGTCATACAATACGCGTATCCCTTGCTTCAACGGGTGAAGATTACCTTCCCGCAAGCACATCGACGATAGTAACAATTCAAGAAGGAGAAACATCGACATTGCAGTTGGATATTATCGATCCAGATTCTGACAATAGAATCTACTTCACACCACCAGTTTGTCAGCACGAGTTGTGTTCTTCAGCTTAGGATTCCATACTGTAAAGATCACGCCGCTAAGAATCATAAGGCAAGCGAATGCAATAATCCCTTGTTGTAAATTGACGTACCCGTTCTCAATGAGATACCCAGCAGAAATCGTGGATATGACTTGGCCAATTGATAACAAGAGCATGTCTGTTGAAAAGACTCTTCCGCGCATCTCATCCTCTACCCATTGTTGAGTAAGGACAGTCGAAAGAACCCAGTTACCCCCACTCGCTGTATGTGCAAGTGTAACCAAGGCTAATGTCAACAATAACGGACCATCCAAACTCAATCCTACGAAGAGATAGAATATTCCACTTACAACTATCAACAAGCCGATAAGCCTGGGCCATTTTGCAGAATCTTTGAAGAAACGCCGTGCGAGAATTGGCCCAATACCCGTGCCAACTCCTCTCGCAAAGAAAAAAATGCCAAAGCCCAATGCTGCGCCAACGAAATCAATGCTGTTTCCTGCCAGGACAAGGAATACACCCGCCAATCCACCTCCTGCAATGTTCCAAGACGTTTTTGCAAATATAATCCTGAAAAGACGTGGGTCAGATTGTATTCGTTTTTGACCAATCCAAATGTCCTTCAGTGCTGATGTGATGAGAGAGCCAGATGATGCCTTGTCATAGGTTTGTGGCACTGTCAATGGAATAAGCAATATTGTTCCAATAAGGAATGTAATCGAATCGATAATGAACGCAACTGTAACGCCGTATTCTGATACAACAATACCGCCCACAAACGCCCCCAAACATAGTGCAGTAGACCAGGTCGCACTATCAAGTGCGTTAGCTGTTGTGAGATCTTCGTTGTCAACTATATTTGGTAATGCTGCACGTTCTGCAGTCACATAGAGTCCATGCAAAGCCATCATAATTCCCGAACATAGGAACATCCACCACATGTCTTCTGGCCCATCGACGCCAATAAATGCAAGGGCCAAGAAAATCTGAAGAACGTTTGTAATAATCATCAATCGTTTCCGATTGACTCGGTCTGCTAATAAACCAAAAAATGGTTGCATAAGAGCAAAACAACCCATCCGGACAGCCATTAAGATTCCAAGGAGCAATTCTGAATCAGTATACTTCAAGATAAGAAGAAACAATGCAATGGTATTGAACCATTCACCGAACATTGAAATGAATGCAGCAATCCAGAATTGTCGATAAGTTTTGTTCTCTCGAACAAGGCGGACATACGCGTTTTCAGTCATGGTTTCACTCATTCCTCTTCAAGGATGGATGCTTCTGAAGTGGAGAGGGAAACCTCGATCCATTTTGATGTAGGCGTGTTGGAGATGTGGGCTGTAGATTCTAATGGAACAAGCTCATTGGCTTCTGGAAAGTAGGCCGCAAGATTACCACGAGGAATCTCATATGGTACAACAATCCAGTCATTTGATTCTCTAATTGTACCGTTAAAATGACTCTTCATGTGGATAATATCTCTTGTTTTGAGATTCCGTTCTGACATATCTAAGGCATTCATGAATACAATTCGACGGTTACCATGAACACCGCGATATCTATCATGTAATCCGTAAATTGTTGTATTGTATTGATCATGACTTCGTATCGTCATCAGGACAAAATGTCCGCTTTCAACCTTAACATCGGGTAATGAGTGCACGGAAAAAGAGGCTTTTCCACTATCTGTATCGAATTCACACGAATCCCGAGGTGGATTTGGTAGGAGAAATCCGTTAGGAGCACGAACGCGATGATTGTAATCGTCGAATCCATGGAGTGACCGCTCCATGAGGTCCCGAATATTATCGTAGTTTCTCATATACTCTCGCCATGGCAATACGTCTGGGCACAAACGTAAACCGAGTTGTGCTACAAGGAATGGTTCGCTAATGAGGTTAGTTGAGACAGGTTTCATGTTTCCCTTAGAACGATGAACAACTCCCATGGAATTCTCTACAGTAACGAATTGTTCACCACTCTCTTGAATATCAATTTCGGTGCGCCCTAGTACTGGCAGAATTATTGCTGTCTTTCCAGTAATAAGATGGCTACGATTCAATTTCGTGGATATCTGAACCGTTAAGCCAACGTTCCGTAACCCACTTGCTGTCCTCCGAGTATCAGGTGTTGCAGAAAGAAAATTTCCCCCCATAGAAATGAAAACGTCAACGTTCCCTTGCTCCATTGCATGAATGGCATGAACTACATCATAACCGTGTTTTCGCGGAATTGAGAATTTCAATCCTTCCTCGAGTTTCTCTATGAATGATTCTGATGGAGCTTCCCATATACCTACAGTACGATCGCCTTGAACATTGGAATGTCCACGGACAGGACATACACCCGCACCTTTACGTCCAATATGCCCTCCTAACAAAAGTAAATTGACGACTTCTTGGATAACTGCCACACCGTTACGATGCTGGGTTAAGCCCATTGCCCAGCAGGCAATGGTAGCGTTGGATTCATCGCAGTAGGTAGCGATATCTTCGATCATGGCACGTTCAATTCCAGAGTCGCGAACGATTTGTTCCCATGAATAGTTTTCAAGGGAATCACGGAACGTATCGAAACCAATGGTTTTGGTATCAATAAATGATTCATCGAGCGTACCTGACTCGAGCAGGATTTTCATGATACCTTTGAGGAGTGCTGAATCACCACCAATTCGTACAGGTACAAAAATATCGGCCAGTTGTGTCGTTTGAAAATCACCTTTCATGTAGTCTTGGGGATGCTTGAATCGTTGCAAACCTGTTTCAGGAAGAGGATTGATACTGACAATTTTGGTACCTTTCTTTTTTGCGTCTCGTAGAGCCGAAAGCATGCGTGGGTGATTTGTCCCTGGATTTTGTCCGATAACAAGGATAAGGTCTGCATGATTGAAATCATCCAAATGAACCGTTCCTTTACCGATACCAATAGTCTGCGTTAGAGCTTTACCGCTTGATTCATGGCACATGTTCGAGCAATCCGGCATATTATTGGAACCGAGTGCTCGGACCAATGCCTGATAGAGAAATGCTGCTTCGTTGGAAGTTCGACCTGAAGTATAGTAAACGCCTCGTTCTGGGTGATTCATCGTTTGTATGTGTTCTGAAATCAAATCAAATGCGTCATCCCAATCAATAGGTTGATACTGATTAGAGCCTGATTTACGTATCATTGGTTGAGAAATTCTTCCCTGGCTATTCAACCAAAAATCTGATCGTTTCAAAAGATCTGAAATAGAATATTTTTGAAAAAAAGAGGCATTCACTTTTGCTTTCATAGCCTCATCGGCAACAGCTTTAGCACCATTTTCACAAAATTCGAAAGAGGTACGATGTTCAGGATCCGGCCATGCACATCCAGGACAATCAAAACCTTCTTTCTGATTGACCATCAGAAGAGTGCGCACAGTTTTTGTGAGTCCCATTTTACGTATACCGTGATTCAACGAAGAAACTGCCGCTGGGATTCCTGCAGCCGTTGTTTTGACTTTGGAGAGGCGTAAACCTGCTGTGTCAGGAGGCGTAGTGCCATCTTGCATCTCCTTCATGATGCGTGCAAATCAATCAATCTCATGAATGCTTGGAGGGAATCCAACTCAATAGCCTACTTTCCATGCCCCGTTATTGCTCACGAATCCATAGAGAGTAATCTGATGTTCACGTGCAAGTTGAACGGCGGCACTAGAAAACGCGCCAAAGGAAGCAATAGCTGGAATACCCGCTCGTACAGCCTTGGCTACAATATCCCATCCACACCGCCCTGAAAGTAATAACATCGAGTTTCCAAATGAATCAAAACTACAGCAAATCGCTTTTCCAATTGTTTTGTCGACTGCATTATGTCTACCGATATCCTCTGCAAGAAATTCAACAGTACCCTCCTGAGTACGTAGTGCGGAGCCGTGACAACCCCCACTTTCTTTGAAAAGAACCATATTTTGTGTGAGTTCATCCAAAGAAGATTGAATTATTTCTAGTGAAAAATTGCTTTGTCCATGGCAATCAAAATCTGTAGTAATGCCGTCTACAAGAAGATCTGGATGATTGCATGCTCCGCAAGAAGATGTTACAATACCGCTACGCATTGGCTGTGTGCAAATTGAATCATAATGAACGACGTGATGTTTGTCAAATGAATGCTCAAAATGATTCATTGATGGTACTTCATCAACGTAACCCTCTGAATAGAGGTGACCCATATGCAATTCGATGAGATCGATTGGTGTTGCTAGCAGAGTTGTATGGCAGTAAATATCACCATTGTTGTTGATCGCTGTTAATTGAATTGCAAATTCTTCAACAACCGTTTCTTTTCTGATTTCAACACCAGAATCCGAAAGGCGTTGAAGTGGTAAATTTGTCCGACCATTACTCATGACCTTCCACCTCAATGTCAAAGAATTCAAACTGCAGCGCTACAAGTTCTGCTGAACTCTTGGCATTTCCATAGGCCTCCAATGGCTCATGATTGAGTTCTAAGAATCGTTCACCCCATCGAAATTTACTCAGTAGTTCACGAGCTTGGTCGATTCTACCCATCAAATAGAGGGATGCTGCTAATGCCTCCACGGTTGAAAGTTTTCCAGGCTTCCCCCAATTGACAGGGTTTGCTGCAAGTAGCAATGGTAACATACGTGGCTGGAGTCGTGTTTTTCTCATGACATGCTCAACAGAACTCTCAATTTGGGCCCATGAACAATCAAGTCCAACTAATGCCCCATTTTGTTCGAATATATCTCGATCTTCAGGACCAAGGACCTTGCCACACAACGGTTCTAAGATGATGCCCTTTCTAGGCAATCGTCTGAAATCTTTGTGAAGTCTCAACAACCGATCTTTTGATGCGCGAACTGCAGTATTCTTTTTTGGGTCATCTTGTGCAAGCCAGATGGCATGTACTGCAATGTCCATGCTTTCACCGCAAATCTTTGAGATAATCTCCAATGGTCATTCCACGGCTGTTAGCACTATTACCAATCATGGATTGATGTTCTCCACTCGACTCAACCATGAGTTCAATTCCAAGAATCATTTCGAATTTACGCACCACGGAATCAGTCGGTGCTTTCCCCGATTCTGCGGATTTGATGACATTGATGGTTTCAGCCATTCGCTGTCCGAGTTGTGCTTGTGACCAGCCTTTTGATTCACGACCATTGATAATTCTGCGTGAAAAATCGTCTGCTAGTTCTTTTTCAGATTTATTCATGATATTATTTTTCCGAAAAGTAGGCTGTTTTGGTTTTCCTGAGGGAGTTCTACGAGCGCGTGCAAGACCGGGTGCCTCTTGTTTTGGCTCAAGATTCATTTGTGCAACGCATTTCTGACAGATGGCTAACATTGCTTTGTTCACTCGATGTTCTCGAATTGAGACCTTTGTGGCTCCACATAACTCGCAATCTCCCATCGTATCCCCAATGTCCCCTCTTGCTGACATTTGATGAACCCTTCGCCGTTGTAAGCAATTCTTTACGATGAGTTGATGAACCCTAGGCCCGAGCAATAGATGATTGGCATGGGTAGTGAAGTTGAGCGGAATTCAGATTCTGTCAAAAACCATCGAGAGGATGAATTTCAGAAACTCGAACAAGATTACCGCCAGTTGCAGGAACAGACCCAAGAATTAATCAGCGAGCGAACGCATATCGAATCCGAACTTCGTAACATCAAAAAGCAAGCAGGTCGCCTTGAAGAAGAGGTTCGACATTTGCGCGCACCTCCTCTGATTGTAGGAACATTACAAGACGTACTTGATCCAGAGAGGGCAATTGTCCGCTCATCGAATGGCACAGTATTCCAAGTATCGCTCAACCAACGAATCGAACCGGATCTTCTCAAACCTGGAACTCGTGTCGCCCTGAACCAAGATTCCCTTTCCCTTGTTGAAGTTCTTCATGATGCATGGGACCCAATTGTTAGTGGTTCTGAGATGGTAGAGAAGCCCGACATCACTTACGACATGGTAGCGGGGCTTGATGAAGAGATACTCTCGGTAAGAGAAGCAATTGAGCTTCCGTTAACAAAGCCACATCTGTTTACCAAGGTAGGTATCAAACCTCCAAAAGGTGTTCTTCTCGTTGGCCCTCCTGGTTGCGGTAAAACGTTACTAGCAAAAGCAGTTGCCCACCACACGAATGCAACTTTTATTCGAATGGTTGGTTCTGAACTCGCTCAGAAATACATCGGAGAAGGTGGCAGGCTAGTACGCGAATTGTTTTCATTGGCAAAAGATAAATCCCCCTCAATCATTTTCCTCGATGAAATTGATGCGATTGGAGCCAAAAGGCTTGATGGATCAACAAGCGGTGACAGAGAAGTTCAGCGCACGTTAATGCAATTGCTTGCAGAATTGGATGGATTTGATGAATTGGAACACGTCAAAATAATTGCTGCAACCAATCGACCAGATATCTTAGATGATGCACTTTTACGCCCAGGTCGTTTTGATAGAATTATTGAAATCCCAATTCCTGAAGAAGAATCCCGTAATTCTATCCTGAGCCTCCATCTTTCATCCATGAATACAAAAAACGTGCGTCTTAAAGCAATGGCCAAGGCCACAGAAGGATACAGTGGTGCCGAACTCAAAGCAACTTGTGTTGAAGCTGGAATGATCGCTATCCGTTCTGATCGAGATACTGTCTTGAATAGTGATGTTGTACTTGCAATTGAACGATTGAACAAGAAAAAATCGAAGTCTGGAAATACATCTTCTCCTGAAGGTTTGTATGGTTGAAAGGTGAATGTTCAAAGTCCGACGTGAGAAGCCTACATCATGTCAAGCGGTATTGTCGAATGTGTCCCCAACATTTCCGAGGGCAGAGATATTGAAAAAATCAACAGAATTGTTGATGCTGCTAGAATCGAAGGTGTGAAAATCTTAGGGGTAGAACCGGATCCTGATTATAATCGAACTGTGATTACGTTTGCAGGCCAGATTGATTCGGTGGAACAAGCGGCCATCAACCTTGTTTCAAAAGCCATCGAAGAAATCGATATGCGCAAGCATTCCGGTGAGCACCCGCGAATGGGTTGTGTTGATGTTTGTCCTTTTATCCCAATTTCCAATACAACCATGGATATTTGTGCAGAAATCGCAAAGCGTGTAGCAAAAACAATTGCAGAACTAGACGTTCCTGTTTATCTTTATGGATTTGCAGCGAAACATGAAGATCGTAAACTTCTATCGAAGTTACGGAAAGGAGAGTATGAAGGATTAGAAGATCGTTTTAATGGAACTACAGATATCCATACAGAAACAACCCGATTACCTGATCTCGGTGAGGTTTTGTGGACAGATAAGGCTCAGAAAGCCGGAGGAATTACTATTGGTGCTCGAGATATTCTGCTGGCTTACAACGTGAATATCGATGATTCTGACCCAGCAGTAGCGCAACAAATCGGTTCGCTTGTACGCAGTTCAGGACGTTTGATTAAATCTACAGAAGGTGGAGGAAAGTTCAGAACTGTTGGTTTGTTGAAACACGTCCAGGGTATGGGAGTTCCATTAGAATCGCACGATATAAGTCAAGTTTCCATGAATCTACAAAATTACAATGTTACGAATTTACATCACGCATTTGACACAATCGATAGTCTATGCAAAAACATGGGTCGTGAAACAAAGGGAAGTGAATTGGTCGGATTGGTGCCCTTGAAGGCAATGCTTGATGTAGGTCATTGGTATGTAGGTGAAGGGTTCAGTGATGAAGAATACATTGCTGTTGCAATTGAACGATTAGGATTAAACTCGATTGGAGAATTCAATCCAAATGAACGGATTATAGAATTGGCACTGAAGGAGGAAGCGGTATGAAATGGGCGGCGAAAACACTACGAGAATTTCAAGATGCTTTAGCAAGCAGTGATCCTACTCCAGGAGGAGGGTCTGCAGCAGGGGTAGCATTGGGTCAAGCAGCTGCATTGGCTGTAATGGTGTCAGACCTCACCTTATCAAAAGACTCCCTCAAAGACGGGTGGAATATTTCTGAGAACGTGAAGAAGGTCGCTATTCCACTTTTGGATGAAGGATTGGAACTTGCGACTCAAGATAGTGATGCATTTGATGCTGTAGTTGCATCATTTCAACTTCCTAAAGCAACTGAGGTTGAAAAGGCAGCCAGACGAGATACAATTCGATCTGCAACATTGGGTGCTGCTGAGGTACCATTTCGAACAGCTACAAAGGCACTAAAACTGCTTGAACTCTTACCCGAACTCGCAGAAAAAGGCAACCCACATGCTGCATCCGATGTAGGGGTTGCGGGGTTATTGGCTTCAGCAGCATTGAAAGGGGCAATCTTCAATGTAGACATTAATCTAGAATCTCTACCAGAATCGTATGGGGGAGAAATGCGAGAATCCTTACCAGAAATAGTCGAAAAAGGACGTATATATTCACGGCAATGCATGGATGCAGTTCGCACCAGATTAACGGACCAGTGATCCTGAACCTATGTCACCATCAATGGTGACAAGGCGTACTGTGCCATTACCGTCATCTGCTGCAAGCATCATCCCTTCACTGACAACACCGCGAAGTGGACGCGGCTTGAGATTTGCAACGAAAACAACAGTCTTGTTCAAAAGTTCATCAGATGTGTAATATTCCTTGATTCCTGCACAAATTGTTCTTCCTTCTTCCGATCCATCATCCAATTTAACAACGTACAGACGATCTGCATTTGGATGGTCTTCTACGGTTAGAATTGTTCCAACGCGTAATTCAACCTTCATAAACGATTCAAAATCGAGGTATTCTATTCCTTCTGGTGCTTCGGTTTTCATGGTTTTCTTCTCCTTTTTTCCACCCTTAACTGAGTGGGTTACTTCATTTGAATCCTCTGTATGTTCAACAAGGGATTGTTCTTCTTTGACAATTTCTTCAACATCTAAACGTTTGAAAAGAGGCTCGTATGTTGATATTGGTGTGGATACGGATGATGACCAATCAATCGCATCATCCCAATGACTGTCGCATAGTTCAGTTTGAATCCCCAACATTTTCCATAACTTTTCCGCACTAAATGGCAAGAACGGTTGAGTAACAATTGAAAGATAACGACATATCCTCCATCCAAATGCTAATGAGGATAGTGATTCATTACGGCCATCCGCATCTATTTCCGTTTTCAGATGCTTCCATGGCATTGCTGTTTGAAGGAGTTGATTTCCATGTTGTGCAGCAGTCATAGCTGTACGTAGAGCTTCCTTGTATCGATGTCTCTCCAAGGATACTGTCATGTCTGCGTGGAGTTGTTCAAGAGTTGAACAAAGTCCCTCGTAGTATTGGAGGGTATCAAAGTCTGGCAAAGACTCACCACCTGGAGTATCAGGTAATCGTGCTGCTAGGGACAAAACTCGATTGGCAAAATTGCCATATGTGGCAATAAGTTCATTGTTGATTCGATCGACAAATTCATTCCATGTAAAGTCAGTATCATGAGTTTCTGGCATATTGATGCTGAGGTAATACCGGAGTGTGTCAGGATCAAATCGTTGAAGGAATGATGGGAGCCAAATAGCATGTTTTCTTGACTTTGAAAATTGACCCCCACCCAACATAAGATATTCCATGGCAGGAACGTTATCCTCCAATCGCAAATCACCACTTTCAGGCAGCATTACTGGGTCTTCAGCGGTCTTTCCATTACGTGCGTGGTTCAGCCCAATGAGAATTGCGGGCCATATGACGGTATGGAATGGAACGTTATCTTTACCCAAGAAATAGTAATGACGTTGGTTTGATTCTTGGCGTTCAAGCCACCAATTTTCCCATGTGTTGCTTTCTGCGTACGATTCCGCCCAAATTTGTGAGCAGGTAAGGTACCCTTGGACTGCTTCAAACCAAACATAAATGCACTTTCCATCCCAATCCGTACCCTCGAGTGGAACTTCTATACCCCACTCAAGATCTCTCGTAACTGCCCGAGGACGAAGGCCCATATCGAGCCACTGTTTTGTCATTGCTCGAACGTTAGGTTTCCACACAGAATGATTGTTCTTTGCATGTTGTTCGAGTGCATTTTGGAACAAATCGAGGCGATAAAAAAGATGTTCTGTATCTCGAATTTCCACATCCAATTCTGGATTCATTTTCGAAATTGGATTTTTTAGTTCCGACGATTCGTACGTCGCTCCACAGGAATCACATTGATCACCACGGGCACCATCAGCCCCACATGACGGGCAAGTACCCTCAATGTAACGATCCGGAAGAAATCGCCCTCCTCCATCAGGGTGAACTTCGTAATATTGTTGCATCGTCCTGCGTTCAAAGAAACCTGCATCATAGAGTTGCTTGAAATTGTCTTGAACTTTCTTTTTGTGCCGATAATCACTCGTTCTATTGAAAAGGGACCCTCCATACTCAACTCCGCGTGGGTCTACATTAGGCAACCACGTACATCCTAAATCGAGCAAGGCTTGAGCATTAATGGAATGGAATTGATCGACCACTTCTTGTGGTTCAATTCCGTCTTGTTCAGCTGTAACCGTAATTGGTGTTCCGTGTTCATCGGATCCCGAAACCATGAGGACACGGTTTCCACGGGCTCGTTCGAAGCGTGCGTGGATGTCTGGTGGCAAGTAACATCCTGCAACGTGACCAAGGTGTAGTGGGCCATTCGCGTATGGCCATGCCACGCAAATTAGAACATGGTCATTACCCGCCATGTCTATCGCTAATCGGCATTGATTTTCAAATCAACCCTTTGGACCATCCCAAAACAACATTTTGAAGAAGAAGGACGTTTTGGCATAAGTTATCCTACGGACAGGAGTACAAGTTCAACATGAACCTCACATTACTGATTTTTTACACAGCACTCGCCCTTGGCGTATCGTTTCTTTGTTCAATACTTGAAGCAGTAGTTCTCTCAATTCCAAACACCCAGGTGGCCGTTTGGCAAAAGGATGGAAACAAACGAGGGGATCTCTGGTCGAAACTCAAGGCGGATGATGCAGTTAAACCTCTAACAGCGATTCTAACACTCAATACAATAGCTCACACAATGGGGGCAGCCGGAGTAGGTTCAGAGGTTCAGAACCAATTTGGTAACGAATATCTGACGATTGCATCCGTTCTCCTAACCCTTGCTGTATTGTTCCTGTCGGAAATTATTCCGAAAACTCTTGGCACCGCTTATTGGAGACAATTATCCTTGATTACAGGAGTCTTACTCAACTGGATTACCATGGTACTCTTCTTCATTATCGCACCTATTCAATGGATGAAGAAAATATTGCCAAGTGCAGATGGACAATTGGTTACACGAGATGATCTCGCTGCTCTTGCAGACCTAGGTGAAGAGGAGGGTGCTTTGATGAGAGATGAAGAAACTGTCATCCTCAATCTTCTCAGACTACGAGAAATATCGATTACAGAAGTTATGACTCCAAGGGTTGTTGTTACTGCATTAAATCAAGATATGACCATTAAAGGGGTCCTAGATGAATACCCTGTATTGCGCTTTTCGAGGATGCCAGTTTTCGATGAGTCTGTAGATGATATTCAAGGCGTAGTCATTCGTTCTGAACTTCTCGTTTCAGCTAGTCGTGATGAGTGGGACCGAAAAATAAAGGAATTCATGAAACCTGTGGAGTTCATTTCCACCACACAAAGTGTTGATACTGCATTGGATCTCTTCTTAGAACGTAGGCAACAATTTGCGGTTGTCCAAGATGAATTCGGAGGTACATCGGGCATCCTTACCATGGAAGACGTACTGGAAACGCTACTTGGTGAGGAAATTGTTGATGAACTCGATGAAGTTGATGATATGCGTGAACTTGCACGAGAACAAGCAAGTTCAGGCGAAGAGGAGTGAATTTTCTTTCATCCATTCCTGAATTAATTTATCTCGCGTAGTGTTCGTTTTTTCATATGCATGATTAAGTTCTTCAACAATATGATATTCAAAATCGGTCGATTCTCGTTCGTGTGTCTTAATTAAAAGATCAGCGTGTTTTCTTCCAAGGGTCGCATCGTTCATGGCTTGTACAAGAATTGTAGGACAGTTCGGTAATCCCCACTGTGGTGTTGCCAGCATTGCTATTGATGAAACGGAATAGACATCTGGATTCATTGCATTGTAGTACCATAGCAAGCGCTTCATCATGATGCCGTGCAAAAACCGTGGTATTCGCAGATATTCGCAAGTTCGATTGTTGATGTATTCATATGACGCTACTGGAGATTCTAAAACTAAGCCATTTGAAAATTTTGATGTGTCGAGAGATGGCCTGAGTGCACGCTGAGCAACAAATCCACCTAAACTGTGTCCATGTACAATAAATCCATTTTTCAACATCCCATTTTCTTGAAAATAAATGAGGCACTGTTCCAAATCATGAACAACATGCATTGCAGCCCATTGTTGTACACTCTGATTGCCACCATGTGCTCGCATTTCAAAAAGGATGCAATTATATCCATTTTTCAAAAACAACTCTGCCCTTCCAGTCATATTAGACGCTCTCGAGTTCCACCCATGAATCAGGATAGCTAGGGGTTTATCGGAGTCAATGTCACTAGTAAGCCAACGTACAGGGTATCCTTTTACTAAGAGTTGATTCCAAGTCCATCCTTCAGGCAAATTATCTTCATTACGACCTTTTGGCAATAATAGCATTAGTCCTAGACTTATTGATAGCCAAAGATCAATGATAATGATAGGGGACAAGAGTAAGGCGATGTTACTAAGTTCCGATAAGACCAAAAAAACTACAACAATCAACCACACCATAAAGTGCAAATGAAAAGCGATAAATCGACGGGAATACATGGATGTATGTATCCTCAGTTTTCGGGGGTTTCGTCGGTTTCTTTGGAATCCTTATCAGATTCATTCTCTGATAATTTCTCTTCCTTCGTTTTTGCACGCTCTTCAACACGCTTTGCGTACTTTTCACCAAATTGACTCATACTCTCTAGTCGTGCTCTGAAACCAGATGTTGCTTTTTCTTCTGGGACAAATCGTACAAGATAGGATGCAAACAACAAGTCAAACAATCCCTGGTTCAAATCACTGTTACGTGTAAACTGCCAGTTGACAATCCACATGATCATGAAAATTGCTCCCAATGAGACCATAACAATGGGTGTTGTCCCACCATTGGATAATTGACCAACCTGAGTGAATACTAGAACAAATCCAACCAATGATAGCAGCCCTAAGTTGTTGACTGATAGGCTGTGAAGGAAATTTGGTTTTGATCCATCTCCACGGATATAACGAGTAGACGAAGTATATTGGCCAAGGTTTCGACCAGTGTTGAATGGGAGGAAGATGGCGTTAAACATCCAAGCAATTATCGCAATGATGAATAAAATTGTAGTTTCGAGACCACCACTGCTGCCGCCTGTAAATGCGGACATGAATAATGCTGCAATGAGAATAGCAAAATTAGCAACAAAATTAACCCACCAGCAGATTACTCGGCTTAATTTCGGTGCAATCTCAAATTCTGATGAGAGGCCTACTGGACGAGATTTTTTGACCTTCTCCTTCTTAGGCTTCTTAGGCTTCTTTTCCTTCTTAGGAGCAGGTGCTTTGACGGGTTTCGCAACAGCAACGGATTTTGCCTTTTTGTTATCATTTTCAGTTGATTCAACTTTATCGAGTAATCCCATTTTCTCGCCTCATTCATGTGTACATTTCGGAAATTTGTTTGTATATCTCAAATTCACCAGATCCAACAAACTTCGTGATAGAACTGTCGGGCATGTTGCCAAGCTGTTCATCGATAATCTTGAAAAATTCACCACGTCGCTCATCATCAATAGCAGATGGATCAGCTCCAACTTCCTTGAACAATTCAAATCCTTCCGATGCGAGGAAGGATTCTATTGCATCCTCCGGTAATTCATCGCCAAGCAGGTCGTTCACAATGGTGAAGAACTGTGAAAACAATACATCGGCATCATTATCATCATGATGAGATTCTTCCGGTTCCTCTGAAACTGAGTCCGAATCAGTCGATACTGGCGCTTCCGTTACTGGATTCGCTTGACTCATCAAGGAACGACGTTCTGCCATGAGCCGTTCCAATTCAGGCACTAAAATACGAAGAGCTTCTTTGTCACCTGCTGATTTAGCAGATTTGTATTGAGGTTTGAGTTCACGTAGTAGGTTTTCAACCTCTGTTAGTCGATCTGTTTCTTCTTCATCAAGAAGTTCGACCACAGGAGCATTTCTTGCTTCATTGAGAGCTTCTTCTCGCTCCTTCTTTCTTAAAACGATAATGTCCCGGTCGAGAGAATGGCCAAACCGGTCGGAATATCGATCAAGTAAAGATCCTGTTTCTCCTGAACCGAGTCGGTCGATTGCACCATAGATTTGTGGTAGTGGTTTAGCAGATCGTTTTGCCCATAAATCTCCATATTCATTTGAAGGCTCCACGGGTTGTGGTTCTAGTTGTCCTGCAGCCTGTGGGATTACAGGTGCCGCAGGTAATGGAAGGGGTGCTGGCGTTGGTGCTGTTGGCAATTCGGGGAGTGGTTGAGGTTCTGGTGCAGGTGTAGGTACAGGTGCCGCAGGCAAAGGCGGTAATGGTGCACCTGGCAAAGGTGGCAAACCTGGTAGCGGAGGGAGCGGGGAAGGGTTAGTTTCGGTTGATTTGTTCTTTTTTCGACGTCGCATACCTTCACCTCTGATTTGACTGGAGGCCATACTACCCTTGAACCTTACCACAATCAGGACTGAAAATGAGAGATATCACATTCATGATAATCACACCATCTTAGCCCATCCCTTAAGATTCAAAAATGTGGCTGCAGATTCAGAAACATGGAGCCGATCGCCTGCAGAAACATCGTGATGATCTTGACCGAATCGAAGAATTGCATCATCGACTACAATTTCTACATCTACTGATTTATCTGTTCCAAACACAAATGCCTCATTCAATGCATCAAAAGGATTCGAACCATCAGCATCCAAACGATGCAATGGAAACTCTGTCACCCGCATTCCAGTCTTTCCATGTAGCGAGGTAGGCCAACGAATTTGACGACGTACATCGATGGT
>CENG01099360.1_pt1 | contig 23563 bp, 19 predicted proteins | sample 530131 | NCBI WGS metagenome assembly CENG01 (sample SAMEA2591057, study PRJEB7988) | marine metagenome | biome: marine biome (ENVO:00000447); feature: surface water (ENVO:00002042) layer; material: saline water (ENVO:00002010), including plankton (ENVO:xxxxxxxx) | depth 5 m
TTTATTATCCAATTTATCAAGGGTTTGAAGACCAAAAACTAAAAATATCCATTTTAACCGATCATCAGATTTTTGACAGATACTTCAAGTATAGAAGTAGATCAAAATTTAAAAAAAATGAAGCTCTCACATTAAGGGAAATTTCTGATTTAAAAAAAGGTGACTTTATAACTCACATTGATCATGGCATTGGAATTTTTTCTGGTTTGCAAAAAATTGTTAATAATGGGATAATTCAAGAAGTAATTAAATTAATATACGCAGATAAAGATATTTTATATGTTAGCATCCATTCTCTTCACAAAATTTCAAAATTTAAATCAAAAGATGATTTAAATCCTAAACTTAACAAATTAGGGTCGAGAAGCTGGAAAATATTAAAGGATAAAACAAAAAAAAGACTAAAAGAAATAGCTTTTGATCTTATTTCTTTATATGCAAAAAGAAGAAAAAAAATTGGCTTTTCTTGTAATCAGGATAGTAGTTTACAAAGTGAGTTGGAAGCGTCTTTCTTTTTTGAAGACACAAAAGATCAAGTTGAAGCTACTAAAGCTGTTAAAAAAGACATGGAAAGTGATATTCCCATGGATAGACTTATATGTGGAGATGTTGGGTTTGGAAAAACTGAAATTGCAATCAGAGCTGCCTTTAAAGCAGTTGACAACGGCCTTCAAGTTGTATTTCTTGTACCAACAACAATTTTAGCTTTTCAACATTTTAAAAACCTACAAAAAAGACTAAAGGATTTCCCTTTAAAAATTGATTATATCAATAGGTTTAGAACTCAAAAAGATAGAACAAAAATTTTTAAACAAACTGAAGAAGGTGAAATTGATATTTTGATTGGGACTCATCAAGTTGTTAATAGAAAAATAAATTTTAAAAATCTGGGTCTTTTAATAGTTGACGAAGAACAAAAATTTGGAGTTTCTATCAAAGAAAAGCTTAGAGCATTTAAACCCAATGTTGATGTACTTGCTCTTACTGCAACACCAATTCCAAGAACATTACAATTTAGTTTAATGTCTGCGAGGGACATGTCAATTATATCTACTCCTCCTCCAAATAGATTTCCAATCCAAACGGAGGTTATTAGATTTGACGAAAATTATATAAGGGAAGCCATTGAATTTGAAGTTCAAAGAGGAGGACAAATTTATTTTATACATAATCGAATAGATAATATTCATGAGTTTGAAAATAAATTACAACGGTTATTACCAAATATCAAAATTAGAGTTGGACACGGAAGGATGGACGGAAAAAAATTCGAAAAAAACCTCCTTGATTTTATGGAAGCAAAATATGATCTTCTTTTAGCAACCACAATTGTAGAAAATGGACTTGACATCCCAAATGCAAATACAATTTTTATTTATAATGCTCAAAATTTTGGCCTAAGCGATCTGCACCAAATGAGAGGTAGAGTTGGTAGAAGTAATAAAAAGGCATTTTGTTACTTTATTACTCCACCTTTAACTTCAATATCTGATGATTCGAGAAAAAGAATAAAAGCTACAGAAGAATATTCTGAATTAGGCTCAGGTATAAAAATAGCTATGAAAGATTTAGAAATTAGAGGTGCAGGTAATATACTCGGAGCTGAGCAAAGTGGATTTATAAATAATATTGGATTTGAAACATATCAGAAAATTCTAAAAGAAGCTATAAGTGAATTATCAAATAAAGAATTTAAAAATTTAAAAATTGAGTCTAATTCATTGCTTGATAATTTAAATGACACAAACATTGAAACTGACTACTCAGCTTTGATTCCAGACGATTATGTAAATGCTATTTCTGAAAGAATGAATCTCTATAAAAGGATTAGTCTTTTAAAAAATGAAGTTGAATTAAATCAATTTAAAGGAGAAATTAAAGATAGATTTGGTAAAATTCCTGACGAGGTAAAAAATCTTTTTGAACTTATACAAATCAAATGGATAGCCAAAAAATTTTGTATTGAAAAATTGATTATCAAAAAGGGAGTTATGATAGGGGTTTTTATTGACGATAGTTCAAACTCTTTTTTCAAAAAAAATATTTTTACTTCAATTTTAAATTGGACTCTTTCTAATCCAGAAAAGGTAAATATTAAAGAGAAAAAAAATCATGCTGGTTTAAAACTTCATATTATTTTCAATAATATATCTTCAATTTCTAAAGCTCTAGATACTTTAAACATTATAAATTTTTCAAATTCTTAATTATTTTGAATGCGTCATTTACATTTTGATCATCTACGACAATTGTAAATTCATTCGATGTTGATATTACTTCAATGATATTTATACCCTCCCATGACATTTTTTGAAAAATAAAATAATATACTCCCGGTATTGAAATATTCTCGACTGGTAACTTAATTGAAATTGAAGATAAGTTATCGGTTTTTTTAATTAAAAGCTCTTTTTCAAAATAAGTCTCCATCTTTGCTTTCATTTCATTGCTAATAATGATATTTGACTCAGTAACTCCTCTAGATGAGGTGTAGAAAAACAATTGAGGATTATCAATTTCAGATAAAAACTTTGCTTGACATGACAATAAATTTTCTGAAACTTTAAAACTATAGTCAATCAAATTTGACCTTACTGTAATATCACCAATATTTTTTAATATTTTTAGAATTTTGTGAGTGGATACAAATTCTAAACTATTTGAAATTCTCTTTAAAGCCATTACAATGGCTCCACTTCTGATTTTTTTTCTAAGCACTAACTCAATTTCAGGTTTTATCTTTCGTGATAAAGAGGTTAGATTTATTATTCCCTCAGAAAGAGCAGTTGACAAAAATGGTTTATTTTTTATATAGTTTTCTACTACCGAAGAAATAGTTTTCATTTATATTTCACAGTTTGTTAAATATATAACATGTTTTTAAAATAATTATTGTTTAGCTTTTGAATAAATTTGGGTATATAAATCTTATTTTTGAAAAAAATCCATCTTTAAATGAAGCGCTACACAATAACAGCAGCTTTACCTTACACTAATGGACCTATTCATATTGGGCATCTGTCAGGAGTTTATATACCTGCCGATATTTACGCAAGATATTTAAGGCTTTGTGGTAAAGATGTCGTTTTTATTTGTGGAAGTGACGAGCATGGAGTTGCAATTTCGATTAAAGCATCTAAAGAGGAAACAACTCCTAAAGCAATTATCGACAAATACGATGAAATTATTAGAAAATCTTTCGAAAAATTTGGAATTTCCTTTGATAATTACTCTAGAACATCAAGACAAATTCATTATGATACCGCTTCAGATTTTTTCAAAAAATTAAATTCAAACAAAAAATTAATAGAAATGACCTCTGATCAACTCTATGATAAAATTTCAAATAAATTTCTTGCAGATAGATTTGTTACAGGGACTTGTCCCAGGTGCTCATTTGAACAAGCATACGGTGACCAATGTGAGAAATGCGGTAGCTCACTAAATGCAATTGATTTAGTTAACCCTAAATCTACTTTATCTGGAGAAAAACCCATTTTAAAAAAAACTAAACATTGGTATTTACCTCTGAATAAATATGAAAAATTCATCAAAGATTGGATTTTGGATAAACACAATGATGACTGGAAAGCAAATGTTTACGGACAAGTAAAATCTTGGGTTGATGATGGTCTAAAACCAAGAGCCGTAACCAGGGATCTAGATTGGGGAATCCCAGTTCCAACTGACGGGGCCGAAGGAAAAGTTTTATACGTGTGGTTTGATGCTCCAATTGGATACATTTCTTCAACAAAAGAGTGGGCTGCTGAAAACAATAAAAATTGGGAAGATTTTTGGAAAAATGAAGAGACTGAACTCGTACACTTTATTGGAAAAGATAATATTGTTTTTCATTGCATTATTTTCCCTACAATGCTTAAAGCCCATGGAGAATATATATTACCTAAAAATGTTCCTGCAAATGAATTCTTGAACCTTGAAGGAGAAAAGATATCAACCTCTAAAAATTGGGCTGTTTGGATTCATGAATATTTGGAGGATTTTCCAAATAAAGAGGATGTCATGAGGTATGTTTTAATTTCTAATATGCCTGAAACTAAGGACAGTGACTTTACTTGGAAAGATTTTCAATCTAAAAATAATAATGAGCTTGTGGCGATTTATGGTAATTTTGTAAATAGAGTGATCGTTCTTATAAATAAATATTATAAGGGTAATATACCGACTCCGGAACTTTATACAGATAAAGACTTAGAAGTAATAAATTCAGTTAAAATCGCAAGAGACAAAATCAGTTTGGCTCTAGAAAAATTTAGATTTAGAGACTCGAATTCTGAGATGATAAATGTTGCGAGGATAGGTAACAAATATCTTGCCGATAACGAACCATGGAAAGAAATTAAAAATAATCCTAGTAGAACGAAAACAATACTATTTACATCAGTTCAAATAGTCTCTGCTCTTGCTTATTTAAGCGAACCTTTCTTGCCTTTCACTTCATTAAAACTTAAAAGTATTCTAAATACTGAAAAACAAATTGAATGGAAAGAAATACTAAATTTCAATATTATTAAACCGGGACATAAAATTAATAAAGAGTCATTCCTTTTTGAAAAGATTGAAGACAAAGAAATTTATAATCAATATCAGAAATTAGAAAAAACTAAAAAATAAAATCCCCGTTTCTCTGAGTGATTTTTAGCTTAAAAATATGATTTTTATCGCATATCACCCTTGTTATGAACTAGAACTTCCAAGAGGTCATCGCTTCCCAATGGATAAATATCCTATGCTCAGGAAACAGCTTATTTATGAAGGCACGTTTTCAAATGAAAACTTTTTTTTACCAAAAAAAATAGATAGAAATATTGTTGAAAAAGTTCACAACAAAAATTATGTTCAAAAATTATTAACTCGTTCTTTAAATGAAAGTGAAATTAGAAGAATTGGCTTCCCTTTAAATAAAAAATTAATAGATAGAGAAATGACAATTGCTGGTGGAACTCTTGAATGTTGTATAAAGGCATTTGATAATGGTATATCTTTCAATGTAGCCGGAGGGACTCACCATGCATTTAGTAATAGGGGGGAAGCATTTTGTTTACTCAACGACCAAGCAATTGCAGCTCAATACCTGATAAACCAATATAAATTAAAGAAAATATTAATAATTGATTTAGATGTACACCAGGGCAATGGAACGGCAGAAATTTTTAGAAAAAACAAAAAGGTTTTTACTTTTTCTATGCATGGAAAAAAAAATTACCCTTTTAAAAAAATGAAAAGTGATTTAGATGTTGGACTTTTAGATGGTACAAAAGATCAACAATATCTAAATATTCTCAATGAAAAATTGAATATGATATTTGATAAAATAGAACCAGAATTCATTTTTTATTTAGCCGGAGTTGACATTTTAAAAACTGATAAGCTTGGTAGACTCAGTATGACTTTAGAAGGATGTAAGTTAAGAGACGAAATTATTCTTAATAAATGTTTCGAAAAGAAAATACCCGTTCAATGTAGTATGGGAGGTGGGTATTCAGAAGAATTAAAGATTATTTTGGAAGCTCATTCAAATACATTTAGAATTGCATCTAAAATATTCTAAAATATTGGCACATAATCCTAAATTAAAAAAAGTTAAAAACTTGTTGAAATAAATTTTTGTGCCCATTCAAAATACTTTGTTTTATAATGTATTTTTAACATATATGGGTATAGATAAAAATATTCGCTTTTTACTCGAAAAACTTCTAAACAGCTATAGAGAAAATAAAATCTTATATTTAAATTCTGCTGACAGTCAATACAAACCATCATTTAATCGGTTTTTTAATCATCAGGCGATTATACGTAATAATATGTTTTTTAGTATTTCAAACATATTATCCGAAATAGGAGTTGAGGCGGAAGACGTAATTCTCAAAAGACCTGATATAAAACAATTTATGTCAACAAAAATTGAAAGAGAAAAAGAAGATTTATTTTACAAAAATTTAAAAAAAGATACCGAAATAAAGGAAATACTATTAAAGCTTGTTAAAATTGACAATAAAAAAAATAGAATAGAAGTATATAAAAAACATTTAAATAAAATTTCTGAAAGCATCAAGGCAAATAAATCTTATAGTGTTGAAGTAAATGAAAAGATGTTTTTAAATACTTAATAATTATAACCTATTTTAAACCCTCTAACCTTTCGAACAGAATATTGTAACTCATAAATAATTTTTTAAGACTTGCATTTAGGTTCTTAATATCATTTTGATGATTATAAAATTTACATTTTAAAATATTTATTTTCAAAACTTTTAATCTACCTCTAATTTCTGGTCTAGAGATAAAATTTTTATCTTTTAGGTTTAATAAATTGTCACATTTAATTAATGTTTCATCTAAAAATGATTCAATGCCATTTGGATTCAGTTTTGTTAAATCTTCAATCGAAATTTTTAAATCTCTTAATTCAGAAACCGAATTTACTATTGAATCTACAAAGGATTTTTTTTCAGGGATATATATTTGAAAATTTTTCTTCAAAGAAATCTCTTCAACTTTAGAAATATCTTTTTTCTTTTTCAAACCATTTGGACTTTGACAAGATAAGACAATCAATAAAGCAAATGAATAAAGATATTTCAAAGTGATTATATTAAATTTTTAAGTGTATTTAATTGAAGTAAAAGTATCGAAAAAAATAAAATATTAAGAATAATCAGATGATGAGTGAAATTTCCGTTTACTTTTATGTTTAAGATGTGATACATGCAATTTAATGGGAAGGCTACTATAACCCATCCTATATAATTTTTTAAAGGAGCCTTACCCCCATCAAATTCCCAAAAATCTAATATGGGAGCGATAGGCTCAATAACGGCATCAAGCATTACCATAAGAAAAATACCCATTATTACTTTAAAAATTACTGAATCAAATAAAGTTGCAGATAAAGCCGCGCACGAAACAGTTAATATTGCCCAATTAGCTCCAATTAATAGTGGCACATCAAAAAACTTGTAGCCCAATGCTCCTCCATAATCATAATCTCCAAAAATAACTCCAAAATTAACTCCTAAGATTTCAGAAATCATTCCAATGAAAAAGCAAGAAAAAATAAATATGATTGTTTTTAATTGGTTTTTATTTAAATATACTAAAAGAAAAAAAGAGACAGATAAGTTTAGAGGAGTCAAACTTATAAACCACTCTGAATCTCCGTATAAAATTCCAAAAATACCAGAGAGGTGAAAAATCCAAATAATAAGAATACATATTAAATTACTTGAAATTGAGTCTTTGGATAAATTCAACTTTTATTTATTAATTCTGTAGTTATTTTAGAGGAAAGTAAACAAAGGGGAATTCCTCCTCCAGGGTGAACACTTCCTCCACAAAAATACAGATTTTGAATTTTTCTTGAGAAATTTGGATGTCTTAAAAAAGCAGAAAAAAGATTATTGCTTGAAGTACCATATAAAGATCCTTTATAAGATTTTGTCCTCTCTTCAATTGTCTTTGGTGTAAAAATTTTTTCTTGCTCAATAAATGGAGCTATTGACTCACCCAATGTTTTTTCTAATCTTTCAAGTACTATTTTTTTTATTTTTTTCACCTCTAAATCCCAATTTTGTCCATTATCCGCACAGGTATTAACCATAACAAACCAATTTTCACAGTTTTCGGGGGAATCTGTTGTTATTTCTTTACAAGTGATATTGACATATATGGTGGGATCATCATAAATATTTTTTTGAATAAAAATTGAATCAAATTCACTCTGATAGTCTTTTGAAAAAAAAATATTGTGTAAATCTAAATTTTTAAATATTTTCGAAATCCCCCAATAAAATATTACTGCTGAGCTTGATCTCTCTTGAGATTTTACATTTCTTGGAAGTCTAATTTTAGGAAGTAATTTTTCATAAGTTGGATAGATATCCATGTTAGATATTACAGTGTCAAAAGACAATTTTTTGCCATTCACAATCAATCCTGCAGCTTTATTTTTTTCTAAAATTATTTCATTAACAAGCTTTTTAAAGTTAAAAGTTACACCTTTCCTTTTCGCTAGTTCATATAAACTTTTTGTTATACTATGCATTCCTCCCTCCGGTATGTATGTTCCATAATGAGATTCTAAATGTTGAATTACAGTCATTATTCCTGGAGTAGAATATGGAGATGAGCCATTATAGGTTGCATATCTATTATAAAATTGAACCATATGTGGCTCTTTTAAAATTGTTTCATTCACTTCAGATAGAGTTTTGCCGATTTCAAAAATCGATAGCCTCGACAAAGCTTTTATCGTTTTAATTGACAAAAAAGTATTTAATTTATGAAGCGATTTTTTTAAAAATAAATCAGAAATTAAATCATATTTTTTTTTTGCCTTACTTAAATATTGATCAAGGATTTTTTTGCTAACTCCAAACTCTGAATTTACTTGGTTAAAAAATTTTCTTTTATCTGAGTAGGCAGTAATTTTTTTCCCATCTTGCCAAAAATATTTGCAAATAATTTCTTTTTTTCTGTAGTTAAAAAAATTTCTTGGGTTTTCATTAAACAAATGGAAGAGCTCATCAACATATTCAGGCATTGTAAATAGTGATGGCCCTGCATCGAAACGATAGTTCCCTAATTTAAAAGACGTTAATTTTCCACCCGGATACTCATTTGCTTCAAAAACGTCTACTTCATAGCCCATATTTGCCAATCTTATGGATGCCGACAAACCAGAAATTCCCGAACCTATAATGCATATTCTTTTTTTCATTGCTTTAAATAATAATCTTTAGTTATATGAAAACGGCAAAACAACTCTTCCAAATACCAATTTTCACTTTTTGTCTTTCTTATAATGGTTTTATGAATTTTACTTTTATATGCAAATTCTTTTACATCATCAAGACTAGTCCATAAGCTTATAGTAGCCTGCTCAAGAAAAGGAATTTCCCCAAAACCCTTGTAAAAATATACGCCTTTAGCTTTTGAAATTTCTTTGCTTGCTTTTGGTATACTTTTCCAAAATCTGAATATTTTGATTGGTGAAATCCTTGCTCTAGTTAAAATAGCTACTTTAGTATTTTTAGATTTTGGAATAGCATGATTAATTGAAAAGGGATTTATTCCAGACCATCTACCGTTAGACTGAAATGGAATTAATGACAATACACGTATGGATTTAGCTTTCTCTAGATATTTTGATAAAAATTTGTTTTTTTTAATGAAATGATCGGCATCACTACTATTATCCCAAACCGATAAAAGGCAGTATGTTTTAAAATCAGGATATAAACCGAAACCAGTTTTACCACCTGTGCCTAGTAATCTATAAAATTTAAGTCCTCTAGCGTTTTTCAATAATTTCTTGGGTAAGCCCATCTGGGAAAAAGCCCAAAATTTATTTTTTTGAAATTTAAATACAAAGAATTTAACTACTACACTCATCTATTTCAAACTTAATTCAAAAAAGAAAAACAGAAATTACGTAACCGATAAGTTAAAATTATAATTATGCTAGTAATGGTTATTAATACAAAGCGCCCCTGTAATTTTAGAACTTGAAATTTTTTGATTACAGAGGCTTTTAGAAATTAAATTAAATTAAACTGTTTAAATATATCAAAAAAAAATTAAACAAAATTGGTTTTCGTAGTTTGATTATTCAAAGAATTTATAATTAGTTAAATAAAATAACTCCTAATTCAAATACTATATATATTCAATAGATTTGATTATTTTTGAAAAAAAATTTTTATGACTCCAGGATTTGTTGCCTATTTTGTATTATTTATAACTATTGTGGTTTGTTTTTTCATCATTAAAGACATGGTTAAAAAATAATTTGTGAAAAAAATTCATCTTTTTATAGACAGGTTCATATACATTTTGATTTTCTTAAATGTAACTGCTATGATTTTTGAATCTCATGACAGTATTAGAAAACTATACGGTGATTTTTTTCATTTTTTTGAACTTATCTCAATTGCTATTTTTTCTTTCGAATACATTTACAGGATTTCTTACTCTTTTATTAATAACGGTTCAAAAGGCGCAATAAATTATGTTTTTAGCTTTTTTGGTCTAATTGATTTGATTTCTATTTTACCCTTTTATTTAAATCAATTTGTTAGTTTAGATGGTAGATTTTTACGAATTTTAAGATTGTTTAGGCTAACAAGGATATTTAAATTTGGAAGGGACAGCAATTCATTGAAACTCTTCACTCAAGCCTTGATTTCTGTTAAAGAACAACTGCTATTTACTTTGTTTTTATCTGCTCTTACAATTCTTTTTTCAGCTTCTGCAATTTATTATTTAGAAAATGAGGCTCAACCAGATAAATTTTCAAGTATCACTGAATCAATTTGGTGGGCAACAATATCACTTGCAACTGTTGGTTATGGAGATGTATATCCTATAACTGTGGGTGGTAAAATTTTCGCGACTATAATTTCACTTGTTGGAATTGGGGTAGTTGCAATTCCAACTGGGGTAATCAGTGCATCTTTCGTTGAAGAAATTTACAAAGAAAGACTTAAAAGAAAAGAGGATTAATAATTTGAATTTTGTCTTTTTATGAAGAAAATTTTTATAATTGGCTCTGGATTTTCCTCTATCTCAGCATCAACTTATCTTGCTAAAAAAGGTCATAAAGTCACAGTTTTTGAGAAGAATTCAAGTATAGGAGGTAGAGCTAGACAATTTAAAAAGGATGGTTTCACTTTTGACATAGGTCCATCTTGGTACTGGATGCCAGATGTTTTTGAGAGTTATTTTAATGACTTTGGTAAACAAGTAAGCGATTATTACAAGATAGATAAACTAAACCCTGCCTACGAGGTTTATTTCAATAAGCTTGATTCTGTAAAAATTGGTGATTCATTAGAAAAAATATGTAAAGAATTTGATAGGATTGAACCGGGTAGTGGTATTGTTTTAAAAGCTTTTATGGAAAAGGCAGAAAAACATTACGAAATAGCCGTTAAAGATATGGTTTATAAACCGGGGATTTCCCCTCTGGAATTAGTTAATAAAAAAACTATTGTAAGATTAAAGTACTTTTTGACCACTATAAAAAAAGAAGTAGAAAAGTATTTTAAAAATGATAAACTATCTCAAATTTTACAATTTCCAGTCCTTTTTTTAGGTGCAAAACCCTCTAACACTCCAGCCTTTTATAACTTCATGAATCATGCAGATTTTGGGCTTGGTACATGGCATCCAGAAAAGGGAATGTATAGTGTAATTAAAGGAATGAAAAAATTAGCAGAAGAAATTGGAGTTTCATTTGAAACAAATCAAAATGTTGAAAAAATTATAGTAAATCAAAAATCTGCTGTTGGGATAGTTGTTAATGGTGAAAAAAAGTATTGTGATGTCATTGTTAGTGGTGCTGATTATCATCATACCGAAGGTCTATTGGAAAAAAAATTTAGATCTTATAATGAGAGTTATTGGGAAAGAAAAATCTTTGCTCCATCGAGCTTGCTATTTTTTGTAGGACTTAACAAGAAAATAGAAAAAGTATCCCACCATACACTTTTTTTTGACGTTGACTTCGACCTTCATGCAAGTGAAATATATGATAATCCAAAGTGGCCCTCAAAACCACTTTTTTATGGTAATTTTCCTTCTATTACAGATCCTTCAATGGCACCAACTGGAAAAGAAGCATGTTTTTTTCTAGTCCCAATAGCCCCAGGGATTAGTGACTCAGAAAAAACAAGAGAAAAATATTTTGAGATTATAATTAAAAGACTAGAAAAGCTAACAAATCAATCGATAGAAGACTTTATTCTTTTTAAAGAATCTTTCTGTGTTAATGACTTTGAAAAAGAGTACAATTCATATAAAGGGAATGCATACGGACTTGCAAATACATTAAAACAAACCGCTTTTCTTAGACCAAAAATGATAAGTAAAAAAGTTAAAAATCTCTATTTTACAGGACAACTTACAGTCCCCGGACCAGGTGTACCTCCCTCGATTATATCTGGTAAAATTGTTTCAGATTTAATTTGAATATTAAGTCTGTGGATTCAAAACCCAATATATAATTTTATATTCTCTTTCTCTAGCTGCAATTACAGAATCTAGCATTCTATAACTTCCTTCTAAGAATTCTTTATAATAGTCAACCTGGACTTTTACCTCAAGCTCCCACATTTCAACTCGCTTAAATAGATTGTACCTTATAAATTTATCTGATTGAATATATTTTCTATTTTTAATCCAAAATCGATTATCATTAAGATCAAATGGAGGCAAATCATAAACCCATTTTGAGGCAACTCTGTCAATAAATTGATTTACATATCTGTGCTCAATTCCGTTTTTCCCTGTATTTTCAATAAGATAATTTATATCTTGTCCGTCGTATGCGTCTGTCATTCTTCTTCCAACTATGTCAGGTAAAAGCCTAAAAGTTCCATCAAGTTTTATAGCCTCAAAGGTGGTTCTAGGGGGACTAAAAGGATTTCTTTGTACATATTGTGCCATGGGTGCAAAATGAAAGCCACCATATTCTTTGTCTTCTGGATCATCCCACCAATCAATAAATACAGAATCATTATCTTTCTCCCATTTTAAAAATTGTTTGGTAAACATAGCTACAACCCAATTAAGTTCTTCGGCATATACTTCAGTATATTCAATCATTTCTTCTATTTCATCTCTCAACTTGTATAGATTTTCGATTCCGTCATCTCTTTCGTCATCTCTCATACCTTTTTGTTCAACCCCAAATGAAAGTAAGACTCCGAAAAATACGATAGAAAAATCAACAATACCTTTTTTTAGCCTATCATAGAAATCACGCCAAGAAAACCTGTCTCCTAAAGTAATTAATTGCAGAAACCAACTTACTTTTTCTTTTTTTATTCCTTTTTCCTCCTCAGACATCTATTTACAATATTAATTCAAATACTCTATAAAGATACAAAAGACTTTTTTTTGTCAAATATTTCCCCGATAACTGACTTTAAAAACTCATGAAATTTGTCTAATGCATAAGTATCTAATAAATTGTCACTTCTACTTTTTGAAGATGATTTATTATTTAATGGTATAAAATTTTTAAAAGGAGATTTCAATGAAATGACTCCTGCTTGAAAGTTTTCAGCTTTTTGTCCTTCAATTTTTAAAGCCAAGAGATATAGCAAGAGTTGAAATTGGTTATTTAGTTTATAATCTCCTCTAAAATGTTCAAAATTGCCTTTAAATATTAAATATTTATGGTCCATGTATCCTGTTTTATAATCTAAGATTCTGACTCTATCATTAAATTTATCTATCCTATCAATTTTTCCCTTTATGAACACTTCATTTTCTAAATTTACTTTGAACTCCTTTTCAAGATCTAAAATGACAATTCGATTATTATCATTTACTAGCTTTTTTTCTTTATTCACAAAAAGTGTAATCGCTCTCTCATATGCAGAAATAATTAAAAAATTCTCACCAGCTAAGTCATACTTATCTCCGTAGTATTTCTTGAAATATTGTAAAAGCGTGGATTTAATTTTTTTTAAAATCTCATCATAATATGAGATTTTCATATCCTTTTTTAAATATGGAGTGTAGAGTTCTTCTACAACCTTATGAATAAGAATTCCTCTTTCCAGATTATTCAAAGTTTTAGTTTGAGGAGTATAATCAGGAATTTCTAAAATATACTTGTAATAGAAGTCAATTGGATTATTTAAATATGTTGAAAGTGAAGTGGCTGAAAAACCATTTTTTGAAATATTTTTTAATTTTTTAACTATTTCATTTGATTTATCAATACTTGGTTCTTTTATGGCTGTATTTTGAATATTTTGATTTAAGATTACTTCCTGAAAATTGTGAGATGGGATTTTTGAAAATGAAATTTGTCTTATGTATCTACTTTTTTCACCAGTTAAAAGTCCAACTCCAGTAGATCCATTATTTAGAAGAAAAATATTTTTAGCCCTTTGAAGAATTCTGAAAAAATGATAGGAGTTTATCGAATCTTTCTCTAGAAAAGTTGGAATTCCGTATGCTTTTCTTATACTAAAAGGCAAAAAACTGTCATCACGTTTGCTTTGAGGAAAAGTCCCCTCATTGACATGAGTGATTATTACATTTTCGAAGTCAAGTCCTCTTGTTTGTAAAATTCCCATAATTTGAATACCATTCATTTTATCTCCTTTGAAGTCAAGTTTTTTAGTTTTAAGCAACTCATTAATTATATAATACCATGCATCTTTTGGAATTTTGAAATGATTGACGTTAGAATCAATCATCATTTCTTCAAATGTATCTAACAATATCTCTGATACTGAAATATTGAATTTATCTAAATTTTTATTTTTTGTAATATATTTTAAAATTGAAATTGAGTCTTGAAGGCATAAGAGCATATCTTCTTTAGGACAAAAAACTTTAAGTAATATTTCTGTGTTGAACAAATGCTTAATTTTTTCATAACTAATTTCATCTAAAGTCGAAAATATGATTTTATTTAAATTTTCTATTTTATCAATTTCATCGTTAAAAATGAACTTTTTAGAAAATGTATTATTAATTATTTGAGACAAATAAGTGGTTTTAAAATTATTGTTTTGCAAGCTAGAATGTAAATTAAAATATGTCAGAAAAAACCTTGTGATTGGAAGTTGGGTTAATTTATAACCCATAGTAACATTCCACTTTTTATCCTTAATGTTTAAATTGGATAAAAGTGGAGATAAAATTCCTTCATTACCTAAAACTATTAGAGTATTATCAGATAGATTCCTCGTTATTTCAGAAACTTTTAAAGCTTGTTCGTAGTCTGTATTAGTAGATATAACTTTAATTCTCTTGTCTTTAATGTAATTGTTAGAATGAAAAAAGAAAGGTTTTTTTTTGTAATAATTCCATTCTCTTTGATATTCTTTTATAAACTTGGCAGTTGAATGTGAATCTTTATCAAAAAAGTATCTGTCAAGATCCCATAAAACAGTTCCTTTTTTAGTATTTAATAATGTTTGAAAAATCAGTTTTTCTGAATTATTGAGAGCATTAAAACCAATCATATAATAAAAATGATTTTCACTTTTGATATGTTTTTTAAAATTTTTTACAGCACCACGATGCAAAATTCCAGTAGTCCCTTTTCTTTTAGCTAGCAAAATTTTAGAAAACTCTTGATGAAGCTTGTGAATTAAATTCCAAAAACTTAAATCATTTCCATCTGAATTATTTTCAAACAGATTCTCCATTTTTTGATACTCATAGAGATCTTTAAAAATCAATTTAGAGTCAATGATATTATTGTCAATTTTATTAAAATCGGAAATTAATGTAGGTGCCCATTTTATGAAATTTTCAAAATCTTGCTGTAAATCATTTTTAAAAACCTCCAAATAAACTTTGTACAGGTATAAGTACTCTTCGGTTTTAGAAGCCTTACTTAAGTTAGACAACTTAGCTATAAAGTCCTTTATAGAGTATACATTTGGAGAAAATTGTGGGGAATTTATTTCTTTAATTAATAAGCTAATAAAAATCGAACATAATCTTTGAGTAGGGAGTATAACTGTAATTTTACTTAAGTCTTTGTTCTCCTTTAAGATTCTTGTAATTGATTCACTTAAAAATGTTTTCAAAATATTTTAATTTAGATTAGTTTGAAAATTCAATTTGTTCAACTGACAAGTCATTCTGTTGTATGTAAACAATAAAACCTAGAGTTTGTTTTCTTAAAATTTTTTTCACGATTTTCATGTAGTTAACCAATTGAAAATTATCTTTTTCTTTTTTTAAACCTGTTTTATAATCTATAACAACGCATGTTTTATCGTTATAAGAAATACGATCTGGTCTCATAATATTTTTATCTGGCAGAAGTATATTTTTCTCGTTAATCGATACATAACTTTTTGAAAAATATTTTTTTATCATAGGATGGAGATGGAGTTTTTTGAAAATTTTTATAAAATATTCTTTTTCTTTTTTTTCAATTTTCTCCTCTAAAAAATACCTTTCCACAACCTTTTGAATGTCTTCCTTGTAGTAAATATCAGACAACAATTCATGAATCAAATCTCCTCTTTTGCTAGGCCCATTTTTAATATTTTGGTTAGAGCTGCTGGAATAAAAAAGTTTTTCTTCAAAACTACTCCTCCCTATATCATATTTTAATTCCTCAGTTGCAATTTTAATTTCATCCCTTTTTAATTTTTTTTTATTTTCTAATTTTCCCCATTCAAATATTCCCTTATCAATAGATTTTTTTGACAATAATATGTTTTCCAATACCCTAGAATAAGAGTATGTGTTTTTATTTTTATTACTCGAAATGATAAATAGTTGACTAACAGCTCTTGTTGTTGCTACATAAAAAACATTCCAAGAATCAGTTTCCTGATCAGCATTTGTTTTTTCATGGATAGACTTCCAATAATTTCCAAATTCAGATATTTTTTTGGTAAAGTTTATCCTTGCATACCCGACATCGGTTCCCAAAAATTCAGAGGTATTAAACCAAACTTTTTTCGATGGATGAGTGTATATTTTTTTATCTGCGAAAGGGACAATAACTACCGGAAACTCTAACCCTTTTGCTTTGTGGACGGTGGTGATTTTAACTCCATTTACTTCATCATTCAAAGGGACAGACCATTTTGAAAAATTTGCTTGCCAAACTTTTAAAAAATCAAGGGGATTTGAAATTTGTTGCGAGTTTTCTAATTCTAGAATTTTATCTAAAAGACTATTTACAAAGATATTTTTTAAATCCATCCATGGAAAGTCAAAACAAGCCTTTTCAATACAAGTAAATAATGAATATTTATTAAAATCGGCTAAGTTAAATTTTATGTTATTTTCATTGAAAATTTGATCTAAAGATTTATTCAAATTGCTTGTAAAAAAGCAATGAATGTCTTCAACTTTATTTAGAAAATGATACAAAAATTTTAGATGTTGGATTTTAATAGATAAAACATCTTGATTTAAAAATAACTCAATTAGGTTTATTAAGAATTTAACTTGGGTAGAATCCTTTAACAATAGAGCATCCGAAACAAAATGTGGAATATGTTCTTCTTGGAATTTAACACTGATTTCTCTAGCCTCATCATTCTTTCTTACCAAAATAGCTATATCATTATAATCAAATCCTGATTTCAAACTAATTTTAATTTTTTCAATTATTTTGTTTAGATAAAGTAAAACTAAATCTTCATTTTCATTTAAGAATTCTATTTGTACATAACCCCCTTTTTTATTTTTTGCATCTTGAATCAAGCTTTTGTTGTAAACTTTTTTTGATTGCTCATGTTCTAAGTGATTCATCAAATTTGCATAGAAAAAATTATTAAACTCAACGATTTCCTTATGACTTCGGTAATTAGTTTTTAAGTTTTCAATCTTAGGTTTTAAAAAAAGTAAATCTCTAGATTTCTCTATCTCAACAAATTGTTCAGGTTTAGCTCCTCTCCATCTATAAATGGATTGTTTGTAATCTCCAACCAAAGTTAATGTACCATAACTTTTTTTTTCACCGATGTTTTGTAAACAGTCTTGTATTAAAGATTTTAAAATTGACCATTGAGACTCCGATGTATCCTGAAATTCATCAATAAAAAAATTATGATATTTATTTCCTAATTTTTCAAAAATAATATTGTGATTCGGGTTAATTGAAAGTTGTTTTAGTATCCTATTACTAAAGGTTGATATAAGTAATTTATTTTTTTCAGACTGAATTTTATCAATTACTAAAGAAACATTTGACAAAAGACTAAGAGGAACCCAGTTTCTAAGCATATTTTGAATTATGTCTATCAGAATTAGATTATTTGTAGTATTGGTGACTTCTGATTTAAGGTATGATAGAATTTGATTATATTTCTCAATTAAATCATCTGTTACGCTAGCTTTAAGCAAAGGTTTCTTCTCATTAAGTTTATCATTTAATTTTGAAAATTTTTCAAATAAATGTTTTTCATTATTTAAAAGACTGTTTATTTCCTTAAATACATATTTATAGCTAAATAAATCGGCGTCAAGTCCTTCTGATTTTAGTTTTTTTATAAGCTTTATCGAAATTTCCTCGTTTTTTTTCTTTAAGAGATCTAATTCATTTTTTAAATACTTTTCATGTAAATGTCTTTTTTTAAGATCAATTTTTCTTAGTTGACTAGCATAAAATTGATCATTTTCGTTTAATATTAATTTACCTGTGTCTATTAGGTCTTCTTTCAATCTCCAGTTATTTTCTTCATCACTTATCTTTTGATAGGTAAATCTTTCCAATAGATTAGAAATCTGTTTGTCTTTTCCTACCTGATTAATGAAGTAATCTGCTGACTCATTTAAAATGATTTCAGATTCAATTTCAACATCAAAGTTGTAATTCAACTCCAGTTCTTTTGAAAAACCTCTAATTATTCTGTGAAATAAACTATCTATTGTTATTATATCAAATGTTCCATAATTATTTAAAATTTTGTCCAAAATGATTTCTGATTTTTTGGCCAATTCATCTTTATCAAAATCAAGTTGTTTGATTATATTTTGGGCCATATTATCAAACTTATGATTAGAATATTTGTAAAGCTGTTCTAAAATTCTTGATTTCATCTCCAAAACAGCAGCATTTGTAAAAGTTATTCCTAACATTTTTGCGAAAGCTTCTACACTTTTATCCTTAAAAAGATGAAGCAGGTACTGCTGAACAAGTGAAAAAGTTTTTCCTGAACCAGCCGAAGCGTTAAATATTAGAAATGAATTTAAATTATTTACAGTTGACATTACTAAATAAATGTAATTAATCTTTAGCTTTACATTATAAATTATAAATAAAAAAATATGGCTTTTAAATTACCAGACTTAAATTATAGATATAGTGATCTAGAACCCTTTATTGATGCTAAAACAATGGAAATTCATCATTCAAAACATCATGCGGGTTATACAAATAATTTAAATAACGCAATTCAAGGGACAAATTTTGAAAACATGGACATAATTGATATACTAAAATCAATGGATATGAATAATGCTGCTCTTAGGAACAACGGAGGTGGTTTTTACAACCATTCACTCTTTTGGTCTATAATTGGACCTAATAAGGGAGGTACACCTGTTGGAGAACTTTCAAACGAAATCGTTAAATGTTTCGGTTCTTTTGATTCTTTTAAAGAAATATTTTCTAAAGCTGCCGCATCAAGATTTGGTTCTGGTTGGGCATGGCTATGTGCTAAAAATGATGGAGTTTTGGAGGTTTGTTCATCTGCAAATCAAGATAACCCCCTAATGCCAAATATAGGTTGTGGAGGAACTCCAATTTTAGGCATTGATGTTTGGGAACATGCCTACTATTTAAATTATCAGAATAGAAGACCAGAATACATATCAGCATTTTTTAACATTATAGATTGGGAATCAGTTAGCAAAATCTATAAGGAAGCTTCTAATTAACTTATAGAGGATAAAGTAGCAGAAAATCATCCTTTTTTAATATTGATAATTAGAAATTATTTTAAGTTTAATTAAAAAATTAATTTAAACTAGTATGCTCTCAAAGATTTCCCTTCAAAAAAGTTTATGAAGGACTTGTTTACAACTCTGTTCCCTCCAGGAGTTGGGTAATTACCTGTAAAATACCAATCGCCTTTGTGATTGGGACATGCCTCATGTAGTCCCTCGATTTTCTGAAAAATTATTTTTAAAGGAATATTATTTAGTTTGGTAGTTAACATATCGGACATCTTATTTGATATTTCATCATCTGTAAAATTTTCGTATATATCTTTTACGTGATTTTTAGCTTCTGCTTCCATGTTTTTAAAAGAATTAACACATAAATCGTAAACATTCTTGATTATACCTGAGGTGCCATTTTCCTCGTGAAGTTTAATGGCTGCTTGGAAGGCAATAAAATCTTCAAGTTTAGCCATATCTATGCCGTAACAGTCAGGGTATCTAATTTGGGGTGCACTAGAAACAATTATAATCTTTTTAGGATTTAATCTATTTAACATTGTTAAAATACTTTCTCTAAGAGTTGTACCCCTTACGATACTATCATCCAAAATCACTAAATTATCAGAAGGCTTTACTATACCATAAGTAACATCATAAACATGATTTACCAACTCATTTCTTGAGTTATCTTCAGTTATGAAAGTTCTTAATTTTACATCTTTTATTGCAATTTTTTCAATTCTAGGCCTCAATTCTAAAATCTTTTGAACCTCTAATAAATCCAAATTTGATTCCTTTAACTTATCACTTACCTTACTTCTTACATAATCTTGAACCGAACTTATAAGACCATAAAAGGAGGTTTCAGCAGTGTTAGGAATATATGAAAACACTGTGTTTTTCAAATCATCTTTTATAGATTTCATAATCTGACCAAAAAGAAGATATCCTAATTTTTTTCTCTCTTTATAAATATCAGCATCACTGCCTCTAGAAAAATAGATTCTTTCAAAAGAGCATTGTTTTTTTTCAGTTTCACTAAATATTTTATCTATGGATATCTTACCAGATTTTTTTAAAATCATTGCATTCCCTGGGGGTATTTCTTTTATTGAGTTTAATTTGACATCAAAAACTGTTTGAATTACTGGTCTTTCGGAGGCAACAACAGTAAATTCATCGTTGTCAAAATAAAAAGCTGGTCTAATCCCACAAGGGTCGCGAAGAACAAAAGCATCACCATGACCAATCATACCAGCGATAGTAAATCCACCGTCCCAGTCTTTAGAGGCTTTTTTTAAAATCTTAGAAATATCCAATCTCTCTGCAATTAGAGGTGATGAATCCAATTTACTAAATCCTTCTTTTTTTAAATTTTTATAAATTTTGGCAACCGCATCATCCAAAAAGTGACCAATGTTTTCCATCACAGTTATTGTATCAGAATTTTCCTTAGGGTGCTGCCCAAGTTGAACTAAATTTGAAAACAGTTTTCCTACATTGGTCATATTAAAATTACCGGCTAAGATTAAATTTCTGTGCATCCAGTTGTTTTGACGAAGAAACGGATGCACACTCTCAATACTGTTTTTCCCAAACGTTCCATATCTTACATGTCCCAACATTAACTCTCCTAGAAAGGGAACACTTTTTTTTAATAATTTTAGATTTTTAGATAGACTTGGATTTTTATTTGTTTCATTTGATATGGTTGTATTGATTTTTTTAAAAATATCATAAATAGGTTGTTGCTCACTTGACCTAATTCTACTCATAAATCTTTCTCCGGGGTCCATATCAAACTTTATACTGGCAAAACCTGCACCATCTTGACCACGATTGTGCTGTTTTTCCATCATCAGATACATTTTATTTATCCCGAAAAGTGCAGAATCATATTTTTTTTGATAATATTCAAGAGGTTTTTTAAGTTTCAAAAGAGCTATTCCACACTCGTGCTTAATAAAATCACTCATATCGACAAATTTAAGTCAATTTTATTTTTATTTATAAATATTTCCAATCTCTCTAAAATGTTTTTTTTGACAACTCTTTCTATGCAACTAGTACCCAAATCCTCCACCGTGAAAGAAGCTAAAATTGTTCCCAAAACAAGTCCTTTTTTCAGACTGTTGAAATCTATTTTCTTGTTTTTTGACAAGTAAGCAGCCAAACCTCCCGCAAAAGTATCACCGGCACCGGTTGGATCAATTGCTTTAACTCTAAATGAAGGTAAACAAAATTTTTCGTCTTTACTATATAATTCTGCACCCAACTCTCCTTTTTTAATAATCACATATTGAGGTCCTTTTTTAATGATTTTAGAGGCACAATTTTCTAAAGATTTTTCTTTTGTCAATAAATAAGCCTCTTCATCATTTATAGATATCAAATTTACCTTTGAAATAACTTTATTTAAGTCTTCTAAATTGTTGTCCATCCAAAAATTCATAGTATCTAATATCAAAAATTGATTTTTACCCAATAATTGTTTGATACTTTTATTTTGGACAGAAGGGTGTAAATTTCCTAAAACAACAATATTGCTGTCTGTAAATTTTTTTGGAATAATAGGGTTAAAGTTTTCCAAAACTCCAAGTTTAGTGTCTATTGTTGTTCTTTTATTTATGTCCACATGATATCTTCCACTCCAAAAAAAACTTTGTTTATTTTTAATAATCTCAACTCCTGAAATATCAGCACCCGTTGATTTTATTCTATTCAAATACTCAAAAGGGAAATCATCTCCAACGACTGAGACAATTCCAAATTTATTTGAAATTTTAGAAATTGCGAAAGAAATATATGTGGCAGCTCCACCCAAAATTACCCCTGAATCAAGAGAAGGTGTTTGAATTGAATCTAAAGCTAAAGTACCAATTACTAAAATATTTTTGTTCATGAATGGGATTATTATTTTAAATACTTTTCATTTTAATTTACATTTTTACTCAGTTTCTCATAATATAAGTCATGCTCAGTAGAATTGTTTTTTGCTGCCTTAACCGCAAGCTCGTCACACCTTTCATTTTGTGGATGATTATTATGTCCTTTAATCCAATTAAACTTAATATTGTGCTTTTCATTCATTTTTAAAAAACGAATCCACAAATCCGGATTTTTGATTTTTTTGAAATTATTATTTTTCCACTTAAATATTCTTTTAAGTTCAACCGAATCAACAATATATTTTGAATCCGTAAAAACTTTAACATCCCCTCTTTCTATCTTCAACTTTTCAAGTGCTACAACTACCGCAAGAAGTTCCATTCTATTGTTTGTAGTATATTTATATCCTTTTGAGTATTCTTTGATGTAATTTTTCTTTTTCCACTCTAAAATTATCCCGTATCCTCCAGGACCAGGATTCCCAAGTGAAGAACCATCTGTATAAATATTAATGATTTCTTCCATAAAGTAGCTGATATATAATTATTGGAAAGTACTTCATTTCCAAACTTTTGATTTTTGTTTTGATTGAACTTAAAGTTTCATCTTTATTTAAATAAACTTTTTTTTGAAAAATAATTTCTCCTCTATCATATTTTTCATTAACATAATGAATGGTTATTCCTGTTTCTGTTTCACTATTTATTAAAACTTGACTGTGAACATTATCACCGTACATCCCTTTACCTCCATACTTAGGCAAAAGCGAAGGATGAATGTTTATAATTCTTTTTTTAAAAAGATTAATTAGCTCCTTAGGGATTTTCTTTAAATACCCTGCCAATATTATTAAGTCAGGTTGGTAATTAATACATTCATTAAGCAGAGAAAAATTATTACTGATTTGAATCAGAATACAAGGAATTTTTATTTTTTTCATTTTTTCAAAAACACCAGCTTTTTCTACATTACATAACACTTTTATCTCATTTTTTGAATCAGTTTTTTTTAAAAATTTAGAAATATTTACAGCATTTGAACCATTACCTGATGCTAATATCAGTACTTTTTTCATTGTATAGTTAGATATTATTTTTAAATAAAATCATACTAATATAAATGGTTTAATAAGTTTTTGGTATAGGTTTTTGAAATTTAAATTACATTTTAATTATATTATCAATAGAAATGGTCCAAAGATTTGTTATTTTTGATAAAGAAAATTTAAAACCAAAATACTATGTCTGACATAAATTCAAGAGTA
>CENG01039405.1_pt1 | contig 23330 bp, 16 predicted proteins | sample 530131 | NCBI WGS metagenome assembly CENG01 (sample SAMEA2591057, study PRJEB7988) | marine metagenome | biome: marine biome (ENVO:00000447); feature: surface water (ENVO:00002042) layer; material: saline water (ENVO:00002010), including plankton (ENVO:xxxxxxxx) | depth 5 m
TATGCTTCTTTCAATAATTCTCGTTCTTTACATTTCTTTCTTGGTACTTTCCCCGTGGTTGGCATATGGCTCACCTCTATGGGAATCTGCACTATGGCTTTCAACCTTAATGGGTTTAACTTTAACCAGTCAATAGTTGACGCTAATGGTAAAGTGATCCCTACATGGGCTGACGTTGTTAATAGACAGAACCTTGGAATGGAAGTAATGCACGAAAGAAATGCACATAACTTCCCGTTAGACTTAGCATCTGCTGAAGCTACTCCTGTAGCATTGACTGCACCTGCACTAGGCTAACAGCCACGTCCGTTCATCCCCGCAAGGGACGCATGATTCCAAAGCATGGAACGGGGCTTTGGTATATGGAGATTACCATGACAGTAACTTACGTATATCGTGGCGTTACTTACACAAAAATTGTGAAGTAACAAAAAGGGGGGGAGCACCTCAGAGTCGGACTCCCCTCTAATTGGTAAAAGCCTCTAAGGAGACACCTTTTGCCGTCTAGACGGTAGGGATAGACCTACACTCAGCTTGAGTCTTAGCTGATACATTTAAGATTCTAACAATTCTAGATCTAGAGACGATACATATAACCTAACAATATAATGGCACAACAGTCAACAAACAACCCAGCGTCACAAACCTTTCTGGGTAGAATAAACACAGCGACAAACGCTACAAACAACAGAGATTTATATCTTAAATTGTTTTCAGGAGAGATGTTTACTGGCTTCCAAAGAGAAACAATCGCACGTGACCTAGTCATGAAGCGTACGTTAACTAACGGGAAGAGTTTACAGTTCATTTATACAGGACGCACAACTGCGGAATACCATGTACCTGGAAATTCTATATTAGGAAATGATGACAAAACTCCTCCAATAGCGGAGAAGACAATTACAGTTGATGATCTACTCATCAGTTCTGCATTTGTTTATGAGTTAGATGAGACACTAGCACACTATGAAATGAGAGGAGAGATCTCCAAGAAGATTGGATATGCTCTTGCTCAGAAGTATGATAGACTTATCTTTAGAGCTATTGCAAAAGGTGCTAGACAAGCTAGCCCAGTATCCCTAACCTCTTTCGTAGAGCCAGGTGGTACACAAATTCAAGTTGGTGCAGGTTCTGACGCTGACGATGCTCTTAATTCTAGTAAGCTAGTAACAGCATTTTATGATGCTGCAGCTGCACTAGATGAAAAAGGTGTATCTGATGACGGAAGAGTAGCTGTTCTTAACCCAAGACAGTACTACGCTCTTATCACAGAAGCTGGTACTAACGGATTGATTAACAGAGACGTACAAGGTACATCTTTACAGAGCGGAAACGGTGTAGTTGAAATTGCAGGTATTCGTATCTACAAGTCAATGAACGCTCCATTCTTCTCTAAGTATGGTACTAAGTATGCACCTTCAAGTGGTGCTTCTGCTGGAACTGACCTTGCTACAATAGATCCTGGAAATACAGGTTCATTCGTATCTGAAGGTATTGAAACAGCTAACACAGCTACAGGTAACAACTACGGAGCTCGTCAGAACTACGGTGCTGCCTCTAACTTTGCAAACACATGTGGCTTAATCTTCCAAAGAGAAGCAGCAGGTGTTGTAGAAACAATAGGGCCACAGGTTCAAGTAACTTCTGGTGATGTTTCTGTAGTTTACCAAGGCGATGTCATCCTAGGAAGACTAGCTATGGGAGCAGATTACGTTAACCCTGCAGCTTGTGTAGAATTGTTCGCTGGAACAACTACAAAGCCAGCAGCTTTCTCATAAGTTTTTATTTTATACAGGGGCTTCGTGCCCCTTTTTTTTACATGGCACAAATATCTTACGGAGTGTCTACCGAACTAGATGCTGTAAACTCAATCCTGATGAGCGTTGGAGAATCCCCAGTTAATAATATAACTAATGTGCAGAGCCCAGAAGTGGCTATAGCACAGAAGACTCTAAGGCAAGTCTGCCGTGAGATAGAAGCTGAGGGATGGTCATACAACACAGAGAATGAGTATCCTATTGACCTCGATACAAACAATCAATGTATCGTTCCTAATAACATACTACAAATTGACTTAAATATTTATCAACATGGTAAAGATTATAACATAGTTAGACGTAGTGACAACGGTGTACTGAAAATTTATGATAAGAAGAATCATACATTCACCTTTGAAAATTGTAGTAAATTATATTTTGACATAGTGTGGATGTTAGATTTCGAAGATCTACCTCAAGCATTTAAAGATTACGTTACTGCTAAAGCTACTAGAGTAGCATCTAACCGTATGGTTAGTAGTACAGAATCTGCTAAATTATTAGAAGCAGAAGAAGCGTACGCTAGAGCACTTGCTTTAGAGTATGATGCCCGCCAAGGTGACCACAATATATTTAATGACTACCAGTATCAACAAGATGCTAACACAGTCTACCGACCATTTAAAGTACTAAGAAGAATGTAATGGCAGCAGTAAATCAAAGTATCCCAAACTTTCTTGGGGGTGTATCTCAACAGCCAGATAAAATAAAATTTCCAGGACAGTTAAGGGTCTGCGATAATGCTGTCCCAGATGTAACATTTGGTTTAAAGAAACGTCCCGCTGGAGAGTTCGTAAGTAAACTTACAAATGCTAATGCAACAGGGCATTGGTATGAAATTATAAGAGATGGAGATGAAAAATATTTAGTACAAATTACACCAGCTAATACGGGTTCTATACCTATACGAGTATGGGATCTAGCAGATGGGTCTGAAAAATCTTTAACAAATTCTAGTGGAGATTCTCTGTTTGCTTACCTTGCGGGGGCTACAGAAGAGTATGCACTACAGACTATTCAAGATTACACATTAATAGTTAACAAACAAAAAACTGTAGGTACTACAGGTAATACTTTTTCACCTATTCACAGTGGAGATTACTCATATGCTAGGTTGGATACTGTTGCTTACAATACTGAATATATATTATATAGTGGTACAGCTCCCACACCCAATACATTTTACAGGGTTACTTCTGTAAAGGTAGATAGAATGAATGGTAGTAGTGCTGAAGGGCCAACATGGAATGACACAAATGAAAACCAGCAAAAGTCTGGTACACTAACTTGGTCATTTTCTGGAGGATCTGCTGTTACTACAACAGGTGCTCAAGTAGGTGGTACAAATATTACAGAAAATATTGAAGGTACTTTACAGGTAAACGGTAACAGTTACATTGCTAATAACGTAGCAAATTTTAATGGAAGTAGTACATCAAGTTCAGACTTTCTAGGTTATACTCAAGACTACGACATACGTTATACAGCTACAGTTACATTAAGAGACGGTGGTTTAATTAAAACTACAAACAAGTCTACAGCTGAAGGTTTATTTATTGATGTTGCAATAGAAGGTATTACTTATCGTGTATCAGTTGAAGCTGTTGAACCAGTGTCAACTTATCAAGATGTGTCTGGTATAGCCTACCACAAAACCCCTAAGAATCCAGAGAATGGTGCTATATCTATGCTTACTATTCTTAATGGTTTAACAAGTTCTGTTAACAGTTCTTTATCTAACGTTACAGCTGAGGTTATAGGTAGTGGTTTATTTATGCACGGCTCTGCAGCCTCTGGGGTTAACTTTCTTGGTGGTGCTGTTAATGAAAATATGAGTGTGATAGGTCAGAAAGCACAAGATGTTTCTAGATTACCTGCTATGTGTAAACAAGATTATGTAGCACAAATATCTAACACTGCTGACTTAGAAACTGATGATTACTATGTAAAGTTTGAAGCTAACAATGGTGTCTCTGGAGCTGGTAGTTGGGAAGAATGTGTAAGACCCCATAACTTTGCGGGGACAAGTGCAGCTGATGCAATGGTATTAGGGTTAGATCCCGCAACAATGCCTCACGCTCTAGTTAACAATCGTAATGGTACATTCTCATTTATTAAGTTAGATGAAGCTACTGCTAATACACGTGGTAACGAAAACTACTGGGATGATAGACTTGTTGGTGACAATAATTCTAACCCATTCCCAACCTTTAACGGTACACAAATACAGGAAATATTTTTTCACAGAAATAGATTAGGTTTAATTTCTGGAGAAGCTGTAATCTTAAGTCAACCTGGAAGTTACTTTAATTTCTTTGTTGTGTCTGCTATATCTGGCAGTGATGATAACCCAATAGATATAACTGTATCTGATATAAAACCTGCATTTATTAACCACACATTACCTATCCAAAAAGGGTTGTTAATGTTCTCTGATAACGGTCAGTTTTTACTATTTACAGAGTCAGATATATTTAGTCCTAAAACTGCTAGACTTAAAAAAGTTTCTAGTTATGAATGTGACAGCAGTATACAACCTGTTGACATGGGTACATCCGTACTATTTACATCTAATGTATCTTCACATGCTAGAGCGTTTGAAGCTACAATTTTAGATGATGATACTCCCCCGCAGATACTAGAACAAACTAGAGTTGTCCCAGAATTTTTACCAAAAAGTATAACAAAGTCTTGCAATTCTGTACCAATAGGTATTGTAAGTTATGGACAGAAAGGACAGAAAGAAATATTCCATTATAAATACTACAACAGTGGTACAAAACGTGAGCAATCTGCTTGGTACACTTGGACATTAACAGGTACTATGCAACATATGCTCTATACAGGTGGTAGTTATTTTACAGTTACACTACATGGCAGTGACTATATTCTTAGTCGTCATGAATATGTAACTGACGCTGACACTGATAGAGCCTATGTAGTAGGTGGTACATCAACTGATATAGGTTCACCTCTTAAAACAGCAAGATGGTTTGAACCATGTCTTGATAGTTTAGTAGAACCAACAACAGTTACTGGTACTGCACAGACTACAACTGCCCCTGAGAAGACTGTTGTAGGAATACCTTACACACCTACTGCAGCTACCAACTTTTATTTAATTGGTATCTATGGTAATGACAGTGACGGTAATTCTATTGCTGGTATAGTAAGGAAAGCTGATGCTGTAGGTACAGGTACTGCTACATTTAACGGTATTAATATAGCTAGTAATGCTAAAGTAGTAGTTGGTTATAGGTATACAGCCATTATAGAGCTACCTACATACTATTATAACAAGGGACAGACTAATTATGACCTTGATGGAGAGCTACGTATTGCTGGAATTAACTTTGAATTAGGTGTATCTGGCCCTATGCAGTTTCATCAAGACCCTGTATATGCTGATATGGACTCTTATATACAGTATGAGTCTGGTATGGTAACTAATGCTAGTAACTATAACAACCCTCCATCTGAATTACATAAGGCAGTAAGAGTACCTGTTCATAAGAAGAACGATAAATATACAATGCAAATACAGATACCCGACCCCTTTTCCACTGCCCTACTCTCAGCTAGCTGGGATGGCAATTATTCACCAAAACGACATGTACGAAGGTAAGTATATTAAGACCTGCACTCCTGAGTTAGCTCTCAGTGTGGGTCTTAACTTACGCTATGAAGATAGACGTGAGACAGAGCAAACCTCTGGTCTAAGTGCTGAGGCTTCTATTATAGAGTCTTATTACAACTCAACTTATTCCGTGTATTTCACGGTTCCCAACGGCAAGGCTGCTGGAGTGGCGGGAGTGACCCCGCACAATATAATATGGATGTTATGTACTGATGCTAGCACAGAATATCCTCATACATTTGTAAGAGAAGCAAAACGCTGGGTAAACAGTTTACTTAATCCTTATTTATGTAACCAAGCAGATATGCGGAATGAGGCACACATAAAACTACTAAAACTTCTAGGCTTTACCTTTATTAATTATCATGTTTACAATAAAGTACCCTTAATACAATTTATTAAACCATGTGCAATCCCCTAGCAATAGGAGCTGTTATGGGTGGGGCTCAAGCTATAACTGGCATACAAGAACAGAATAGACAACATCGGATGCAAGTTGATGCTGTTAATCGTTCTAATGCTATGGCGAGACAGGACTACCTAAATAAAATCCAGATCTCAGCTTATAACGATCAACGTAAAGGAGAAGTATTTACTGCTCAATTACAAGCTGATGCAGCCTCAAGAGCAGCATACTATAAACAAAAAGAAATAAATCAGGCTGAAGCTACTAGAGCAATCACAGCGTCAGACCAGAAACTAAGAGAACGGATAACCGAACAAGCATTTGAAAGTCAAGCTAACCTTGCTAAAGCTATACAAGCTCAAGGTTCAGTGTTAGCTAGCGGACAGCAAGCAGGTCAATCCATGTTATTATCATTAAACGAAGCCGAGCGTGATTTTGGTTTCAAACAAGCACAAATAGATGCTACAGTATATGACGCTACTAAGAACTACGGTATTGAGAAATATGGTATCGACATGGATCTATTTTCAGCAAATACTAAATCACTTAACGCTGTCACTACTTCTGCTGTTGTAGCACCTTCTGCATCATTTAAAACTGTCAGACCTATTAAAAAAGCAGCACCAAGCAAACCATCTATACTTGGGCCAATCCTTGGAGGCTTCAGTACAGCAATTTCTTCAGCGGGTACTCTCGGTGGAAAAGACTACTTTAAAACAGGTTTCAGCGGTGGTGGCTGGGGCTGGGGATCTTAAACTATGGCATATCAAAGAACTACAAAAGCACAAGGATTTAGACAAAGAGTTGTACCAAACACTGAAACTAAACAGTACACAGACCTAGCTAAGTCCTTAGAAAAAGAACGTAAATCTACAGTAACAGATTACAAACTAGCTGCTAACGAGCAGATAGCAGAGATGAAACGTCTCGATGGTTTACAAACAAAAGAAGATACATACGAGTTACAAAACTTACGTGAGTTTAGTAAAACCTTAAATAAAGCGTTAGATACTGCTGCTCAAAATATCCTTAAGCCTATGGCAGAGGGTCAGATAGAAAAAGGTATATCTGCTGCTATACGTTGTCAACAAGGTGATGAAGAAGGATGTGCAGCTGTTAAATTAAATGACGATCAAGAATTTCAAATACAAACTAAAATTGCTGACCAAAGAACTAAGGTTAATGAAGCAACTGATGATATAAAAAAAGAGTGGGATGAAGCTGGCTTTGAAGCTGAGTTACGTCAAGAATACAGGTTGTTAAATCTTAAAAAGCAAAACGCAAACTTTGCTACAGGTTATAGGCGTGGTATGTTAATGGAAGCTGCTACAGGTTATGATGCTTGGAGAGATAGTATCTTAACTGGTAATAGTGATGACCCTCTAGTAGAAAGAGAAGTAGAACATAACGGTGAGACATATAAAGTTAGTGAGTACTACAGTATTAAAAATACAGATGTTAAGGAAAAGATTGTAGGTGCTTTACAAGGTGAGTACGTAAAACAAAATGGTGTTGGTCTGAATGAATATATGGTTAATAAGTATCTCACTAACAAAGTTGTTGAGAGAACTAATATATTTAATCAAAACGAATTTAAATCAGCACAGAGAGATTGGGCTAGTGAACAAATAGATTACTATAAAGATCAATTTGAAACTTTTACATTTAGTGATTTAGATTCTGAAAATGGTATAAACACAGCTGAGTTAGGGGTACAAGAATTTCTTAATAATGCTCCTGGAATTATGGAAGCTCTAGGTGTTGAAGGCAGTCGTTATACTGCATCTAAAACTAAACTTATTGAAATTCTCACTGATACTCTTACAAGTGAAAAGTTTAAAAACATAGATGATTCTGAAGATTTATTGTCATTTTTAGAGGAAGATAGATTTTATATTGCAGGTGTATCACCAAAGAAAAAAGATGGTACATACGAGAAATCATCATTGTCTGATTTGTTTGGTAGTGATTTAGATACAAATGCTTTAAGAGCAGAGGTATTAGAGTCCATATCTAGTGAGGCTCGTAAAACATTAACTGGTAAAAAGATTCAATTAAACGAAGAATTAGATTCAGTTTTTACAAGGAATGGAGATGATATTGTAACTCGTCAAATAGAATTAGCAGAAGTTTATCAAAAGGACGAATACTATGGTAAATATTGGGCTAATGCTATTTTTAAACAACGTGATTCTAGTTTTATAGTAACACCTCCTTTAAATGAAGTTGAAAGTAGGAAGTTAATGAAAGAGCTTGAAAAACAATACGATGTTAAAAATGGTGGTAAAATAAATATATTTAATGTCAATGTACAACGTATAGATTCTAATGTTTTAAAAGAATATAAAGACAACGATTTATTTGGAGATCCTTACGATGGAGATGAAGGTGCTAAGAAACTTCATGAAGGTGGTGTTTTAAATTTACAAAGCGTTGTAAAAGATATATTTAAAGAAAGAGAACTTCCTGAAGGTGAAAAAAAATTACAATCTGCTGCTTTTATAAATTGGGTTTCTCCTAGAATTTTAACAACAGCACGAAAATACGCTGAATTAAATAATGTTGATATAAGTGATGGTATACAATATGCTGTTAATTATTACACACAGAAGTTAAAAGCAGAAAATAGTTTTGGGGGTCTTGTACCAGACAACAAACCTATCCCAGCTATAGAAGATGCAGGTGATATTTCTTTACTAATAGATGAAAATGGTTTTAGTGATGACATATATAAAAGCATTACTAATGACATGGTTTCTGTAGACAAACAATCAGAATTACATTTAGATATATTACAAAAAGCTAATGATGCTGTAGCTAATAACAACGGCTATATATTTAAAAAAAACAGTATAGTTAAAGCACCTGTCTTCTTTATCTTAACAGATGAAGGTAGACCTGGAATTATATTTGAAGCCTTAAGTAGAATTGACCCTCTATCAACTCACCCTGCTGTTATTTACAACGATCAAGTTGTTAAAAATGGTGGTAAACCAGAAGAATGGAATGACCAGATAAAAGCAGAAATTGCAGAATGGGAAGGTTTGACAGCCGATACCAGAAAAGCATTAACAAGTAATGTTGATGTTAGAGTTAACACAGCGTTAAAGCAAGAAGGTTATATTTCTTTAACTGATTTAACCCAAACTTTAATTACCCCAGACGGTAGTATACCTGTTAGAGAAGATGAGTATTCTGCATTATTAGTGGCAGCTGGCGTTACTGATACTTTTACTTACGACCAGTTTCTAGCAAGACCAGATCTTGTAGAACGAGTTATTAAACAAAAAATGTTTAATGGTTTAAAACTTATTGAAGGTACTACTAATAACAACAACGAAACTATACGTAAATTAACTGCATATATGGTAACTGGAGATACTGAAAATTGGAATAAAGGTGACTTTAGTAATTATAGTTTAGAAGCATTAAATGCTTATCACAGTGGTAGTAATGAACGTCTTAATAGTTTATTTAATAATAATGGTATTTCTCTCAATAGCTTTAACTTAGATGTACCATTCTCTAGAGATCTTATTGACACAGAAATTGATAATGTTCTTAATGTAGATCTAACTACAGTAACTAGCCTTGAAGATTTAGAAACAACATTAACTAAATTTAATGAGTTAGATGTACCAGAACAAAAAATAAACATAAGAGAATATTCTACATATGAGCAAGGAGCTGGTCTAGCAAGTCATCAGTTACGTAGAATTTTAGGTAAAGGTTGGGAACGTGTACCTAATCCAGAATATGCAAGATACATAAAATTTAAATCAGATTTAGAAGAGAAGATTTATGTCTCTAACGTTTTAGAAAACGGAGTAGGTTTTATGTGGGGTAATCTTGATGATGGTAGTATACAAGCTGAGTACATGAGTAGGTATAGTAGTCCTCAAAAAAATTTTGACCATGTGTTTTTACCAGCTGTAGAAAATATAATTGGTAAAGAAAGATTAGATACTATCAAAGAAAAAGGAAGTAGTACTGATGGTATATTTGAACTACTTAAACTAGAACCAGAGTTTGCTGGCATTACTATTGAACCTAGTGCAGCTTCAGAAATTACTGACACAGATATAAACAACGAGAGAAGGTTAGAACTAGAGATTGAAATGCTAGATATTATCCATAGCGGTGAGTCAACAGTTGATGTAACAGGCAATGGTTATGAAGCATTTAATCAAGGTGGTTCAAATGAAGGTAAAACAGTTGAAGGTTTTAGTGGTACTTACGGGGATCACCAAGCAAATACTGGAAAAAAACTAACTGAAATGACCATAAAAGATATTTTAGCTAACCAAGATAGTGGTTACAATACTAAATTATATCCTTTTACCAAAGAAGGTACTGAAAAATGGCACAAATCAGGTGGTATACATGCAGCAGGTAGATACCAATTTACAAGAGTAGGTTTAAGAGAAGCTTTAAAACGTTCAGATCTTAAAGAAACAGACCTATTCTCTGAAATAAATCAAGATAAATTGGCAATGATTTTATTAACACAAATAGGGTCAAGTCAATGGACAAGTATGGCAGGTAATGAAAAGTTAGAAGAACTACTTAAAAAATACAAGTCAATCAAATAGCCCTACGGGACTGAAAATTAATGGAAGACAATTTAACAGAGTTGGAAGGAAGCCAAGTTCAAGGACTTGATTTCTCAGACATCGAAGAAGATGATGATACTCTTCAATCACTCAATGTAGCAAACGAAACAGCTAAAAGATTAAATGATTCTCGTCTTGAACGAGTTGCATCTAATGAAGAAGCTACTGCTGCAGTACTAGCACAACAAGAAGAACAATCACAAGATCAAGGTTTTATTGCTGACAACCCAGTACAAGCTGTACAAGAAGTTGGTAAAGCCTTATACGGTGGAGCTACTGATGCTGTAGAAAGTATAGGTAGTTTTGTTGATCTAACAGGCGATACGATTATGTCTGTCGCTAACCGCATACAGGGTAATCCACAGGAATACGGTCAAAACCCTTTTGCATTTAGAGAATATTTAAATGAAGGTGGGGCATCCCCTGGAATCCTAGATATACCAGACAAATACGAGGTTGTAAATAACTCTGGTGCAGGTAAATTAGTGCGGGGTTTAGTAGAATTTGGTCTACTAACCTACGCTACATCCCTAACAGGAGGAGCTATGGCTCCTACCATGTTTGGTAAGTCAGCACAATTTGCTAATAAAGTACGAGGAGCTAAACTATTAAGGGGTGCATTAAAGAATAATACGCCATTAGTTGGTGGTATGGTTAGAGGAGTTGCCCGTACAGGTAAAGGATCTAAGTTTATTAGGTTCTTACCTAAAGCTGGTAGCATAGCTGCAGAAGGTTCTGTTGCAGATCTTATCTCATCTTCTTCTGACTATGGTAATATGGCTAATTTATTAAATGAATATGCCCCTTGGTTACCATTCTCAGAGTTTTTGTCTGTCGACCCAGATAAAGATAACCCTTGGACAGCTAGAATAAAAGCTATTTTTGCTGGTGCAGGTTTGAATATAGCAGGTTATACTGTTGTAGGTTTTGGTAGAGGTAGATATGCAGCTATGAAAGCTAGAAAAGCTGGTAAGTCTGTAGATGAAGCTAATACAATAGGTAACAAAGTAATGGATGATAGTATCCGTAATGATGTTGCTGAAGAGTATAAACAGCGTGACGATCTTAAAAAAGAAGATGTAAGAAAAGGAGAAGGTGTACCAGAAGATCCTTATGGAGATTATATACAACAACACCTTAACGATGATAACTTAGGAAAGCTATATAAAGGTCTTACTAAAGGTAACTTAGATGAAGTTGTTGGTAATGATGCTTTCTTTCACGGAAGTCATGCTGGAACCTTAGGAGACTATCCATATCTAAATCTTAATGAAAAAAGATGGACAGATGAAAACTTATTTGGTAATGGTTTTTATTCTACTGATGATTTAACTGTTGCTGCTATTAACCGTGACCCTACAAAAGGTTTGGTTATTGGACGTGATAAAGATGGATTAAAGAAAGTAGTCTATAGACTTAAGCAAAAAGGTGAGGTAAAATTTTTAGACGCTGATAAATTGTATAACTGGAATAGTAAATCTAAAGAAGTCCAAGCATTTAAACGTGCTGGTTTACTAGATGATACTGGAGAGTTTGCTACAGCGTGGCCTAGTGCTGGACAAGTAAGTTATTCACAATATATTGATCTTATAAAAGACAGGCAATACTATCCTCGTGAGGAAGTCACAGCGGTACTAGACGAGATCAATAAAAGTCTAGCAGAGTTAGGATATGGTGGTATAACATATACAGCTAAACAAGCTGACAAAGCACATAAAGTTAGAATCTACTGGGATCCTGATAGCCAGATTGATTTAGATAGGTATAACCTTGCTAATCGCTCTGAGTTTGAAACTGAAATGCCTATTTTTGAAGATGGTAATTTTGGACAAAGACCCCCTAGGCAACCTTATAAAACCAACATTGAAGCTGGTAGAGGATTAGAAGGTAGTAGAGGTGCTCAATATCTAATTGATAGATTAAGTAAACGCTTTATGGCTAAAGGTGTAGAGGAGTTTGAAGCAAATGAAGTTGAAGAATTTATAAATCTTATAGGTGACAGATTTTTTGATGATGTGTCTATATCATTTACAAACAAGCTTGGGCCACAAGGTAGGTTTAATTTTGGTAACAAATTAGTTGAGATACAACAAAAAGCTATGGAAGAGAATGGTCTAACCGAGGTTATGATCCATGAACTATGGCACAGTTTATCTAGATATTTACCTAAATCTGATGTTAAAAAATTAAATGTAGAATTTAAAAATAAAAAAGCTAAATGGTTAGCAACTGGTACAAAAGACGTACAATTATTTAACAAAGGTAGATATACTTCTACTAACTACAGATATAAAAATATAGACGAGTGGTTTGCTGAAACCATGTCAGATGAGTTTTATACATATCAAAGAGAAACAGCTGAAGGTAAATATTATTTTGCTCCAGCAGGTACTTGGAAGCGTCTAGGACAAGAGGTATCTATCTTACTTAAAGATATGTATGCTACGGTTGCATCAAGGCTTGGAGGGTCACAGGCAAGGCGTATATTTGGTAATTATAAACGTAGAAGATATAATGAAATGCGGAAGAGTGATTTGTTTATAGAGCCAGCTACATTAGAAATGGAAGTAATGGCAATGGAAGGTTGGAATCCTTTTATTGATGATTTTGACGAGATCACTTCGCTAGACACTTTTAAAGAGATGACCGATGGTGATGACTTAAAACGTCTTAGCAAAGATGAACTAGAAAATTTAGCTAAGAATAAAGGTGCTCGTAAGAATGATGCTTGGGATGAAACTACAGGTAGATCTAATGCTGGTAAAGACACTGATCCAACACCTGATCGTAACCCTAATAACTTTTCAGATGATGAAAAGACTGTCTTCCCAGATGGAAGTGAGGACTTAAAAGGTAAGACTAAAAAGTTACTTAAAGAGATGATAGATCAAAATGGTAGTACAACTAACCAGATCTTGATAGAAAAACAGATTAAACGACTTGCAGATGGTAGTGAATCATTATACAAGTTTGTTAAAGAATTTTCTGCGAAATTAAGTGACGAAGTTTTTGAGAACCTTAACAACTCATACGACTATAATAAAGTACAGTCTGCTATATTAAGACAAGCTGAAGAGATATATGCACGTATTGACGCTGATATAAAAGGCGGTGGTACAAGTAAAAACTTAAATGATTATTTTAAGAAAAACCCAAAAGATCGTATAGAATACACACACAATGGTAATAAGGTAGTTACTGGTACAGCAGAACAAAAGATAGCGTTAGAGTTAGTTGTACAAACACTTGCTAAACGTGCATCTATGTTTGCTACAGGAGGTCTAAACCTGCCCGCAGGTGCTAACAAAACACGCCAACTTAAGCATGCTAACGATTCTTTAATAATTGCTTTACGTGAATATAAAAAGATTGGTTTCATGACTGGTAGCGAGCTAGCAAGACAAAACCCAAAAGGTAGATTATTACCAGAGGATGCTAGACGTTTAATTGAAAGTGAGTTAACAAAAATTGATGACGATTTTGCAGCTTTTCATAAAGAATTACAACGTTTAACTAAAGAAGGTGATGATTCTCTACGTGCTGATTTACTAGAAATGCATGCTCTTAGTGGTGGTAAAGTATTTACTTATGATGATATGACTCAGTTTATGAGAGTATTATCTAAGGGTGGTAGATTTAAGGGGCAAAATTATAAGTCTGGTATACGTGAACAAATGCGGGGTATGTTCTATAACTCTGTCTTAAGTAGCGTACGTACACCAATTAAAGCTATTGTAGGTACTAACTTTCTTGCATTAATGAGACCGTTCCAGGCATGGACAGGTGCTGCACTGGGTGGTAATAAACAAGAAATGATTATTGCTGCAGCCCAGATACATGGTATCAATGAGATGTTTGCTGAAAGCATGAAAATGTTTAAGCACAACTGGGACTTAGGTATTAATAGAAAAGCACAAACCTATGTAGGTAAGTTTAATGTAGAGACTAATACTCAAGAATTTAAAGATATGGCTAAGTTTGTTTATAAGTACGGTACTCCGTCTGAGCAACAAGCTTACAAAATAGCTGAAACTTTATTAGACTTTAACAACTCACCTTGGGTACGCTATTCACAGAACGCTATGGGAGCTGGAGACGCTTTAGCTAGAAACCTATTAGGTAGATTTGATATGCGTATGAAAGCTGCTAGAGCTGCAATAGATCAAGGTGTAGATTTAGACGATGTAATTAAGGTAGCAACAAATACTGAAGAAAATTTTAGGCGACAAATTTTTAAGAAAGATAAATATGACATGTGGGTTGTCTCAGATAAAGCTGCTTCTCTAGCAGGTGATGAGATTGCTCTAACTAAAGCCCTTACAGGTAATTTAAAGGGTCTAGAAGCTATTGGAAAGCTCTCTGGATTCCGTTTATTCTTCCCATTTGTACGTACTGGAGTCAATGCTATTGACCTTACATTCCAACATACCCCTGGATTAGCTAGATTTCATAGTAAATATAAGGACTTTATGGAGTTTGCAAGAACAGGAGCTAATGGTGACTACTTAATGAAAGAGTATGGTGTAGCTAAAGCAGATATACCTAACCAGATAGCTATTCTTAAAGGTAGAGAAGCTACAGGTGCTATGCTAGTATCTTTAGCTATAGGTGCATCTTTAACAGGCAACATGACAGGTATGATGCCTTACGATAAAGAGACTAGAGACCTTTGGAGAGCTAATAAAATACAGCCAAACTCATTTAAAATAGGTGATACATACGTATCTTACGGTGATATAGAGCCATTTAACAGTATATTAACTTCTGTGGCTAACGTTCTTAACTATCAGTACGCTTTAGGCGAAGATGTTAGGGATAATATGCTAGAAAAGATAATGTTTATGGCAACAGCTGTGGTTGTTGACAAGTCTATGTTAGCAGGTGTAGAAGATCTTGCTCAAGTCCTTAGTGGATCAACAAGTGAAATACAATTACAACGTATTGCAGCTAAATTAGTTAGATCACAAGTACCATATTCTGGTTTAAGTGCTCAATTAGGTAATTTAGTAGACGAAAATGAGCGTATATCTAGAGGATTCTTTGAAACTCTTGTTAAAAGAGACCTTGCATTTAAGACATCACTACCTGCTAAATACGATATATTGGAACCTGGAAAAGAAGCCGTAAAGTTTAGTGCATATACTACTAACCCATTAATGAAACTATGGAACTCACTGTCACCTGTTGCTGTAACATACGCAGGTAACAATAAAGTTAAAAAAGCTTTACGTGATATAAGTTTTAACCTACCAGAAACATTACGTACATGGAAAGGTGAAGAGCTTAATTCATTTGAACAGTCTGAGTTACAAAGATATTTAGCTGAAAGTGACTTATATGAAAGATTAGATAAACTAATAAGTTCACAAAGTTGGCAAAATCAACTAGAAGAATATAAAAGATTAGGTCTAATGAAACGTGAAGGTTTTGGAGCAACAGATCAAAAATTCTATATTGACGTACAACGTATATTTTTACAAGAAAAGAAACAAGCTATAGCACGTCTAAGGCGAGAACACCCTGCTTTATATCAAAGAATTAAAGAAAGAACAAGCTACGAGTTCTATAGTAAGAAAGGTAGTTACAATATAATACAAAACCTAGTAAACATACCTAAATAACATTGATTATCAATGGCAGTCACAACTAGAAAACAATTCACTGCCACGACTAATGCAACTACAACTGTATTTAGTCCTGTCAGCATACAACTGAATAACCAAGATGATCTAGATGTTTATGTCGCATTGTCGGGTGGTACTAGAGTGCTACAGTTACGCCAGTCTACTGGTAGTACTGCACAACCTAGTCACCCACAGGTGAATAATACAGATGGATTATATTTCCCTGCCGTTTCAGCAGGTACAACTTTATATAACTACACACTTTCCAGCGATAACAATACAATTACATTTAACTCTGCATTACCTAGTGGTGCAACAGTTTCATGCGAACGTAGAACAAGAGACGCAGACAGTGCATATACTAGCTTTGCTAGTGGCAGTACAATTAGAGCTACTGACCTTAACAATTCATCTACTGAATCTAATTTTACTGCACAAGAAGCTAGAAATAAAGCGTTTGAAATAGAAAATGCTTTTTTTAATGGTGATCCACCTACTATAGATGGTGTACCGCAGCCATTTGTTAGTTCTAGTGCAATTATAGATGGAGCTATTGTAAATGTAGATATAAATGCAAATGCTGCAATAGCTGGTACTAAAATTAATCCTGATTTTGGTTCACAGAATATAGCAACAACTGGAACTGTAGATGGAAGAGACGTTTCTGTTGATGGTACAAAATTAGATACCGTAGAAACATCCGCTACAGCAGATCAGACAGATGCAGAAATTAAAACTGCATATGAAAACAATGCTAATACTAACGCATACACAGATACCGAAAAAACATTTGTTAATGCAATAACTTCTACAGCTACAGAGTTAAATACTTTAGACGGAATAACATCTACAACAGCAGAACTTAACTATGTTGACGGTGTAACTGCTAACGTTCAAACACAGATAGATGGTAAGCAACCATTAGATTCTGAGCTTACAGAACTAGCTACAATGGGAGTTAGTACTGCAAGTTCTTTAGCTGATTTAACCGCTACTGAAGTTCAAACATTAGATGGTATTACATCATCTACAGCAGAACTAAACTTATTAGATGGTAAAAGTATAGTTACAAGTATTGGTGGAAGTGCAACTGATGTACAGATACCTTCAGCTCAAGCTGTAAACGAAAGAATTGTTGAGTTGGTAACAGAGGTTGGAGGATTTGCTCCAATAACTAATGAAACAAGTTTTCCTACAACTAACCCAGACATCAATGATGGTTCTGGAACTATTGTCAGTATTAAAGCTTTAGCAAGTAATTTAGTTGCTGATTCAAGTGGAGTTGCAACAATTGCAAACGGTGCTGGTACTGGAAATACAGTAACTATCAATGGAATGGGAAATTCCCAAACCATTCCAACAGGAAAAGGTGTATTAGTAGAAACTACATCTACACTCCATACATATACTTTTCATAGAGAAGCAGTTGATTCAACAGGGGTAAGTAATGCACAAACTCTTGTTAATGACTTTAACGATAGATATCAAATCAGTAATACACCACCTTCATCTCATCCAGATGGTTCTTCATTAGGTGACGGAGACTTATGGTTTGATACTTCAGCCAATGTAATGAAAGTCTATGACTTAGGTAACACACAATACGATGCTGTAACTTCAGTTGGAGACTTTAAATTATTAACAGTAGTTCCTGATGGAGCTACATCTGGAAGTCCTACATTTAATGCGACTATACAATCTTATGACTTAAGAGATGGCAGTAATACAGCAGCTATCACAAGTGTTGGACAACTAATAGTTAGTCTTAATGGAGTAATTCAAAAACCAAATGCTGGTTCATTTGATGCAAGTCAAGAAGGATTCTATTTAGAAGGAACTAACGGAATTAAATTCTGTACAGCTCCTCCAAGTGGATCTAGTTTATTTGTAACTCAATGTGGATCTGCTGTTGGTATAGGAGTACCAAATGACAACACAGTATCTACTGCCAAAATACAAAGTGGAGCAATAACTAATGCTCATATAGCATCAAACGCAGCTATTGATGCAAGTAAAATTGCAAACTTAAATACAGACGCAATAACAGAAGGTAACGCTAAAGTAGAAGTTACTAGAACTGCGAATGGTTCTGACAGTCTAGATGATATTGAATTTACAACTTCTAGAACTGATGCAGATAGTAGTGGTAATAATCATACAACTGTATGTGGTCATGTAGACCAACATGGTAGATGGTTTATTGGGCCATTTTCAGGAGGTAGAGCAAGTCATCCTAGTGGTTTAACTGATGGTACAAGTTTAATAATTAGTAGATCATATGATGAAAGTGACCATGTTAGTGGTACTGCTAATAGTTATGCTTGTTTACACTTAAACAATCCTAGTCCTCAAAGTGCTACTGCATTAGGAAAAATATACTTTTCTGGATACGGAAACGCTTTTGAGGGTGGTTCAATTATCGGTGTACCAACAGGTGCATGGGGTAACTATCCAAACTTTAGAGCTACAGATATAACTGTTAACTTAAATGGTTATGGAGTAAATAGTTCTACAAGTACATCACTTGTTGAACGATTTAGATTTAAAGCATCTGGAGCTTTAGCTGTAAATGGTATTTCAAATATAGGTACTGCTGGACAAGTTTTAACAAGTCAAGCTGACGCACCTCCAACTTGGACAACTATTCAAGCTGGAGCTAGAGGTGGTAACTCTGACGGCAACGCAATATTTTGGGAAAACGAACAAATTGTTACACACGATTATTCAGTAACTGTTGATAGAAATGCCGGATCATTTGGCCCCATTACTATTAACAGTGGAATAACAGTAACAGTACCAAGTACATCTAACTGGACAATAGTATAATGTCAATAACAATAAACGGAAACGGTACGATAACCGGATATACACCAACAACAATAAGTGGTCAATTAGCTGCAACAAAAATGCCAGCTGGTTCAGTTATACAAACTATTAATAATGTTGCTACAGAAGTCATTAGTCTGACTGCTCAACAAACTTGGACAGCAGTTCCAGGCACAGATCAAAATGGAAGTGGAAGTACATTTTGTGTAAATATTACACCTACAGAAAGCTCTAGTAAATTTTTAATTACATTTAAACTTAATTATGCTGGTACAAATAATGACGTTACAGGTTTTAAATGGTATCGAGATTCTACTCAATTAACTAAAGCTACAAATACTGGTAATAGAGTAGCTTCTGGTGCAGCTGGATTTTATCAAGGTTCAGATGGTAATAATATTTCTGCTGTTTTGACTTCACAGACATTGCTAGATAGTGGTAATGGAAATACTAATCAAATAACTTATTGCCCTTATTATTATTCTTATCATGGTGATACTGCATACTTAAACAGAAGTCTAAGAGATTACGAGGGTAGTACATACGATCAAAGGGTAACTTCGCAGTTAACAGTAATGGAGATAAAAGGATGAGTATAAAATTAAACGCACAGTCTGGAGGGTCAGTTGCACTAGACGCTCCAACTCAAACAACAAATAGTGAAGACAACTTATATAAATTACCCATAGCTGACGGTAGTGCTGGACAAGTATTAACAACAGATGGATCTGGTAATCTTAGTTGGGTTAGTCAACCTACTGCTGGTCTTATAGTGGCAGATATAATTAGATTAAATACAACAATTAATGCAACTAATAACTCTGTTGATGTAATAACTTCCAACTGGGAAAGACCTGATGAATCTGATGATGTCTTTGATAAAATTGGAGCAGGGATGAGTGAATCTAGTGGTATTTTTACTTTTCCAGTTACAGGAATTTATTTTGTATCTTTCATTGCTAGATGGTACGGAAATGGCAGTACATCATCAGCAAACCACATTTATATAGATGCTACTGTAAATAATTCTAGTTATAATACTGTTGCTCAAAGTGCTGCTAAATGTGAAAATAGTGGTCAAGTAACTGTTATAGCACAAACAATGATAGATATTACTGATGTCTCAAATAGAAAAATGAGATTTAAGCGTTATGCCGGTAATAGCAATCAACAAGTTTTAGGTAATAGTACTAAGAATGAAACTTTTGTAACCTTTATTAGATTAGGAGACACATAATGAGCACAATAAAAACTAACAATCTTGCACACACAGCTAACGGTGCAAGCGTATATACACTGCCACAAACAGATGGTAGTGCTGGACAGGTACTAAAAACTGATGGGTCTGGTAATTTAAGTTGGGTTACTTTAACTGATACAAACGACTATGTTAAAATAGATCGTCAATCAAACGGAGGTGTAGCTTCAGCTTTAATCTTCGATAATCTCGATGTAGCTACATATAAATTTTTTGATTTAATGCTAGCTTTTGTACCTTCAGAAGATAACTATAATACGTACTTTCGATTTAGAACAGGCGGAGCTAGTGGTACTGATGTAAATGGTAACAAATATGATTATGGATATAATGAAACTTACCCTACTGATACTCATGGAGGCAAAGCTGCTGGAGATCAAAATGAAATAAGGTTATCTGGAGGTGTTGGTTATAACACTAATTATGGTGAAGGTTTTAGACTTAATCTGAGAATAATGTTTGCCGATTCAAGTGATAATGCATCTTCGAAACGACTATCTAATTTTATAACTTGGCAAGGTTCACGACTGGATGGTAGTTCTAACTATAGAACTAATCAGGGAGCTGGAATTTATAATGAAGGACTTTTAACTTATCCAACAGGTTTTAAAATATTTATGGGAAGTGGAACTCTTAATTCTATGTCTTATGGACTTTACGGAATGAAACGATAATGGCATTAACAAAAGTAAACTCAGCCGGTGTTAAGGATAATGAAATCGTTAACGCCGACCTTCATTCGGCTGCAAATATAGCTGGTACAAAACTAGCTGACGACACAATAGCTGAAGTAAAGCTAGACGTAAGCAATACACCAACTGCTGGACATTTTCTTCAGTACAAAGACAACAGTGACCAGTTAACTTGGGCACAAGCGTCCTCTCCAGAAGTGTATGGTTTTAACACCGATGCTAACGGAAACTTAATAGTCACTACTACAAACGGTGGTGCAGATAATATTTCAGGTACAGCTTATGCAGCATTTGAAGATGTTATTTATGCAGCTACAGGTTTTACCTTTAGCGTAAACACAGACGGAAAATTAATCGCAACAATTTAAAATGGCAACAATAGATTTAGGAAAAATTAAACAAGTCTGGCGAGGTACTTACAACAACGGAACTGCATATGTAGTTGACGATCTTGTAGCCTACACAGACTCTGGAATATTATCTACGTATATATGCGTAGCAAACTCAACAGGTAATGCACCTTCAAGTAGTGGTACAGCTCATGCAAGCTGGAACTACGTATCTAAAGGAACCAGTACAGCTGATATTGGACTGGACTCAATGAATGTATATACCAGTACAGGTACTTCAACTTGGACAAAACCGTCAGGAGTTACTAAAGTAAAAGTAACTGTAACTGGTGGTGGCGGAGGATCTTCTGCAACTGGTGGAAACAGACTTGATGACACTGGTTCTGGTGGAGCTTCTGGTGGAACATCAATTAAATTAATAGATGTATCTTCAATATCAAGTGTAACTGTAACTGTCGGAGCTGGTGGAACAGCACCAGCAGCTAATATTGGAGCTAGTGCTGGCGATACAACTGGTGGTGCTGGTGGAACTTCATCATTTGGTTCACATTGCTCTGCAACTGGTGGCGGTGGTGGTAAGTCTTATACTTACTTAACAGGAGCTGGCCCAGTTAGTGTAGGTCACGCAACTCCGGGTTTAGGATCTGGTGGTGATATAAACCTTCAAGGAGGACATGGATCTTTACCTATAATGAATTATAATGGTGTCCCCTCAGCATTATCTGGTGGACAAGGTGGCTCATCCTTTTGGGGTGGCTGTGGAAGAGGTGCATTAGACGATGACTTTACTGGTGGTAATAATGACATCTCTGGTGGTTCTTCAACTGGAACTTCTGCTGGAGCATATGGATCTGGCGGTTATGCTAGTTCAAGAGAATTTAAAGGTGGAGACGGTACTCACGGAGTAGTAGTAGTGGAGAATTACAAGTAATGAAAGCACTTATTTCAAACAACAAAGTAGTAGATGTTCAAGCATCTGAATTTGAAGTTTATCCAAGTTTAACTTGGGTAGACTGTGGTGACACAGTAAAAGTTGGGCACACATATGACCCTTCTAAAAAAACTTTTACAGACCCTGATGTTGCAACAGCCGAACAAGCTAAAGCTGGTCAAGATGCAGCAGCAGCAAGAATTGCCGCACAAAAAAGTGGTAATGATAAGTTATTAGGCTTAGGATTAACACAAGAAGAAGCAACAGCTTTAACTGGTTACAAACCTAGCTAGTGGAAATACCCACCATAGAAATACCACCAGTAGAAACAATAGAAACAATATCCATACCTTTACCAACAGCAGACGTTCCTTCTTATATTCCTATGGTTGTACCTCCAAGTGATCTTAGAGAACCAGAGGGTACAAAGCCAGCTAAGGAAAATACTGAGCAACCACCTCCACAACCAACACTTAACTTTCCACCTTTACCACCTATTCCTATACCTTCTAACGAGGTGTTGATTACAACTAGCATAGCAGCTGTTACAGCAGTGGCAGCTACTACGTTTACTCAACCTATTATAGAGAATATCAAAAAGAAACTACAAAAGTTCTTACAAGGCAAGATAAACACATGGAAGGCAAAGAGACAGAAGAAAAAGGATTCCTTGGTAAAGTAAAAGATATTGCTGAAGACAAGGAACATCAAATAGAGTTTCTTGGGACTATAGTACGACTAGGTGTAGTTGTTTGGTCTGGTTTTATTATTACTATGAACTATGTAGAAATACCAATGGTTAAGAAATCTGGCAACTCTGACATCACTTTTGTGGCCAGCGTATTTACTGGAGCTTTGGCCACATTTGGTTTGACTACTGGTAATAAGAATAGTAAAACACCAACCAACTGTCCTATGATGAAAAAAGACAAACCAAAAGTATGAAAAAATTACTCATACTCTTAGCACTGGTTGCACCTACAGTAGCAAGAGCTAATACGGTGACTCCCGCCTTTACAACAGGGAGTATGAATAGTACGACCACTACAACACAAACTATCGTGGAGACAGAACAAGTCCAAGTCTTCGGTGCAGCCGTAAACACTTGGTCTGGATCAAACATCACCGCAGCAGCAAGTGCTGGTATTAGTGGTGGTGATGCAGTATTCACAGTTA
>CENG01089368.1_pt1 | contig 23146 bp, 21 predicted proteins | sample 530131 | NCBI WGS metagenome assembly CENG01 (sample SAMEA2591057, study PRJEB7988) | marine metagenome | biome: marine biome (ENVO:00000447); feature: surface water (ENVO:00002042) layer; material: saline water (ENVO:00002010), including plankton (ENVO:xxxxxxxx) | depth 5 m
AATTGGAAAAGAGAAATCGAGAGATGGGCTTTCTCAAGATACCCGACAGCGAGGATAAGCGAAGAATTTCTCCTGAAGGATGTTTTAGAATTTGGACGGAAATGTGGTTACTGGCTTATTTTGGTAAGACTTTGTCTTAACTTTTTATTTCAGTACGTTCCGTAGGCGAAGACCAATCAAAGTGAAAAAATTCACCGCGTGGACTATCGACTCGCTCGTATGTGTGTGCGCCAAAATAATCTCGTTGTGCTTGGAGAAGGTTTTGTGGCAAGACCGCACTTCGATAACTGTCGTAGTAGGCGAGCGCGGAACTGAAAGTCGGCACCGGTATACCAGTGACAACAGATTGGCTAATTACGAATCGCCAGTTGCCCTCAGCAGAATCAATCGCTTGTTTGAAATAGTCATCGAGCAAGAGGTTTTCTAGAGTGCTATTTTTATCAAAAGCTTCAGTAATCTTTTGCAAGAAAGCGGCACGGATGATGCAACCGCCACGGAAAATTTCTGCTATAGCACCAAAGTTTAAGTCCCAATCATATTCTTTGTTGGCTTCACGCATGAGTTGAAAGCCTTGAGCATAGGAGCAGATCTTTGAGCAGTATAAGGCATCATGAACGGCTTGGATAAAGGCGTCTTTATCTTCAATCGCTGGGGATACCGTAGGTTGTGACAATATCTTTGAAGCATGGGTGCGTTCGTCTTTCAGTGCAGAAACACAACGAGCAAAGACCGCTTCAGCAATCGTGGGTGCAGGAACACCCATATCTAATGCATTCACAGAAGTCCATTTACCGGTTCCTTTTTGACCGGCAGTATCTAAAATCGAATCGACTAAGGGTTGATTGGTTTTTGGGTCTATTTGTTGGAGAATATCTGCCGTGATCTCCATTAAGAAAGAATCTAGAAGGCCTGTATTCCATTCTTCAAAAATCTTTCCAATTGCTACGGGCTCTAATTTCAAGATGTCGCGCAAAATATGGTAAGCTTCACAAATCATCTGCATGTCTCCATATTCAATTCCGTTATGCACCATTTTCACATAATGCCCGGCACCATTCGCCCCAATATAGGTGGTGCAACTGACGCCTCCTTCAACAGGGTTACCAGGCTTCGCTCCCTCAAGCGGTTTCCCGGTCTTAGGATTCACCTTAGCGGCGATTGCAGTCCAAATCGGCTCTAGCTCTTTCCAAGCTTCAAAAGAGCCTCCTGGCATAAGTGAGGGGCCAAAGCGCGCACCTTCTTCACCGCCAGAAACACCCGAGCCGATGAATTGAAATCCTAAGTCAGTCAAAGTCTTTTCTCTACGAATGGTATCATCCCATTTGGCATTTCCTCCATCGATGATAATGTCTTCTTTGTCGAGTAGTGGGACAAGTGCATCGATGACCGCATCGGTCGCACGACCTGCTTGAACAAGAATGATGATTTTTCTCGGTCTTTTGAGTGAAGCGACAAAATCTTCGAGTTGCTCAAATCCGACTAATGCACCAGGGGTGTCTGGGTTGGCATCCAGGAAAGTTTTTGTTTTAGCGTAAGTCCGATTAAAAACGGAGATGTTAAAATTATGGTCTGCGATATTAAGGGCTAAATTTTGTCCCATTACCGCGAGGCCGATTAATCCGATATCTGAAGATGCAGAAGTCATAAATTGAAATGAACAGTATTAATAAATGTTGGTAGATTCTTGATTGATGACTGGATCGCTCAAGAAATCAGCCATGAAGTTTAAATTAGTTCTACCGGAGCCCATTTGGATTCCTTCGGCAGCGATGTTAACAACAACATCTTTGCCGGGCTGTAGTAAAACGGCAGGAATAAAGATAGTGTTCTCTGAAATGGTACCATCGATATCGTTAAGGATGCCTAGAGGTTTTAAGTGCTCAGAAAAGCGGATTTCGATTTGTCCTTTCACGGGTTCAAATTCTCCTTGATTACGTACGCGAATACTTAATTCCGTGGTTTCGCCAACCGTGATGGGGTCTTTGGAATCGACAATAGAAAGTGTTACACCAGGGACGGCGAGCCATTCGGTAGAACTTTGGTCGGATGCGGTCAGCTCAGCACCTGTTTTGAGTATAGCTTTGACAACCGCATTACCAGGGCGATTTGAGGTGAGTTGAGTGGTGATTAATTGGTTACTCCCTGCGGGCAGTCGGGGAATCATCCAACCAATGGCATTGCCATTGATGCGGCCTTGTCCTGAGTCAAGGATGGAGTAATTATCGGACACGATTTGGGTGATGCGGACATTTTCTAAATCGGTATCTCCGGTATTACGAATATTGATTTTATAGTTTTGGGGCTTGAATACGTAAGCACTGAGTGGGCCGAGTGTTTCAATTTGAATGCCTGATTGAACAATTTGTGTATTTGCTTGAGCCAAAGCTTCTGTTTCTGGAACACTATTTGCGTAGGTGGCACGGAAGTTATTTTCAAAGAGTCCCTGAGTTAGGGCATCTGCTTGAATAGTAAAGGAGCGAGAGGCACCCATATCTAACTCATAAAGTGAATAGTTTAGAGGAGAGACCTCTTGAAAAGCTTCGGATAAATCAGCGGAAAGAGCAACGGATTTGGCGACAGCAGTTCCTGTATTACGCAAGGTGAGTTCCCATGTGCCGGTCGTGTTTCGTTCGAGTGAATTAGGGGCGACCACATCTAATTCTAGTTTAGGTTGTCCAGCAAAGAGCGCTAAATTAAGCGACTGTTCAAAGCGGACTAGGGTAGAAACTTGATGATCACCTTGATCCATCGGGATTAGAGACAACGCGATGGCTTGTGTGTCCCCTGCTTGAAGTTCTGTAAAATGCCAAATAAAAGTAGAAGGATCTTTCAGGCTGGGGATGACTTGGTTCACCTGAAATGATTCAGGAATGCGTTCTTCTATCCACAAATTTTCAATATCTTTTAAGACCTCTATAATAATATCATAGTTGATTTCTCCACCGACTTGATCGGAGTCGATTAAAGTTTTTCTAACGAGCAAACGATCGTTTTTAAAAACAAGCGATTCCTCGTCGATATTGTTTGTTTCGGATATTTCGGGGAGTGATTCTACCAGCGGCTGAGCCTCAGGTGTTTCTAGAACTGTCGGTGCTGAATAATCGGCTTGTATTGGGTTGGATGCGGTTGTTTCACATCCCGTTGAGAATAATAATACAGCTAAAACGAATAGAATACTGTGAACTTTAAGCATAATTTAAACGATTTGATAGAATTGAATATAGTTTAAAAAAAAAGTGTCTGAGTAAAGCGATATAAAAAAAAGTTTATTTTTCGCTGAGACGTTTAAGAAAAGAGATCTAGATTGGAATCAGGGGACTCCGACTCGGGGTCGTTTTTGTGAATGTGTTTTGGGGGTTCTTGAATAGATTTAGAGAGTGTATTTTCACATTCGTAAACAATCGAGTCGCAAATTTTTCGAATATGCATGGAGAGCCACTTAGTGGTGGTGCTATTGGCTGTGTAGTCTGCTGGGCCATAGGAATGGATGCGACCTGCATGAAGCAAGGCATCATTTTGAGCAAATTCCGCATCATTTTCTGGTTGGAAAACCGCATAGGTTTTTCCGCCATTATTTTTGACTACAGAAAAACAAGGAATATCGCTTGGCCCATCAGCCACGTAGATCATTCGATCAATGGGAATGCGGCGATCGCTTTTTTCAATATAGGCATTCACATCAATAGAAGGATTTTTGTTACCGCCTTTGTTAATTTCGAAAATATAACGAGTCTTTATCGTGTTATCTACGATGGTGCCAACTTGGCTGATTTCAAAATCGAGTTTGATCAGTAGCTCTTCTTGTTTGGAAAAATGAGGAGGCATAGGAGCTTCAATGAATTCACAGCCAAAAATATCAGTGACATAGCGAGCAATTTTACTCCCTCGAATCATTTCCGCAATACCTGTACTGATAATGTAATGCTCTAGCTCTATATTGTGCTTTTTATAGGCTTCAGATTCTTTGGTGATCGCCTGCAACAAGGGAAATAATTCAGGAAGCCCTGGACAGAATTCTAGAGCTTTTCCCAACTCTCTTAATTTTGCATTGGTCAGCCCTTCAAGGATGCCATTTTTCACATAGCTAATTAAGTGATTTAAGTAAATGGTATCAGAGGAAACACGGGTGCCTTTTTTTTGGTAGATTTCTGGTAGTGCATTCACTTCTTTCCAAAAGAGTTTTTCATCGATGCCGAAAGCATCGAATAAAGGGGTTTGCATGTATCCAGGAATTAGGGTTTTATCAAAATCCCAAACGCAAGCGATGATATTTTGTTTGTATAAAGATTTTTTCGACATTACTTGATTGTGTATTCTTATTTAAGAACTCTTTTTTCTGCAACGAATTTTCCATAAAATATGCACAAAATACCTGATATTGAGCCATTTAAACAAAAATTAAGTAGCTTAGACGAACAAATGGCAGCCGCTGATTTTTTTTCGGACGCAAAAAAAGCGACCGAAGTGTCTCGTGAACACCAAAGGCTTTCTTCATTAATCGAAAAGTTTGAACAGTATCATAAGGTTGAACAACAATTAATCGACAACGAGGGGTTATTAACAGATTCGAGTACAGATCAAGAGTTGGTACCATTGATTGAAGAAGAGCAGTTGAGTTTGAAAGAGGAAAAAGAGTCCTTAGTACTTTTGGTATTGAAGGCGATGGTGCCACCGGATTCTAGCGACAGTCGAAATTCAGTGATGGAAATACGCGGTGGTGCTGGAGGCGATGAAGCTAATATTTTTGCCGGAGATTTATTTAGAATGTACAGTCGTTATGCTGAGAAAATGAATTGGCGTGTTGAATTAATGAGTTCTAGTGCCGCTGAAACAGGAGGGTTTCGTGAAATTATTTTCAAGATAACTGGAGAGAATGTTTATAAACATTTAAAATTTGAGAGTGGAGTGCATCGAGTACAACGTGTGCCTGTAACAGAGACCCAAGGGCGAATCCATACCTCTACGGCAACAGTTGCGGTGTTACCCGAAGCAGAAGAAGTGGACATTGAAATAAACCCACAAGATTTGGAAATTTCTACAATGCGAGCCTCTGGGGCAGGTGGGCAACATGTGAATACTACAGATTCTGCGGTACAACTTGTTCATAAGCCAACAGGAGTTACCGTGTATTGTGCAGACGAACGTTCTCAGCATAAAAATAAAGCCAAGGCAATGACGGTGTTACGGTCTCGTTTGCTTAAAGCGAAAGAAGAAGAAGAGCATGCAAAGTATGCGGCTGAACGCAAAGGGCAAATCGGGACGGGCGATCGCTCTGAACGGATTCGCACTTACAATTTTCCGCAGGGACGACTGACGGATCATCGCATCGGGACAAACTTTTCCCTTCCAGGAATCGTTGAAGGTAATTTAGAATCTTTAATTGAGGCTTTGCATAATGTGGATTACGAAGCCCGTATTGAAAATTTGGTACAGTCTCAAAAAGGGTAAAGAGTGTCGAGGATGTTACTTACGCTGAGAGAGATCAAAAGTAAGACAGAAAAGTTTTTTTCTGAAAAAGGAATTCCTAATGGGAAACTAGATACGGACTTAATCTTATCCCATGCGCTGAAGTTGAAACGCTTGGATTTATACCTAGATTTAGATCGTCCAATTTATGAAAAGGAATTGAATCATATGCGGGATATGGTTCGAAGAAGAGCAATGCGTGAACCCTTGCAATATATTTTAGAGGAATGTTCTTTTTACAATTGTTCTTTGCGAGTGGATAAACGTGCTTTAATTCCTCGACCAGAAACAGAATTATTGGTTGAGCAAATATTGCCTCTACTTAAGGATGCAGAGCATATTTTAGAATTAGGGACTGGCTCTGGTGCGATTGTTTTAGCGATTGCAAAAGCAGGAATCTCTGGGGAAATAACGGCCGTTGACCGAGACCCTGAGGCCCTCGCCTTGGCAAAAAGTAATGCAGATGCGTTAGGGTTGGCCGATAAAATTACGTTTCTTGAGAGCGATTGGCTATCGGCACTGTCTTCAGAAAAACAGTTTGATGTAATCATATCGAATCCACCTTATTTGAGTCAGGCACTTTATGAGTTAGCTGAACCGGAGGTGAAAGACTTTGAACCGAAGCAAGCTTTATTGTCTGCAGATGCAGGCATGTCCGATTTAAAAATGATTATGCGTCAATCGTTCAGCTTTTTGAAACCGAAAGGGCATTTAGTTTTTGAAACAGGAACAGACCAGCATGAGGAATTATCGAAGGAGGCGAATAGCATTGGCTACCATGGGATAAGAACTACCCAAGATTTGAATGGGTATGATCGCTTTTTGTGGATGCAACGATGAGTTTAATTGGGAAATAAACTGAATGCAGTTCCTCGTTGTAGTGTATTATTTTCCCATAATACCCAGTCGCGCATGATACGAAGACTCTCTCTTAAGTGTATGTCATAAGAGGGTTCTTCTTCCTCATCGTTTTCAAGATCTAGAGAATCCTCTTCAGGCACTTCATCCAACTCCTTAGTAGCAAAAGAATCTTTTAGGCTTTGAGAATCTGCTTCTTGTTCGACTCGGACATCTAAGAGAACTTCTAGTTGATCATAAGGCTTTGCTTTTAAAGCATCATAACGTTCTTCGAGGGCCTCGTTAAATAATTTTTCTTCGAGTTGCTTTGCTATACGGGTTTCTAAATTGAGAGAAATTTCGGTTTCATCATAATCTTGGGATCGCCAGTCAATTTGATCTTGGAGATAAATTAACTCTTCCATTTCTTTTTGTCGTCCTTCACTCAATTGAGATAGGTAGGGGATTAAGTTTTCTTGGTAGGGACTGGAAACTTCGATCTTTTCCCAATTGTTGTACCAATTGACGGGCTCAATTAATGCCCAGTTTATTGGATTTTCTAAATCTGATTCAGCGATGGGAAACAGTTCATTGATAGAAGGTAAAATGATGTCAGAAGAAACGCCTTTGAGTTGAGTGGAACTACCTTTAGGTAAAAAGAATTGTTTAATTGTAATTTTTGAAGCGACAGGAGGAGTCTGTGATTGGCTGGGCTGAAACCAACTCATAGGTGAGCGTGCATTCATGTGATAAATTTCTTGTACCGTACCTTTTCCGTGAGTTGCACTGTCTCCAATGATCAAGGCTCGTTCATGGTCTTGTAAGGCCCCAGCCACAATTTCAGATGCGGAAGCACTGAACTTAGACGTTAAAATAATGAGAGGGCCCTTCCAAGCCATCGATGGGAGTTGGTCATGCAAGACCTGTTTCTTCCCACGGGCATCGACTACTTGCACTACAGGACCAACAGGAATAAACAAGCCAGTTAGGCGTACCGCTTCACTTAGAAGTCCGCCTCCATTTTTTCTTAAATCTAAAACTAATCCTTCAATATTATACCCTTTAAGTTTTTCGATTAATTCTTGAACATCATCGCTTGTTGTACCAAGAGCACTCGTTAAGCCTATGTTTCCGTAAAAAGAGGGGAGCTCGATCACGCCAATAGAAATCATTGTGTCTTCACCGGGTACAGTGATTACTTTAGCACTAGCAAGGTTAGCCGTCAGTTTAACTTCATCACGAACTAGCGAAACTATTTTTCTTGCTGAGGGGTCTGATGAATCCCCTGGACGAATTAATAATCGTACGATCGTCTCTTTCGGCCCTTTGATCTTCCGTACAATGTATTGTAATTGCATATCAATGACATCTTCAAATGCTTCATCTCCTTGTGCCACTCCTAATATTTCATCTTCGGCCTTTAATTCATTGGAGCGTTCAGCTGGACCGCCTGGTAAGATATCTTTGATCGTACAAATACCATCTACATCTTGGAGTTGAGCACCAATCCCAACAAAGGAATTTTTTACCGCTGAGTTAAAACTTTCTAAAGTGTGTGTTGAAAGGAAACTGGAATGAGGATCAAATGAATGAGTCATGGCATTAATGAACGTTTCCTGTATATCGCTCACCTCTCGATCTTCTAAAATGCCTAAATTTCTGTTATAGCGACGTTTAAGTTTTTCAATAACTTCATCCATTTTTGCATCAAAGAAAGATCGTTCCGAGAATAGCCGATTCAATTGTTTTTCGAGTGTCTCTGTATCCACTGTATCGGCTTCGGAGTCTTCTTCTGGCTCTCCAGCAATTGAAAGGAGCTCATTGAGCACTTGATAATGAATAAATTTATCCCATACCGCATCGGCGTCTGCTTTTGATTCTATCCATTGGGAATCGGTTCGGTCAGATTCAAATAGAGCTTCTTTTTGAAATACAAAGGGCTCATCCAAACGTCTTAATGCCCATTCGGTACGGGTTTTAAATTTGTTTGTGAAATCGTTATAAATGACAAAGGCAGGATATAAATTACCAGTTTCTAAAAAGCCTTCGATTGATTCAGAAAAGCGAAATAAATAATCATCAATATCAGAACGAAGAAAATAAAGTTTTGAGTAATCTAAATTACCCGCAAAATTTTCGATGATTTGAGAACCGTCAATCGATTGAATTTCATTTTTTAAATAATGATTGGAGCGTATTAGATCGATCGCCCATTGGGTTTGAGTTTGCAAAGCGACTTGCTCTTTTTCACTCAGTTTAATTTCTGCACTTAAGAGAATAACTGAGAATAAGAGCAGAAAGCTATTTGAGAAAAAAAGATGAATTCGAAGCAGTTTCATAAAGACAGTATTAGCAAAAGAAATGAATTAGGTTGTTATTTATCAAACAAAGAGTGGGCTTTTTTTAATGTTTCGGCTTCTTTTTCTGTTAAAGACTCAAACCCATGTAAATTAATCTTATCTAAGATAACATTTACTTCTGCTTTCATTTGTTTTTTTTGGTCTGAATAATTGACGGTGTAGCGGACATTTGAAAAATGCTTCTTTTGCTTTTTAAACCATTTAGGTAATTCAATGATAGGTTCTTGAAATTTTGAAAAAGGAGAAAAGGAAACTTTATAAAAGAAGCGATAATAAATAAAGCCCGTCAAAATACCACCAAGGTGAGCGGAATGGGCAACATTTACTGCTCCAGTGAGTTCTTCAGAAAATAGAAACAATATTGTAATGGCTAAGTAGGCTCTGAGAAGCCATTTAGGTTTTAGTGAAACAGGAAGGACAAAGAATACTAATAGAGTAATACGTTCTTCAGGTTTGATTAAACAAAAGAATGTAAGAATTCCAGATATAGATGCAGAAGCACCAACTAGGCCATACAAGCCCTTTGAAGGGTCCAGATGAAGGCTTAGATAAAACAAGGCTCCGACTATTGCCGATGAAAGATATAAATACAAAAAGGATTTCGAGCCAATGATAGGTTCGATTACTTTTCCAATAAAATAAAGCCCAATCATATTGGCAAATATATGAAAAAGACCCGGATAGCTGTGGAGAAAAGAGTAGGTCAAGAGGGTCCATATTTTCCCCTCGAGAAGGTTGGCAGAATTCAGTACAAACAGGTTTTCGATGATTCGAATATCCGGAAGTAAGATATGTAAAACATTTTGTAGTACGAATAGACCTACATTTATAAGCAGTAAGATAAATACCATAGATTTCTGCTGATAAGCGCTATCAGATTCAGATTTCATGTATGGTCGATCATAGATCATAGTCATTATCTAATTTTTTTGAAATTATTGTGCAAGCACGTATGAATATTTTTTATATAAATACAGCTATATCTTGACTCAAATCATTTTATAAAAATGTTCTTAGGTATGGCAGAAATAGAAGAAAAGTGGCCTGAAAATATTTTAGGCAAATTTTATGTGGATGAACAGTGCATAGATTGTGATCTATGTAGAGAGACGGCTCCTGATTTTTTCATGCGTAATGAAGAAGGTGGATATTCGTACGTTTATAAGCAGCCCGAAAGCGAAGAGGCGGTTAATTTATGTATAGAAGCCTTAGAGGGTTGCCCAGTTGAAGCCATCGGAGATGATGGGGATCAAGAGTAAGAGCGCCAAATTTTCGGGATAAAGAGGACAATTAAAGCATAAATTTCGAGCCTTCCTAAGATCATTAAGAAAGAAAGGAAGACTTTAGAAGTGTCGTGGAGTCGGCTAAAATTTTCAGATGGGCCGATGGAATCAAAGCCGGGACCGATATTATAAAGTGCAGATTGTACTGCAGAAAATAAACTGATTAGGTTTAAATTTGGCTCAAGTAGGGATAGAATAATGACGGATACCCCTTGTATGGTAAAAATGAGGATCACATAAATCAGCACATTGTGGATAAAAGTATCACTCAGTGTTTTTTTACCTAGTCGTGGAATGATTGTTTTATTAGGGCGATAGGTTTGTTCTATAGTTCGAAAAATGGCCTTAAATACAATGATGATACGAATAAGTTTTATCCCTCCGCTGGTCGATCCAGAACAGCCACCAATAAACATAAGAAACATAAGTACGACTTTTGCTGAGGGGACCCACAGGTCATAATTTGCGGAGGTGTACCCAGTGGTAGTTATAATAGAGCTGGTTTGGAAGAGAACCTCCCGAAAAGTTTGTAGGGTAAAGGGCGATGTGTCTGACTGCATCAGCAATAGCGAAATGAGAATCATGCTGAAAAAAGTTAGACCATAAAAGATATAAACCTCTATGCCTTTTTTGAATATATCTTTTGATCCCTCAACGAGTCGAATGATAAAAATAAAAGTCGTAGCTGAGATCAGCATAAAGATAATCGCAATGGCTTCAATTAGTGGACTGTTAAAAAAAGCAAAGCTTTCCGTATGGGTACTGAAACCGCCTGTAGCAATGGTGGTCATGGCATGGTTCAATGCATCAAACCAATCCATTCCTCCTAGTTTGTAAGCGATGAAACAAATCGTAGTAAGCGAGATGTAAAACACTAATAATTTATTAACACCATCTTGAATACGTCCTTGTTCAAAATCGGATGCAGTCACAGAGGATTCACTACTGAACAAAATCTTCGCTCCTGCTCCTAATGAAGTGAGAATAGCAACGAAAAATACAATCACACCCAATCCACCGATCCATTGACTTAAAGAACGCCAAAGAAATAAACTATGTGTGAGGTCAGAAAATTCGCTAAAAATCGTGGCTCCTGTAGTGGTAAGTCCTGAGGTCCCTTCGAATAAAGCATCGACAAAGGAGCAATTTTCTAAACCTAAATAAAAAGGTAGAGCACCAATTAAAGAACTTGAGAGCCAAGTTAAGCCAATGGTGCAGAGCGCTTCACGGCGAAAAAATAAATTATCTGTTTCGGGCTTAGGGGAAGCACGATTGGAAATGATTCTTAGAAAAATAGCTAAGGTTAAAGTAATTAAAATACTGTATAAGAATCCTTCAATAGATTGGTTCTGGAAGGTTTCTCCCATGATTAATCCTCCAAGCATACAAAGACCAAGAGCCAATGACATGGCAAAGTATACAATACTTAATAATTTTTGGATGATAATTAGGTTCATTAGAGAATGACAAAATTATATTAACCGAGCAATTTTTTCAGGACGGTTTTCTTTTCCGTTTTCCCCGTGATCACTATTAAACGGTCATCGGTGATAATAGTATCGTCTCCGGCTGGTACCTTTGCTTTGAATTTATGAAGCAGGGCAACCAATAAAGTTCCTTTAGGCAAAGCAACATCTTTAATTTTTTTTCCAATTGCAGGAGAATTGTGGGGAATAATTAATTGTAAAATTTGCCCAGCATTATTGGGAAGTTCAGCTAACGCGGTTAACTGAGTATTGGTTAAATATTTTCGCATGTATTCTGTCATGGTAACTCTTGGAGAAACAACGACTTCAATATTTAAATCTTTTTTCAAAGAGTTGATCAATTTATCGTAGTCACTTTTGTTTATCACCAATTGTACATGTTTCGCTCCAAGTTTAGACGCCTGAATGCAGGTCAAAATATTTTCTTCATCGTTTTTTGTACAAGCTACAAAATAATCTGCGAAACCAATTTGTTCTTCTTCAAGAAGTCGCAAAGATGTGGCATCACCATTTATGACTTCAATATGTGGAAATAGGTTGGCTAGGAGTTCACACTGTTCAGGGTCTTTTTCAATGACACGAATTTTGAAGCGAGGATTCGTCAACATACGAACTAAGTTAATGGTAGTTTCACTACCTCCGAATAAAACAACACTAGTGCTTTCGATTTTTTGCCTAGGGTCAAATTTTTCACGCTGGTTGAAAAGAGTATCAGGGTGTCCAAAAAGAGTGAGTTGATCCTTTTCTTTCAACTCGGTGTCTCCATTTGGGATAATGACAGAATCTTCACGTTCGATGACGCCGATTCTTAAGTTGTTGCCAAAATCTAATTCGCGGAGGGTTTTGTTGATAAATTTTGAGCCTTTAGCCAATTCTATACGCTGTACTTCAATTTGTCCCTTGGCAAAATCTTCAATGGCGACACGGCTAGGATTGCGAATGGCTTTTGCCAGTTCTACCGCACAAATACCCTCAGGGTTGACAAATAAATCTATGCCGAAGTGAACTTGGTAACTGAAGCTTGAGGCATCACTGTAAGTCGCATCATGAATACGAGCGATCGAGTTTTTTGCTCCAAGTCCTTTAGCAAGAGAACAAGAAATTACATTCGTACTATCATCACTCGTCATTGCCAAAAAGGCATCACAGCTATCCACATCTAATTCAGCTAATTGACTGGCAGAGCTTCCATTCCCTTTAATGACTCGAGCATTATGCTCCTCGTCTAATTTGGTACATAGCGATTCCGATTGCTCAATTAAGGTTACATTGTGCCCTTCCTTTGAGAGTGTCGCAGTCAAATTGTGACCGACTTGGCCAGCTCCTACAATTATGATTTTCATTTAGATGGAAGTTCCACTATTTATCATTGTGAAGACTTTTTTTTAAATATCCAGTATTTTTTTGCCTGTGGATGGTGCGGTTAAATTCAAGGAATATTTAGAAGAGAATTGAATATTTGTATGGAGATACCTTTGCGGAGAAGGATTTATGGCAGAGCTTGCATTTGTTGAAGAATTATTTCATACTCTTTATATGACAACAGTGTTCAAATTTAGCTTTGTTTCTCTTATATATTTTTTTATATACTTGGTAGGATTTGTGGGGCTGGCGTATGGAGAGACTGAGTTTGCAAAGGATATCAAACAAGAAAGTGAATCGGTAATTGCAAGCAATGCAGAGATTGAAGCTACTAAGTTTGTTTATGTGGTTCCAATAAGCGAAGCAATTAATCAGCCAAATTTATTTGTTTTACGTCGGGGCCTGAAAGAAGCCATTCGTAAAAAAGCCGATATGGTACTTTTAGATATGGATACGCCTGGAGGGCGACTGGACATTTGTTTAGAGATGATGGAAATGCTCGATTATTTTGAAGGAGAAACCGCAACCTTCGTCAATACGGATGCCATTTCTGCTGGTGCCTTTATTGCTTCTGCTTGTGATAAGATTTATTTTTCACCGAAAGGAAAAATGGGAGCAGCAGCGGTGATTCAAGGCACAGGAGAAGATGTCCCAGAAACGGCACGAATGAAAATAGAGAGCTATTTACTAGCGAATATTCGTGTCTTGTCTGAAGGGTACCGCTATCGAACGGATGTGATTCGAGCGATGTTTGATTCAGAATATGAACTCACCATAGAGGGGGAACTAATTAAGCCGGCTGGGGAATTACTAACCCTTACGGCTAAACAGGCGGTTGAAAAATACGGAGATCCAGCAGTTACTTTATTGGGAGATGGGATCTCTGAGACAATTGAGTCTTTATTAGACCAAGAATTTGGAACGGGTGGGTATCGCCTTGAGCGATATGAAATAACTTATTCAGAAGAATGGGCAAAGTGGTTGGCAAATATCACTCCAATTCTTCTTGGGTTGGGGATGCTTTTGTTGTTTATTGAATTCAAAACTCCGGGATTTGGCCTCTTTGGGATCGGGGGAATCGTCCTACTTGGATTATTTTTTATCAGTCAGAATATTGCAGGCTTAGCGGGGAATGAGTTGATTCTCTTTTTTGTCCTTGGTTTGTTGTGTCTCTGTATTGAGATTTTTGTTTTACCTGGATTCTTTGTTTTTGGGTTGCTTGGTTTAATTTTAATCATTGGAAGTTTACTTTTTGCCATGGCTGATTTTTGGCCAGGCCAAGATATGCCCATATCCTTTGAGTTGCTACAGATGCCTTTAATCAATCTCTTCAGTGCCTTGGGCATTGCAATTGTCGGGGCTTTGATTTTTGCCCGATTATTTAAGGGTTCATTTATAGAACGCTCGATTGTTTTATCCAGTGCATTGAAATCAAATTTGACTGAAGAAGGAGAAGCCATGCCTGTTCAAAAAGAACTTATTGGTAAGCATGGATTAACCATCACTCGATTGAATCCATCAGGCGTAATAGAAATCGACGGGAAGCAATATGAAGCTCATGCGGAAATTAATTATATTGAGAAAGGAAAATCGGTTTTAGTTTGCTCAATGGATAATTTTAAAATAAATGTTAAAGAATCTTTTTAATTTAACCTGTTTTTATTCCCACCTAATTATACTATTATGGATATTGTTATTTATTCGATCATTGGACTTGTCTCAATAGTTGTTGGATTTATTTTCATCAACTATGTCGGCATATTTGTAAAATCTTGGCTGTCAGGAGCCACGGTTGGATTCCCAACTTTAGTGGCAATGAGTTTGCGAGCGGTACCTGTATCTCTTATTGTTGATGCTCGAATTACTGCGGTAAAAGCGGGGCTGACTTTGTCGACCGATCAGTTGGAAGCACATTATTTAGCGGATGGAAGTGTAGACGAAACAGTTCAAGCCTTAATTGCAGCGGACAAAGCAAACATATCATTAAATTGGCAAAAAGCGTGTGCCATTGATTTGGCGACCAAGGGAACAGGTAAGTCGGTAATTGAAGCGGTACGTACATCGATTAACCCCAAGGTGATTGAGTGTCCAAGCCAAGAAACTGGGAAGCGAAGTATTGATGGCGTCGCTAAAGATGGTATTCAAGTGAAAGCTAGAGCAAGAGTTACTGTTCGTTCGAATTTAGATAAATATGTTGGAAGTGCATTAGAGGAAACTATCATTGCACGTGTAGGAGAAGGGATCGTGACTACGATTGGATCAGCCGATTCCTATAAAGATGTATTAGAGTCACCAGACAAAATTTCTAAAGTAGTGCTTGAACGAGGTCTTGATGTGGGCACGGCTTTTGAGATTTTATCTATTGATATTGCAGACGTAGATGTCGGGGAAAATATAGGTGCAAAACTCCAAGAATCCCAAGCTGAAGCAGATAAAAATGTCGCTCAAGCTAAGGCGGAAATGCGTCGTGCAGCAGCGGTTGCATTAGAGCAAGAGATGAAAGCTAAAGTTGAAGAGATGAATGCTAAAGTTGTTGAGGCAGAAGCAGAAGTCCCCTTAGCTCTTGCTGAAGCATTTCGCAGCGGAAATTTAGGTGTCATGGATTACTATCGCTTAAATAACATTAAAGCAGATACAGACATGAGAGATTCTATCTCTAAGGAAGGGGAGGAATAAGCTATCGAACAATTTTTTTCATTCGAATCTTACTCAGATCTTTTTGTTTGGGCGGGAGTCATTATTGTTTATGTACTGAATCTTTTTTTCAAAAATTCTTCAGAAAAAAAAGGTCGCTCTAAAGAGCAGAATCTGCCGGATAATATCGAGCCGTTAGAAAATCCTTTTGAAGAAATTCGCAGAGAAATTTTGCGAAAAAAGCAAGAGCGGGAAGGGCTTAAAGAAGTAGGTGCCGAAATTCCGATGGAGAAGAAAATGGCTCGAGAGGATGGAGTCGAAAGGGATTCAAGAGAGGGTGATGACCCGAGTCAGTTTCAAGAGCATTTAGAGGAACAAGCCTTGCAAATTCAGCGTAAGAAAGAAGAGGCGAAGCGCTTGAAAGCTCAAGTGGAGCAGATCAAAAATGATCATATGAGTAAAAAGTCCCATCAGCCTAATTCATCTTCTCCTCATATTTCAATAAAAGTAAGCGAAAAAGTTAGGTCCGTATTAGGGAACAAGAGTGATATAAAAGCAGCATTGATTGCGGGAGAAATTCTTGCTCAACCACTTGCTTTGAGGACAGGAGAAAGTGCTCGTAGCACTCGGAATTAAGGGAGTGTTATTTTGCCAGCACTAGCAGTGTTGGGCTCAATTGGATCTACTTCACCATCTGTAAAGAGGGTAATAAAATTACCTTTTGTGAAAGCAATATCAACCGGCCCACGCCTTTTGATGGTCTGTATTTCTCCTTCGATTAACGGTTTAGCTAACAGTTCTTTATTGTCAATTTTTTGACGAATTTGAACATACACAGATCCACTCGCTTTAAGCGTAATTTCCTTGATAGGATATTCGGTGCTACTAGGGGGCTCGTTGCTTTGGCTCACGGAGCTTGTTGCTGCTACATTAGTAGGTGTAGCAAGTGCGTCATTATTGGAATTTATGGATTGGCTGATGGTTTGTATTAACCAGAAAATACCAAATACAAAGAGCAAAGTTGAAACCGCAAAAATAGCTGTTTTGACGTACAAATCTTTCTTTAAAAGCGAATCATCTGAAGCAGGAGCTTCCTTGGCTGTTTCCGCTGGTTTATTTAAATTAATTTTTCCTAGGGACGGCTTTTCTAAAAGGGGATCCAGCGTTTCTTGATTTGAGGTCTGATTTAAATCGGTGTTCGGGGTAAAAAAGTCTGTGTTGGTTTTTTTGGTACGGCGTGACAGGGTGATGAGTTGCTCTTGATATTGTGATAAAACTTTATCGGGATTGAGCTTTAAATATTTTGCATAATTTTTGATAAATCCTCGCTTATAAATTTCAGGAAGATCGTAATCATATTCGTTGCTCTCAATATTTAGAAGAAAATCTCTACGGATTTTTGTCGCTTCTGCGGCTTCAGAAAGAGAGATACCTTTACGCTTTCGTGTCTCTTCTATTTTTTCACCTATAGTTTGCATACTTATTTGCTAAATTATTTTTTCACTTTCGCAAGCAATAATCTCAATCTTTAAATCACTCCATTCGCCTTTTTCTCGTGAGTCCGTAAGAATTTTGGCATTTGGGCGTAACTGATTAAGTTTTTCCAAATAGTGAAGTTTTAGAAGCTCTATTTCTTTGGTTAGAATTCCTGACAAGATTAGGTGAGCTGAGGCATGTAAGCTTTTAATAATAGGTTCGGCAAATGGGAGTAAAATATTTGTCTGAATATTGGCCATTAGGAAATCAATTGAGTCTTCCGGTAACCCAGAAACTAAATCGTCCACACTGAATTCAATTTGGTTTAATGAAGGATTGTGGTTAAGATGGTCATGGCACACTTTAATAGCATCTGGGTCATTATCAAATCCTCTAATAGATTGAAAGCCAAGTGCTCTTGCCGATAGAGCAAGAATACCAGAGCCACATCCTGCATCGACCATAGTCAGATTGTCTTTGGTCACATCAGACAAGAAAAAATCAACCAACCGTGAGGCGCAGAGTTGAGTTGTCTCGTGGCAACCTGTTCCGAATGCCATTCCCGCATCCACATAAATAGGCCGGCCTTCTTCGGGGACGGAGTAAGTTTCTTTAGCCCATAAGGGGACCCAATGAAGCAGGCGATCATTCCATGGTTTGACGTATTCTTTGTAGGCGTTTTGCCATTCAGTCGCTACTAATTTTTCTTTGTTAAAGGAGAGGTCGAGCTGAGGGAATTTTTCTTTGATATCGGCTATAGCTTGTGTGCAGTCATCTTCTTGATTGAAGTAACCGTTGAGATAATAAGGGTCAGCCACAGTTTTTTGAATCAATACCCATGGGTTTGGTTCACATTCATAAAAATATGATTCCAAAGCCTCAACGTGATCGTTTGGGAGTTGCACGGAGATTTTTAAATCTAGTGGTGCGTCAGTCATAGTGTGGGTCTTGTTTAATTTGGAAAAGCAATTTCACCAGTACTTAATCGAAGAATCACTTCTGGGAGTAATTGATGTTCTGCGGTATGTACTTTTTTACTTAAAGTTTCTAAGGTATCACTGGCTTCAATAGTCACTGCTTTTTGATCAATAATGGTACCGGCATCAATTTCAGGAATCACCCAATGTACTGTGCAGCCCGTGACTTTTACGGGAAAGGTTAAAGCACTTTCGATCGAGTTAATTCCTGGGAAACTTGGCAAGAGACTCGGGTGTAAGTTAATAATTTTTCCTTCTAATGATTGAATAAAATGTGGGTCAATGATTTTCATAAACCCAGCTAATACAATCAAATCGGGTTGGTATTCTTGGATAACCTCAAGAAAGGCAGTTGTTTCATTTGGATTCAAGCGGGCTTTGCGAGGATTGCATGAAATACAGTGAGAAGGTTTGTTAAATTGCTTGGCTAGTTCGAGAATAGGCGCTTCTTCTTTGTCAGATAAAACCGCCACTGTGGATACTTCGCCCAATTGTCCTTTTGCCTCAGCTTCAAGTATCGCTTTAGCGTTACTGCCACGGCCGGATCCTAGTATGATAATCTTAAAAGACATATTTCTTGTTTATTTAAAGAAATTCTTAGCTTTTTTAACAAAAGATTTTGGTACAGGATTGCCAGAATCTCCACAGGCTTCAGAAAATGCTTCAAGCTTCTCTCTTTGATCCTTGGTTAACTTTTTGGGGACTTCTACTTGTACTCTTACTAATAAATCACCTTGCCCATTACCTCTTAAATGCGGCATCCCTTGTCCTCTTAAGCGGAACACGGTGCCGGTTTGAGTTCCTTCAACTATCTTCAAATTACCTTTGCCAAAAAGAGTAGGGACATGGATGGTGCCTCCTAGACAAGCAAGTGAGAACTTGATAGGAATTTCACAAAATAGATCATTGTCATGGCGTTCAAATAATTCATGTTCTGCGACTATAACAACAATGTATAAGTCTCCTGAAGGGCCACCATTAATACCCGCTTCGCCATTTCCTCCTGAACGAAGTCTAGAGCCTGTGTGAACGCCTGCGGGAATTTTTACTTTTACTGTGCTTTGGTCAATGACTCGTCCTTCGCCTCGACATTTTGAGCAAGGGGTATCGATTTTTTGTCCAGTACCAGAACATTCAGGACAGGCTTGTCGAAAACTAATAAATCCACGATTGGATGAAATTTGCCCCGTGCCATTACAGGTTGAGCATAGAGATTTTGAAGTCCCTGGTTCGGCACCAGATCCTTGGCAGTATTTACATTCGCAATGACGACGATAGCGGATCTGCTTTTCAGTGCCTGTGGCTGCTTCTTCTAATGAAATTTCTAAATCATAACGAAGATCGGATCCTTGCTGAGCACCACTGGAACTGTGTCCAGAGCCACCACCAAAAAAATCTTCAAAAATGCCACCGCCTCCGCCGCCACCAAAAGCTTCACGAAAGATATCAAAAGGATCGACTCCACCACCTTGGTAAGAGCCACCACCCATTCCATTTTGGAAAGCAGCATGCCCAAATTGGTCATATGAGGCCCTCTTTTTTGGATCTTTTAAAATATCATACGCCTCAGAAATTTCTTTAAATCGTGCCTCTGCTGCTTTGTCGTCTGGATTTTTGTCAGGATGATATTTTACCGCAAGTTTTCGGTATGCTTTTTTTAAAGCATCTTCGGACACATTGCGATCAACCCCTAAAAGTTCGTAATAATCTTTCTTAGACATAATTATGGTTTAGCTAGATTCTTTTCCAGAAGAGACAATAACATTTGCGGCTCGAATCAATCGATCATTTAATGTGTAACCTGAGCGTACTGTTTGGATTACATGGTCTTCAGGGACTGTTTCAGAGGCTTGGTAGGCGATGCTTTCATGAAGGTTTGGATCGAAAAGCGACCCTTCTGGAGAAAGTTCTGAAACACCATTGTCCTGAAGCGCACGATTGAGTTGTTCAAGTACCATCTCAAAACCTTTTTTAATATCAGCGGCTTCGGGCTTATTGTCTGCTGCCTGTAACCCAAGTTTCATGGTATCAATAACTGGTAAGAGTGACTCGATTAGAGATCCGTTCGCCATTTTAATGATATCTTGCTTGTCTTTAGCGACACGCTTACGAAAATTCTCCAAATCAGCTAGGCTTCTTAGGTAAAGCGACTTAAAGTCTTCCTTTGGTGAATCGCTTGTACTTTGTTTAGCTTCTTTGGGTGACTCGGTATTTAATTTTCCTGTTTTCTGAGTATCGGATATTTTTGCATCCGATTGAGGTGCACTGGTTGCTTCGTCCAAATTAGGTGATTCTGGAGCTTCGGATTGTGTGTCTGATTCTTTTTTATTCATGTTATTTGAATAGAGTGCTATTATTTTGGAAAAAGGTTATTATATTGACGAAAAAAATTCAAATTTTATTAGGTATTCTTAGCTGTTAACTATGTAAATAATTTTTGATGAAAAACAATAATGTAAATCGGATTTTGATTGTTGATGATGAGCCAGATGTTACTGAGTTATTAAAGTATAAATTAGAACAAGATGGCCATGTTTGTCAGGTGGTCAATAATCCATTATCATTTATCTCTGTGGCAAGAGAATTTAATCCAAATTTAATTATATTGGATATTATGATGCCTGAATTGAATGGCTTGCAATTATGTAAGATGGTACGCTCTGATCCAAATATGAATACAATTCCAATTATTTTTTTAACGGCACGAGGTGAGGTAGAGGATCGCATTAAAGGTTTGGAATCAGGCGGAGATGATTACATGGCCAAACCCTTTAATACAAAAGAACTCTTATTACGAGTGGGCAACATACTTAGCCGAAAGGGGTCAAATGAATCGGTGAACAATAAAAAGCGCATTCAAATTGCAGGTGTAGTACTCGACGAAACTTTACATGAATTGAGGGTGGATGGAGAATTAGTAATTTTAACGGCAACAGAGTTTCGTTTGTTAAAGCTATTAATGCTTCGAAAAAATAGAGTCCAAACAAGAGAAAATTTATTAGTCAATGTATGGAATTATGATACAGACATTGAGACTCGAACCGTTGATACCCATGTGCGGAGAGTCAGAGAGAAACTTGGGCCTTATGCAAATATGATAGAAACAATCCGAGGCGTAGGCTATAAAGTAGTCAATATTGAATGAGTTTATTCTTATTAGGAATTATCGTTTTTCTGATCGGAGGGTACTTTTTTCGGGCACGTGAATCTGAGAAGCTCGTCAAGGAACTAATAGAAGCAGTGGATGAAAAGCGGCGTTTTTTACTCAAAGACTCGAGTGCAAAGATGCAGACTAAGAATCTCGAAAAATTAATTCTTTCAGTGAATACTCTGATTGATGATTACGGGTCCGATCGTTTGGAGACAAGTGGCTTTTCAAACCAAGTGGAAGCTACCTTGAGTTCTATCCAAGAGGCCGTATTTGTATTAAATGATGACCATATCATAGAATACGCTAATGAATCAGCGGAACGTATTTTTAATTTTGGGCGTGAGATGCAATCAGTTCGACTAGAGTCGATGTTACGATCCACTAGCTTATTGGAATACTTGGCCAAATTTAAAAAAAATCGATCAAGTCCTATAGAACAGGTATCTATTGAATTGGGAGGAGCTACTCTATGGTTTGAGGTGTCATGTTCTAAAATTTCTCGGTCAAATCGAGCGAGTTCAATGGCTACTTTGCTTGTACTCCATGAAATCACTCGCTTAAAAGAATTAGAGGTGATGCGAACCGATTTTATTGCCAATGTATCACATGAATTGAGAACACCATTAACCATTATTAAGGGCTTTTCAGAAACTTTAGTGGATGATTATGATTCTTTGAGTGAAGAAGCAAAAAAGCGATTTACGAAGAAGATAAAAAATAATGCAGAGCGTTTGCATTTATTGGTTGAGGATTTGTTGACATTATCTCGTTTAGAGTCGCAGCCGGATCAATTAGATTATTCGGTTCAAGCATTTGATCAATTATTGTACGATGTACAAGAAAGCTATACTAGCCGATTGATCCAAACAAAGCAAACGATAGAAGTACACTTTGATTCGGAGATCGAGCCATTTGCTTTTGATCGCCACAGGATTAATCAAGTCTTTGATAATCTAATAGAAAATACCTTTCGTTATGCTTCTGAATTTACGGTACTTCGATTATCAGCAGACTTATCAGATGATAAGTCATATATCATTTGCAAAGTGTCGGATGATGGTCCAGGGATTCCAGAGAAGAGTCTACCGCATCTTTTTGAGCGATTCTATCGAGTGGACAAAGGACGAAGCGCAGAAAAGGGAGGAACTGGCTTGGGTTTAAGTATTTTAAAGCATATCATTTTGCTTCATGGTGGAGTGGTACGAGCTGAAAGTACAGTCGGCGAGGGAACAACAATTGTCTTTAGTTTGCCTTATTCAAATTCTGACGAGGAATAGATAAATGAGCCAAACAGATGGTAGAATATCTATGCCGGAGGGTTATTTAAAAGAACTTAAGCGTTCAGAAGAGCGTAAGGCAGAGATCTTGAAGTATCTTCAGGAATATTTCCCCGATCAGGCAAAGATTATTTTTGAAGCCGGTTGCGGTCATGGGCATTGGTTGACTAGTTATGCAATGGAGAATCTAAAGCAAAATTGCCTAGGTATAGATTTAATTGCTGGTCGAGTGGACAAAGCTAATAAAAAGAAAGAAAAACGTAATTTAGATAACTTACATTTTCTCAAAGCTGAATTAGGGGAATTTTTAGAGGTTTTACCAAAAGAAATCACATTTGAAGCAGTGGTATTTCTTTTCCCAGACCCTTGGCCTAAGGCGAGACACCATAAGAAACGAATGATTCAAAGTAGCCTTCTGGAAAAACTAGCAAGCCGAATGGAAAAAGACGGGCTATTTTACTTCCGTACGGATGACCGATCCTATTTTGATTGGACGGTTGAGCACCTCAACCAGTCAAAGTTTTGGAAAATTAGAGAAGAAGCAGACTGGCTTCATGAAGAGGTTACCTATTTTCAGAACTTAATGGAGGGCTACTTTTCTGTAGTAGGAGAGGTGCAGTGATCTAGAAAATATCTAGGCTGATGATCAAAAATAATTGTCCAACTAAAGCGATTAAAAATAGCGTATAAGAGATAGTCATAAAAGCATCGAATGCGGCTTCTTTAGGAGGGGGTGCTTTCTTCTTCGGGGGTGTCGGAGTATTCTCCCCAGAATTCAGAACACTAGAGGCTTGTTTATTTTCCCTAAGTTGAGAAATATGATCGGTTAAATTTGT
>CENG01123511.1_pt1 | contig 23106 bp, 10 predicted proteins | sample 530131 | NCBI WGS metagenome assembly CENG01 (sample SAMEA2591057, study PRJEB7988) | marine metagenome | biome: marine biome (ENVO:00000447); feature: surface water (ENVO:00002042) layer; material: saline water (ENVO:00002010), including plankton (ENVO:xxxxxxxx) | depth 5 m
TTTATCAAAAACCAAGATTCTTAGATCTAACATAATCTAAATTGTATGAAGTGTATGTAATTGGTATTTCTTCTTTTCCGTATGGATGTTTTGATGGATTACAATATCTCCATCCGTCTCCCCACTTCTCAAACATGTAAGAGAAATTTTCTATATTAATCTCATCAAGTCTTTGTCTTAATTTAGGATCTACCTTTGCAGTCTGACTTCCATGGGTATAATATTCATCCTTATTCCCAAGTCCATGATAGTAATTACTTTCAAGAGATAACACCTTCTTGATTGGTTTATAAGCAAATCTCATGATATAATCTGCGTCTTCGCAATATGCTGGATAGAAATTCTCATCGAACAATCCATAATTTCTTATAACCCAATCCTTGATTAGGAATAAATCCCAACTACCAACATTGAAATCTCCAGAATTTCCATGAACTAATCCAGTCTCATCATCTTGTGAATGAGTATACATTTCTTCTAGGAGACCAAGACCAAATGAAACATCATCATTTACTATGATCCAGTATGGTGCATTCATGTAACATTTTATTATCAGATTCCATGCACCAGAAACTCCAATATTTCTTGGCATATGACATACTGTAATTTTCTTTACAAACTTATGATTAAGTGATTTGAGTTTATCTAACTCATCATCAAGTTCACCTCTTCCGTTGTTATTAATAATTACAAATTCATCTACTGGGTAATCAACACTCATTAGAAGTCTTGTTACCCAGAACGAACTATTAACAACTGCTGTTCCAATTACAGGTATAGTCATAGAGAACCTAGCATATATTTTTCTGCCTTCTTGACATTATCATTAATACATGTCATTCTATCTAATATATCTTTATCTACAAGGTCTGGATGTACCCACCAATCTTCATATGATCTCCAATCATCAGGAGCAATATTATTCACTACTCTAACATACCCATAAGACTCTAGATACTTGATTGATTTCTCTTGCAAGTCTTTAGATGTATCTGTATAATAATCGTGCTCAAATGTAATAACTCTGAATTTATGGGAATCAAATGGAATTGTTAATAATATTTGGTATGTAATTTCTGGTGGATCACAATCTAATTGTAAATAATCAATCGTACTTTGGAAATCTAGTCCCGCTAAAAACCTATCATAATCAATATACAGAGCATTCTTTAATAAACATGGATTCTTTCTATCTTTTGCAAATGCTTCAACAAAACTTTCTTCAATATCTAAAGATACTCCTGTCCAATCAAACTGAGTCTCTAGTAATGCAGTATTATTTCCATAAAAACTATTACCAGCACCAATTTCCAGATAAGTTCCATTCCTCTTTCCATTTAACATAGAGAGGATAAACATATCTTGATAAGATTCTGAGAAATTTCTCTCTATTTTTTCTAATCCAGGGAACTTAAATTGATATAAATTGTACTTTTCTTTATATGTGTAAATGTCAAATGAAGATGAACTATGAGAACTGATCCTACTTAAATTATTGATACATAAAGTTCTATACTCAGGAGCAATCGTAGGTTCTTTAATCAGTTCTTCTAAAGTTTTTCTTGAATCGTCACATAGACCACACCACCAACTGGATACGGATTTCAGAAATGTAATTCCGTAAAATCCTGGATAGTCTATCTGAGTTCTTAAAGTTTCTGGATTTTTATCCGCTACAGTTTCACCAATGGAAGTAATCAAAAAACATTCGTGCCATTCTTGAGTTGTTTCATAGTGTCTACCAAGGTAAAAGTATGCTTCTGGTCTAGTTGGGCAAGTCGATATTGCATGTTGAATTAAACCTTTCACTGTAAAGTTTCTAGATCCTTGCCGCTCAAAGCATAACGCTGCTCTAACTAATGATTCATACTTTAGTAAAATTTCATCTGATCTCTCTGCTGCTCTCAGATAATAAGAAACAGCAGAAGCAGTCTGACCAATATTATCATAACAAACAGCAATATTAAAATTTAATTCTGCATTGTTTGGATCTACAATATATTCCTTTACTAACTCAATAAGATTATCCGACTTCATTTAACATCTCCTCAACTACTATTTCTGGAACTCTCAATAGGTATGCAACATTATCTTGGAAACCAAATGTTACCAAGAATTCATTATCTTTTTTAACCATTCCAATAGAAAATTCTACATGACCAGACATGATAGAGAAATCATCAGAGTGTTTGACAATATTCCAATACTTATCCCACAGAATAAATCTATGACGATATACTGCATCTTTTCTTCCAACTTCACTATTAAATAACCAGACTTCATGAGTCAAAGCAAGATAGTGATCATTCCAAGAAATTAATTGAGATCCTCCTCTAATATCTCTAGGAAGATTTATTGGAATTCCTATATGAACTGTTTCACAGGTTTCATTTTCTGGGTCAACTTTTACAACTTCAGTTGGGTTAGACCACTTCACATAATGATATGGAAGATCTTCAATTGGCATCCAATTTTTTTCACAATAAGAGTCTGGATTCTGTGGTGGTGGAATTCTGAATCTTGATACTTCTTGAACTTCAGATTCATTTACTACAATTTCGGACAATTCCATACGTCCTTGTCCATTTTCAGTAGTGTCTCTTCTTACACCACTAATATACAATTTATCATCCCACTCAAATACTCTAGCATCTTCTAGTCCAACAAAATCCCACATGGGTTCATAAGTATCGAACTTGGATGTATCTACTTTAGAGAACTTTGAAATTTCAAAATTTTCATCTAATTCACAATACCAATTCCATGTTCTGAGATGCATATCCTGTTCTGGATGAACATAAGTTAGAGGGCCATATTGATGCTGGTATAATTTTTGTTCAGAATGATAAAATGTATAATTAACATGTCTTATATTAACTATACATTTCCCATCAGAATTGATGCAAATAGATGGATTCATCAATCCAGTACCAGAAGTAAGTTCTGATGGTAATATTAGAGGATAAATGTTTCCACCACAATCCAAGGATCTTCTTGCAAGAGAATCTAAAAACTCCATGGTATAAAATTATAAGTTTGTTTTTTTATTCTGTAATGTAAATTATGATCCTTTCACTAAATTATCTTCCATTAGACCTTCTTCTTCTTCTCCTTCTTCTGGAAGCGTAACTCCAGTACCTGTTAGGTATTCGTAAATTCCCTGAAGTTTTGTTGCCATCTCTCTCTTCATATTTAATTTATTAGTCAGATCTTGAATATCCTTCATCAATTCTTCTGACTGTTCGATTATAGACTTTAAATGCTTTTGTTGTTCAGTCATTGTCGGTATCCTAATATGGAATAATTTACGTAGTTATTTATGGAGTATATTATGGACCACTTGAATCAGATGGTGGATCTTCATCAGGAGGTGTTGGAGTTACTTGCTCTTCACCATCCTGCCAAGGGAATCCTGAAATAAGTTCTTTGGTTGGTTGTGCATCTTCTTCAATTTCCTTAGCAATTTTCATGTCAATATGTGCTTTATATGTTGGATCAGAATTCACAATATTCTTAACCCAACTTAGAACTACTTCTTCATCTAAATCATCATAATTTACAAAATTATTTGGGTCAACTGTTGAAATATCAAAAGGAGTTGCTCCATTAAAGGTTGCAGAATTTCCATCAGAATCTGTTCCAGTCACATTCCAGAAAGTTTGCACAATAGCATCTTGAATCGTTCCTGAAGATTTTTTTGCAATTCTATCAATTCTCCAAGTATATGTAAAAGACATTATATTAACCCTCTGTTGCGTTTTCGTAGTAGACTAAACTTTTTAAATGAGTATAGGCTTGACTAATAATACTTTCTTGACTTGATGCATCAATAAAGAAATGCAAATCAAAATTTCTAATATCTGATGATAGAACTCCATTAAACTCAACATCAGTTGGGTTGACGGTAATAGCACCAATTGGTTCTCTACCAGCATCTCTTGCTTCCCTACTCACAAAAACTTCTATACTAATTTTACCAACATAACCTGCTCTCCAATAAACTTCGCTATCTTCAGCAGGTCTTTCTGTTAGTTCATCTGGTCTTGATGGATCTGGTGGAGGTGGAACATCATTCAAACGTTTCTCTGTAGTTACTTTCTTAACTACATGATATGCATTTGGAGCAGTTAATCCTGTAGAAGGTAATTCAAAATCTCTAATTAAAGCCATTTCACTCTCCTAATTTTTTCTTAAGTTCTAAAACTTCTTCTCTAAGAGTATTTATCACTTCATTTTGTTCCTTCATTGCTTCAATTAGAAGAGCAGTTATGTTTCCATACTCGACAGAGTATTCATCAGCATCTTCTGCATAAGTAACAACTTCAGGAACAACCTCAACAACTTCTTGAGCAATTAAACCAACTTTAACTCCAGGTTTACGGTTCTTAGCCTTTTCAAGATCCCACTCGTAATTAACTCCACGAAGATTTAAAACCTTCTCTAGAGCATTTTCGAGTGGTTTAATATTTTTCTTTAATCTAGCGTCAGATGCTGAGTTAATATTACCAGTGGCATAGATATCACCACTGACATACAATTCATAAGTACTTGAAGTAGAAGATCCAGTTATACCAACACAGTTATTACCATGACTATAATAAAATGCCCATCTTCCACCATCTTGATTGTAGAATCCACCATTACCAGATCCATCGAACATAACGTGAGGACGATTTCCAGTATCAATAGCTATTCCATACCAACCACTCTTGGATCCACGAAGTCTCATTGATCCATAAGATGATAAATCATTTGGACTTATATGCCAACTGTAGTCACCCGAATAGTATCCAGTAGAGTTAGTATACATCCAAGTATACTTGTAAGTATAACCACTACTACCGTTGATTCTAAATCTTACAGTATTGTTATTATAATCAGACTTGAATGTGATTCCATTGTAGTTCTGATATCCTGCCATAGTAACACCAGTGTGATACTGGAGAACTAGGTCTGGATATGGATTTGACCAACCACCAGACTCCTGGAAACCCCATCCATAAGGATAAGAACTTCTTCCAAGTCCACTATTTGAACCAGGATAAGGTGAATAATAAGTATTCGCCTGAATCTGATTCATTCTCGAAGTATCACCAGGATTACTATAATATCCAGTATTATTGGAATCATAGTAAATTCCAGCATACATTGCTCCACCGTTGGTACTATTTTCATCGAGAACAGGAATAGTTCTCCATGAACGGAAACCACCCCAGGTACTTCTAAATCTTAGGTTAGTAATTGGACCACCAACCATCTGCCAACCATAACGGTTAGAATTATTGGTATAGTGCATTGCCTGAGTACCAACCCAATGTGATGTTCCTGATGGTTGGTTTCCTGGGTTGCTCCAAGAATCAATGAATCCAGAACCGTAGTCAAAGACGGAATTCATGTCCACCCTTCCCCATCCCATAGTTCCAACCCAATAGTTGGAGTCGGATGTTATGTTTGGACGAGAGTTACCATACTTATAAGTATTTCCTAAATGAGCCTTGGTATAATCTCTTGTATAATAGCGTAGATAATCATCATTAGATCCATAAAATTTATTTGGTAATGTTCTATTTGAAGTTCCAGAAGTTGTGTTGATCCAACCTGCCTGAATGTATCCATTACCATCAGTTCTTACAACTCTATTGGCAACATTGTTTCTTCCAGTGTGGAGTTGTAAACCGTCTAGTAAGTCAGCATCAAGTCCAGAACCAGATCCATCATTACCAGAGTGCCAAACATTACCTCCATTGATTTGAATATTTCCACTGTTTTGAATAACAACACGATCTGTTCCTGAATGACGGAATCTTGCGATTTCGGTAGAGTTTGCACCAGATGCAATATAGAAACGATTTGAATGATACTCAATCTTACCTTGATCATTTCCAGGATTACCTGTCCAGGTTTCATTACCACTTTCATCAAAATACCAGTTTGGAGAGTATCCATCAACATTATAATGTCTTAGTGCCCATTGTCCTGCAGCATTTAAGAAACCAAGCCATCCAGCACCATTTGAATGAATCCAACCTTCAACATTTCCATTAAATGTTCCACGGAATCTTAGGTTAGTGCTTTGATTTTGAGTATTTCCAGTTAATTCCCAATATCCATCTGCACTTGAATACCAATGTGCTCCTGTTGCTTGATTATAAAGACCTTCATTAGCATTATAGTTACGGAACCAATTATCGGCATAAATTTCAGTTCCTCGGAGATCTTTGCCAGAGGAATTCCATGTAAGACCATCAAGATTATCGGCATCTAAACCAGAACCAGATCCATCATTACCTGAGTGCCAAATTGTGCCATCGGCTGTGGTTGCATTTGTACCCCATCGTAATACTCCTGATATGTTTGTCAACCATTTATGAGTTGCTTCAGGTACACCATCGCCAGAAGTTGGAGCACTAGATTGGTGCATTGCAATTGCACCCATTCTGCTGAATCCTCTAACTTGTAAGAAAGCACTAGATCCCGAAGAGATTGCACCATTAATAGTTATTCTTCCAGATGCATTGTCATTAGCATCAGATCTTAAGAAACTTGATCCTTGAATTCCATCAACAGTATCAGCATCAAGGCCATTTCCAGATCCTTCATCACCAACATGTAATACTCTATTAGAACCAACATAGTGATTTCCACTAGAACTAATAGTACCATTTGAACCACTGAGGTAAATTCTAGCATCGCCATCAGCGGCAACGTACATTCCCCAACCACTTGCTCCAGTAAGTGATATAAATGAAGAATTGGAATGAGTATATCCAATCCCATACATGTTACTAAGAGTAGTTGATGCTGGATTATATGATGAACCAATTGTATAAATTGGGTTTGACCTTGTTGAGTTTTGTCCAACGTTATTATAAGAACCTTCTAGGTGTCCTGAATGATGGTCTGAACGTTGGAGATGATATCCAGCAGCAAATTTAATATCCCTTACTGTCAGGGTTCCTGTTGCGGTATCACTGGTATCAGATCTTAAGAATGAACCTGAATCTAGACCATCTAATAAATCAGCATTTAAGTTAGATACTTTTGTTGATGATGAAACAATAAATGGTGCTGTTCCATTAGCAACATCAGATCTAAGAACGCTTCCTCTAACTTCTCCAGTAATATCAAGATTACCACCAGAACTTAAAGTCATTACATTTGTTCCAGAAGAGTTTCTTCCGATTAGATTGGTAGTAAATTGTAGATATAGATTATTACTATGATGTTGAATCTTACAAGATTTATTACCAGTCCATGTTCCTGATGTTAGTACAATATCTTTACCGCCAGGAATTGAAATTGCTCCTGTTAATGTACCTGAGATGGTAGGACTTCCAGTTAGCGTATATGCACTACCATTACCAACTAACATCGCTCCACTTGATGGAAGTGCGCTTAGACCAGTACCACCGCGAGTGATTGGAATTGATCCCGTGGAGTTTGCTATGTTTAGATAGTATGATGCGGAGAATCCACCTAAAGATGCAGCATCAATATCACCTGTCTGCGAAGTCTTAAGAGATACCGCTCCATCACTTCCAATACTAAACGTAGATGTTTTAAATTTAGCAACACCTAGAGTTGAGAAGTTTGTGAGAGTAGAAGTAACTCTCTCAACATCTAGTTCTACATTTCCAAAATATTTTGTAAGACTACCATCAACTTCAAAACTATCTCCAGTTAATGATAGTGGAGCTGTTGATTCAATTCCAATTGATTTAGTTGCTTTTCTGTAAACAGAATCACCACCTAAGAATGTATCGGAATTCGCAATTCCAGATCCTAATCTAGAAGGTGCAACTGTACCAGAAGTAATATTTGCAGCATCAACACTTCCAGAAGCGAGTAGAGTCCAATTGTCTGGTAAACTTGAAGATGTATTTACTGTGGAAGAATACTCTACATTTTGTTTTGTGAGTGTTAAAGTTCCAGTTCCTACTGCTGTTATATTGACGGGATTGAATATTAATCCATTTACTGCACTTAGTGCAGCAGACTGTGTTGGATGCAAACTAAATGAGTTAGTAGTTAGCGATCCAATAAAGTAGAAAGATCCTGTGGTGATACCCGTAGGAGTATTACCAGAAATTCTAACTGCATCACCAGTAGTAAACCCATGATTTACTATTGTTATTTGATCAGTTGCAACATTTACAGTATTTCTAGTTAATGAATGTGTTCCTGTACCATTAGATAATAAATCAAGTTTAGATGATAAAGCATATGTTGTATAAAGTTCAATTGAAGAAATTCCAACTCTCTTTACGTAATAAGTATTATTGTTAATGAGAGATGATAGTACATTTCCTCCTCCTGATGAATATACAATTGGATCTCCATCTGCAAATGAGTTTGTACCAATTATAAGTCTATCATTATCAAAATCAATATCTCCTCCAGTTGCAGATGAGTTTGGAGTAAACGTAACTTGATAGGTATTTGTAAGATTAGCAGATACTCCTACAGCATCACCATCTGAGATATAATCAGATAGTATGGAAGATCCTGTAAACTTTTGATTGTTTGTTAACTCAATATAAAGTCTAGTTTCTACATTGTCAATTCTTGCCTGGAATTCAGATCCTCCACTTCTTCCACCAATTGTATTGGGGTTTGAAATACTAACAGTATCTCCTTCGGAATAGTATCTTCCACCATAGACAATACTACATTGAGTAACTGTTCCAGACGCACCGACAGTGATCGTTGCATTCGCACTGACACCTGCTCCAGTAACAGAGTTACTTAGTAGAACAGAAGTATAAATTCCAGGATTAGTGTACCCAGAACCACCACTAAGAATAGATGCTGATAAAGAAACACCTTTAACTAATCCTGTTGATCCATATCCTGTAGATGTTGGATGTGTAACAACTCCAATAGCACCACCATCAGAGACCGCACTAACTACTATGTCTCCATTATTAAAATTATAATTTCTAGTATTATCATCAAGAATTAAGAATTGACTATAAACATCTGAAACTAGGACATATGATTCTGATGGTTCTACAACAGTATCTCCATTCTTAAGATTAACCGCTGGAATTCTATCCACCAAAGATGTTCTTCCACCATCAACATCAGCAGTAAAGTAGTTGACAACTTTTGGCGGAATCAAATCCGCATTAATTTGTCCAAATGCATTTAATTGGACGACAGCACTTGGAACTGCATTTGTAGAAATTTCTTTATCAATAAAGTTTCCTAATCTATTGTTTAGGAATGTTCTAACTGCTCTTTGAGTTGATACCCTAAAGTCTTGAGCGCCACCAATTTCATTATCTCCTAAACCAATATCTATAGAGAATTCTTCGACTGCTACACCACCAGAGAGACTTAATCTCAAACTATCTAATTGTCCAATACTAACTTTGTTGTTAAAGATAATATTACCCGTTCTATTGAACGCAGTAATAAAGTTACCAATCTTAAAGTCACCTAGTTCGTTAGTACCAGAGGAGTAAACTCTTCCGCCTTGTGTAAATACTTGCTCAGTCCTAGTATCGGTTTTTCCTCCGTTTTGAGGTAGAGCGTTATAATCTATTCCAGATCCAGAGTATTCCCAAGTATGAGAAGATGAGTTAACAATAGAAGGTCTATGGAAATGAACTCTGTAGTTTTCTGGTAATTGAGAAATACCAAGAATACTACTTCCAGGTGTAGTACAATCTACTTTAAATTCTATAGTATGGAAAGTTCCAACACCAACTGTCATAGTTGCTGCTGCAGATACAGGAGAAGAACTGTGGTCTTGAATTGATAGATTTAATCCAACTCCAGTTACTCCAAAGTTATTTCTAACTCCTCCAGGAGCTTCTACAGAAACTAAAAGTTCTTTTTGTGTTGAATTATATGTAACTGCAAATCCAACTGCAGATCCACCATTAACAGTTTGAGTAACTTCTCTACCAGTAATGAAAGTTAGATTTGGTGTTGCAGGAGCAAAAGTAATTCTCTGATATGAAGTATGAGCATCAATCTTTTCAAAGTTAAAGAATTCTCTATTACCCTTAATGAATGTGTTAATACCAGTAGTTACTGATGTTAGATCAACCAGTCTGGTAAGACTATCATCTTCATATAATCTAAATTCATCATCATTGACATACTCTGCAAAATATTCATTGAGGTTTACAAGTCCTCCAATAACTTGCTTTGGAATAGTATTCTCATTTCCTAGATAGATAATACTATCTCCAGTAAGGAATCCATGAGTTTGAATTCCAATAGTATCTGTTGAGGTATTAACACCAACAGCAATATCAACTTCTCTAACAACAGATGCTAACTTAAAGTTTGAGGTTTGATCGTTCAATCCATGATCAAAGAATTTTAGAACATATAGTTCTTGATCAGATCTACCAAGACCAACCACTTTTAAGGTTTGTAATCCATCACTAGTACCTGTAGAGGCAACAATACCTCTATCAAAGATATAAGACCTAAAGTTAAATCCTGTAGATCTTAAAGCAAAAAATCCAAAGTTAGTTGCGGAGTTGGTGATGGATAGGTAACCACCAGACTGTGCAAGTGAACCATATCTACAGAAAATTTGGAAGCAAGAAACAACCTGAGAGTATCCATCGTTAATAACACGCCAACCAATACCACCAAAGGAAACCATGGTGAATGCTGCAGCAACCATGGATTTACCCTGTTCTGGTTGCTCACCTTCAACAGGATTCTCACCTTCTTGTCTGACAATTGGTGTGTTTAGAGTATCGACTTTAGATCCATCAACTAATACACCGTTTGCACCTAAGAATGATAGGATAGAGCAATTCTGGATGTATGGAGATCTTGTAATAATTGGTTTTTCTGTCTTGATTGCATATCCAGTTCTTGATACAGTTGTATCTAAAGGATCGTCATATGCAACTGCATTATCAAATGTGAACTGTGGAATACCAGCAGCATCCACAGCATCTTTCATCGCAAAACCTGTCAGGTAGCATCCGTTTCTTAGACGGAATAAGTCTTTACCTGCATTCAGAGGTCTAATAATTGTGTTTCTAAGGTTGTCTCCAATGATTGCTACATCCTCATACATGAGAATCGGGTTATCCTCAATATATTCACCTGCTTCAACGAAGACTGCAACTGGAGTTGATTTTGAAGTTGGTTTGGATATTTCTGGTGCAGAACCTGTTCCGATTCCAATAATTGTAGTTACAATTCCAACGTAGTTAGTAACTGCAGAGAATACATCTGCACAACAGTTAGCACTATATGAATTTCCAGTACCACAATTTGCGTCATATGAAATATTTAAATCAAAAGACTGGAAGACTTCTGCTCCAATCGAAGGTTGATATGATGTTGGAACACCAACGTTGTTAATAATATATTGTCCAATTGTAATAATATGTCTAAATGCAGAAATTGTTTCCGTAGATTCTCCTGCTACGTATGAAGTACCTCCATCAGTGTAGTATGAGAGTCCTGCCTCTACAGTCTTTGAGTTTCCTCCATATGTTAGGTCATAGTAAAGAGCGTCTACTATTAGACCAGTATCTCTTTCGCACTTTAATGGATCATAATCTGGATTAGACAATAACCCAGGATGAGTAGCAGTAACAAATCCTACAACTTCTTTTGCAATATATGATCTGTTTAAGAGTAAGAGATTTCCAGCATCAGCATATCTTGATCCAGGAAGAACAAAGGATTCAAATGATGCTAACTGTGCTGCTCTCCGAATAGATTTAACTGGTAGAGACTTTCCATCATTGGAATCATCACCATTTTCTGGAGAAACATAAATTCTATTTTCATACAATCCAGCAGTACTGAATCCTAATGTGCCATCTTCTTGTAGTTGTAATACTTGCCCTGGGATTCCTAGGTATGGTGGTAGAGTTAGATTATATGAAGTTGAGAATGCGGAATTTGATGCTTGTATATTAATAAGGTTATCTACTCCAGTGCTAGTATTAATTCCAGCAATATTAAGTGCGTCCAGAGTAGCACTGGAATAAGTTGCACTCGTTCCAGATAGTGTAGTAATTATTCCAGTATTTGAATTAAATGTTTCTACTCCAACAATTTGATCATTATTTCCATTAATTGTTATAGATCCAGATCCTACAGTCAGTATTCCTGTAACTCGGGCATTACCATCTACTATTAAATCTGTTCCAATACCTAGTTTAACATTTCCAATAGTAGCATTTGAGAATGATAAAGATTCTCCAGAAAGTGTTGTAACTATACCAGTGGTTACAGTTATTGAACTTGAATTTATATCTTGGAATTCAGCATCATTGAATGTTGCTATTCCGGTAGAATTTATATTAGTTACTTCTATATTATTTGCTGTAACCTGATTACTATCAATAGTTGTAATAGTTCCCAGTCCAGAATAATTTAAATTCTGTCCATCTAAATTAGTAATATCTCCATTATCAATATCTAAATTATTTCCTTGAAATGTAGTAGCACTTATAAAACCTGTCAATACTTGTAGATCTGAATCAACTATAACATAATCTGCCCTAACAGTAGTTCCAGTTAATGTAGTCACTCCTACATCATTGAATGTTGCTAATCCAGTATAGTTAATTGACTGTCCCTGAATATTAGCAAGTGTTCCTATACCACTGTACTCAATATTAACCCCAGATAATTCAGTTACTATACCAATAGCAGCATTTAATACATCTACAGAAAGATTAGTAAATTGACTTTGTTCTGCAGTTAAATTGGTTATATTAGCATCTGTTGCCGATAAAATACCCGTTGGTACTGTTAATGAACCATTTACTAATACATCTTCAGTATTCATAAGATCTGAAAATGTGGAGATACCAGTAAGACTTAAATTAGTTCCCTCAAGACTAGTAATATTTGCATTTACAGCAGTTAAATTCTCTGCATCTAATAATGTAGCAGTTACAATACCAGTAGATAATTCGGTTAGTTGTATAGCTTGATTGACATTAATAATTTCTGTAGTAATAACATCTGTATTAATTTCAGTTGCATTTATTGTAGATATGCCCAGTACACTAAGTGAGGATAACCCAGTGATATTAAGAGTTTCACCCTCAATATTTGTAATTGTTCCTACTCCAGTATAAGTGAGATCAGTTCCTGCCAATGAAGTTACGATTCCACTAGTTGCACTCATTAATTCAACTGTGTGTATATTATTTGCTATAATATTATCTGCAGTTAAACTTTGTAGGAATGCATCAGATGTTGATAAAATACCTGTATTAATGTCTCCAGAGATTTGTACGGCACCATTAATAACAAGATCAGAATCAAACGTAGAAATACCAGTATAACGTAAATGGGATCCTGTTAAGGAATTTACATCACCATTAGCATAATCTAATTTTGTTCCATTTAAATGATATATGGTTGCTATTCCAGTATTTGATTTTACAAATTGATAGTTACCTGTAAATAATGCTTGTTGTGAAAATATTTCAAATTGATCAATAAAATAAATATCAAAACTTCCAGTATGTAATCCAGAGTTAGTTGTATTCTTGGTTAAGAATATTTCTCCTTGACCTATTGATGATATTCCAGTTTGAGAATCAATAAACTCTCCAAAAACTAATTGATTTTCAAATATTCCACTAGTGTTTATTCCAGTTATACTATTAGTGGCAATACCAGTTAACTCACCAGTCTTTACTAGTTTTGAAGCTGGATTTGATGCTGCTTGTGATATAGTAATCGAACTTAAACCTACACTTGATATTGTAGTTCCTTGTGTGATATATTGATTAGATATTCCATATCCAATCACAGCATTGGATGTATCAATACCAACGATAAGATTTCCATTGGAAGATTCAAAAATACCATCTTCTTGAACCAGAATAATATTGTTAGTAGTAGTTTGAGATAAGGTTACTGAAGAAGAACCTATAGATGATACTACAGTATCAAAATTTAATCTGTCTCCAACTACTTCATAATTAACTTCAATACCATCCGTAGCAATATTTGTGATTGTATCTGTAAATATTCCAACAAGAGATCCTTGATATTCTACTGAAGTGGGATGAATTTGTAAAGTTTTTGCTGTAAATGTACTTGCTACCGATACAGTTTCAAATTGCAGACTATCTCCACTTAAACTATCTACATCTAAGATATTTGCATCTATGCTATCCTTAAATGTTGCTATTCCAGATACATGTAAATCTCCATGAACATCTAATTTTGCTCTTGGTACGTCAGTTCCAATACCGATTCGAGTATTTGTATCGGTTGAAAGCCCAATACCACCATCCTCATGGTTAAAAATATGATTTGCAAATTTAGATAGATCTCTATTGACTGCCATTTTATGGAAATATCCTTATAAGTTTATTTATTAGTACTTTTATATTTGATTAAAAGTTATCCCTGACATATTTAGACCCTCAATTGAGGTCATAGTATTATTCGTGAATGGGTTAAAAAGTATTCTTTTTTCTGCTCCTCTTAAAGTAAATGAGAATGTCCAGTATGTAGTTTGAGTATCATCTGGTTGACTATCTTGATAATCTGTGATAACCTTTGAACCATATTCTTTCAACCAATCTTTGACTTCTCTAGAAGTTGCCGTTGGATTAGATTGTAAATATAGAGCCAAGACTCCAGTTGCTACTGGTGCAGCAGCAGAGGTTCCATTAAAACGACAATCATAAAATCTATAATCATCATATCTTTGGTAATCTTGATATGCAGGAACTCCATTAGTTCCTGCGGATAGAGTTTCATCAGCAGGTGCCCAAACATCAATTCCAGGACCATTATTTGAATAACTTGCTTTTGACTCTAAACTTGTATCATTGTTATATGCACTATCATCTATAGCACCAACACAAATAACAGGATGGAATTCTGGATCTACACTTGCATCGAATCCAATTCCCTGAGGATTCATCCAATCCCTATGATTGCAAGGAACTGTTGCTCCTGGGAATTCGCTTCTTGGATCTCCAAAATTAAAATAAGCATCTGTCAGGTAATTCAATCTATCGGGATCTGCAGTACCAATACCTAGTCTTTGATTATTATTTCCCGCTGCTGCAACATAAATTACACCTTCATCCATCATCTCTTTAGCAGCAGTATCATTTGAACTGGATCTAGAGGATGATGACCAAGATTTATAAGCACCTTGTATTTGATTGCTAAGACCTTCTTTCATTGCAGTCACTTGATCGGTAACATTATCATTTCCAGTAAATGATCCAGTTGGTCCTCTAAATTTGTAATCTACAGTGTCAGATTCTCCAAATGCAGCTTGATATCCCCAACTTCCATTTACGATCGTTGGATTCTTTATACCAGTAACTGGATTAACTTGTTTATACTTATGAAAGATTTTCATGGCATCATAAGTTGTTTCGGCAGACATACCAACTGCATCAGATACTGATGGCATATTCCAAATATTTGCTTTGAATGCACATCCAAAGTTCTTTCCGGCGGCAAGTCCTGCACAACCAGTTCCATGACCACTTGTCATGCCATTAGATCCATCTAATGAATCTCCAAGAGAATTTCGCTCAGTATACAGAGCATTATTAACAGATATCGTTCCAATTGTAGAAAATCCTACAGATCTATTACTTCCATTTTCCCACCAATCTATCGCAGACGCTGTTGTAATACCAGTTCTTCCATCTGCTTTTGTATAAAGATAATTATTGTTGACAAAATAATCAGGATCAATGAAATAAGGTCCATCTAAAATAACATCCCTTACTCTAGATTGTCCATTTTCATCTAGAAACTCTGGATGATATTGTAGAACTCCACTATCATGAATGATAATATCTACATTCTTACCATCCATATCATATGTCAAGTCCGTGTTTAGTGGACCATAACTTCCAACTGTATCACTAGTTGTTGTCCAAAAATCACCATTCGTTGATATAGCAACTCTCTTTGTTCCCCAATTGGTTCTATCTAATTCGGCCGAGGTTGGAGTTACAACCGGAGGCCCAAAATTATCCAAGTCCCTATAAATTTTTACATCCTTTCCCCATCTGTAAGTAGCAGGTGATGGTTCTGGGTAATTATCCGGATAGTCTTGCGGTGAAAGTTCTATCCACTCTACTTTAGAGTGATTTTGTAATCTAGTAACTTCACTTGCATGAAGAAGAAATGTTCCTCTTGTAGCACTATGCAATTTGTCGTCAGAACATGATACACATCTGTCGGGAACATGTTCTTCAGAAGATTCTTCGCATAATAAATGATGAAACTCTTTCCAATCAGTAGAATCTGTAACTTTTATTGTATACTTCTTAAGAGTCATTTTTTATTAATTATTTATCGCATTGTTGCAGAACTCCAAATCCCATGAGGTAGTTAACCTCATGGGATTCTTATATAGTTATATCAAAGTGTGAATTATGCCTGAGATTCTGTCCAGGTAATTCTAGCAGAAACTGTGAGAGGCGTTTGTGCGTTAATTTCAGAAGTATCAACAGGAACCAGAGCAATCGTTAGAAGGTCAGGTCCGTTAGGGAATACTCCGTCACCGCCCATAATTGAGTTACCTAAGTCAATGATCTGAGAAAGATCGAAGTCAGAGGTAGCAGAGAGTCTCTTACCTGCTGCGTTTTCTGTACCACCAGATGCACGTAGGGAGAAGATCTTAGTACCACCGATGATCTTATCACCAGGTGCGTGTTTGATAATCTCAGAGAGTGAAGGTGAAGTAACATTCTCGAAGGATTGATTACTTGATGCACCATTCAGGATAACGTCAACTTCGCAATCGTGCGAAACCGTGATACCCAGAGACTTCAACTGCAACTGCATTCGGTTGATGATTGCTCTTGCACCTAGTGCTCCAGTAAGGTTGTTATCAACAGAAGGTGCCAGTCTGATGGATACCAGTGGTACTTCCTGTGTGAGTTCAATATCAGAGGATCCAGATGCGGGAGCACCAACACTAACTGCTGTTGCACTAGCAACTACTGGATATACCGAGGGTGGACGATATCTTCTGTTAGAAGAGATGAAGATGTAAGCGTTAAAGTTACCGCCAGAGTAGTCGGTGTAAGAAACTTGCTCACCACTCAATACATTATCAGCAGTGTACAGAGGTGTACCTGAAGTAAACTTAGAAGCATCGCTGTTAGCAAATCTTAGTCTTACATAGAATTCATACTCTCTTCTGGAGTAGTTATATCTATAGATCAGAGAAGATTGTGCAGTAGTTGTTGCTTCTGAAGAGTCACCGTTTGTGAAGATAAGGTTCTGTGATGGAGCGGTGAATAGATACGCTTTGTCATCGTCGAATCCACCATCCATCATCACAGAAGTACCCCAGTGGAATAGTGATGGGACATATGAAGGTCTACCACTGTTCTCAATCTCATAACGACCTGGGATGTTACCAGATCTCATATATGCTTCTTCCAATCTGTTGTTGTGTAGGAATTCGTGCATGTACTTAACATGTCCCTTCGCATCCTTGAATCCGAAGCGAATCTTACCTGCACCATACCAAGAGTAGTCAATGTAGCACATCTGAATCTTAGTCATGTCTAACTTAAATCCAGAAGGTCCTTCACCATCTGCCTTATCAAGACTCCACTCAGATTGAGGAACTTTTATATCGATGGTCTTCGTGAGAATCGCGTCAGAAGCACTTTGTCCTCTGTATGCGGGGGAGATGTGAAGTTCAGTTCTTGACTTGATGTCAGTGATACGATATGACTGACCACGAATAACAATGTAAGTACCAGACTCAAGTTGACCACTGAAGTTTGTATCATTACCGAGAACGATGTTGCTTTCATTTGTTACGCGGCAACTTCCTGGTAACTGTTGAACTGAAGATCTTCTAACAGCATAGAGATCTTGTCCATCAAATTCAAAGAACATTCCGTTTTGATAATCAAATAATCCACAACGAACTGCACTATTATCGTATCCATCAATACCATACTCAATGATACCATTGGGAACAGAAATTTCAGGAACAGTTGTGAGGTAATAGTAGATATTGAAGGGATCGGAATGAACAACACTGAAACTACCATTATATTCAGACTCTGAAGATCCTCTGACGGTTACAGAATTTCTTCTAGTAATACCATGTGGATACTTTGTAGTCAGTTTTGCAATACTAGTTGTAATTCCTGCTGGTTCAACATTGATAAGACCTTGCATTGAACTATGGTATTGACATGCATAATAATAAGTACCAGGGGTAACTCCATTAGTATCCCAAGAAACTGTGCCAACATCAGTACCAACTCCACTGAGAGTACCTTCAGTAACTACACCTACAGTACCAGTTGATGCTTCATTCTTAATCCAGAAGTTATGACCAGTAGCATTAACGCGGAATGATAGTGTATCACCTGCCATAACAGAAATGGTTGGGTTAGCACCAACAACATTCACGTCTCTATCACTACCAGAAATTGCATAAGATCCTGCGCCATTATTATTAACTTTTAGTTCATAGGATTCATTTGGTAAAGAAGTATTAGCAGTACCAACGAGAGTATTTGCAACTCTAGATGGGTTGAAGTTAACAGCAACAGAACACTGAATACCCTTACCTGACTGATAACGGAAGTACTTACGAGTCTGTCTTACGATAGAACTATTTGGTGAAGTACCTGCGGTAATTTCAACACCACCATCAAATGGTCTATGTACGAATGTTCCATCAGGACGTGGATACATCTTAGTTTCTACATAATAACTTGTATCAGTTAGATCAACTCCAGGAATCTCACTAATTGTTAACTGATTATCATCAATAACAGATGCTACTGTGTAGTCAACATATTCAGGTGGGTTCATGGAGGTATTAGCAATCTTGATACTATCACCAGACTTGAAGAATCTCTTAAAGAGACAATCAGTACCTGTAATAGTGGTCTTCTCAGAAGAGACACCAACAAGACCAGGACCAGAAGAAACACCTGCAATTGAAGGAATTGTTAGGATAACATTTTCCGTTGCTGTTGTTGTTCCGCCACCAACAGCATTATTACCTGCAGCATCAGATGAAGATGTAGCTAATCTAAAGTGATTTGGTCCATCAACAACGGCGTAATATGTAGTTCCACTAGTAATTCCAGCAATTGTTGGACCAGCGTATGTAAGTTTTTGTGATGTCTTCAGTTTATGGTTATCAAAATTCAGATAATTGAAATCACCAATTGTTACCCAAGATTGATCAGCAGCTTTTGAAAGTACTCTCTTAGGAACTCTTGTATTCAAGAAGGTCTTAATTTGAGTATTACTTGAAGAGTCGATGTTGTAGTATCCATCAACTGTACCTGTGAGTTCTTCAGTTCCCACACGTATTGGAGCAATACCAGCATTAGTTAAGTCATATGGAACTCCATCAATAGTTCTGAAGGAGATTCTATTTGCACCAATTTGACTTGCAAAGGCAGTTGTGATTCCACTAGTTGCAAATTCTGGGTTTGTAAGAGTGGTAGAGACCTTGGTTGCAATTTCAGTTGCTAATTCTAAAGTGTTTTTAACCGTACCATTTTGACCATAACGTGATCCAAGTGTAGCACCCTTGATAGGAATCTTAACATCAATCTCATAACTTGTTCCACGATATTGATAGTTCTGGTGATGGAAACCTCTACTATTTCCATAATAAGCACTACCGGTGTCAGTTGGATAATATCCAGGCCATCCATCATTTGAAAGTCTGATGTTAATCAACCAGTGACCATGATAGGATGTATTTGGAGAAGAATATGCGGCATCATACTGGAATCTCCAACCATTACCTAGAGAGGTAATTTCATTTGCTGCTCCTTCTGGAGAATTGTACCTCGTGAAACTATTACCACCATACTTATAACTTCCAGAAGAACTAGTATACCATTGTGTTCTTTGAACACCTTCGGTATATGGAATTTGTCTGACTTCAATGAAGTAATTCTGTGAACTATTTCTCTCGAAAGGAGTGGATTGGAATAAATATCCCTTTCCTCCAAGGTTAGTAGATGCCCAAAGGTCAACTGGTTGTCCAGTTCTAAAGACAAGACTACTATTACTTAAATTGGTAGAATAGGAACTAGATCCTCCTGACGTAAAGTACTGTCTAATATAGAATTGATATGTACTAAAATACATATACTGACGAGCACCGTCATAGAAACTATTATAAGAGTTCATTGGATAATAATGACTATTGCCATTAAAGTACCATGTAGTGAAATCACTTGAGTTAGCACTTCTCATTTCATCAAGTGCTTCAATAGTCTTTTTATATACAGTATCAATTGTTTGAAAATCTGGATTGGAAACACCAGTTGTAGTTGATGGTAAAGATCCTCCAGATAAAGGTTCAAGTAATACTTTTTGACCTGAAACTAAATTATGATTCCTAAAGAAGACGCTGTTAGCAAACTCATTAGTACGATTTCCATCAAAGTCATAATTTCCAACAGCAGAACTTAATCTCTGTGCACCAGCAATTCTAAGTCTATCATTAGAAAGTCTTTCAACAGTAGTAACCGTTCCATTTGACATGGTTGCAAACTGTGGGGATGCATTCCAAGAGGTGCTAGTTTCAGATCTATATCTAATATCATTTCCACTATTTCTGTTGACAGTAATAGTAGATCTGTCAGCAAGTCCATGATTTTGTGCATAGAAACTATCACTTTCAGGATCCTTCTTCAACCAGATCATGAAATTCTGTCCAGAGTAATTACCATTACTGAAGTTCTTGCTACCAGAGGAATAATAACCATACTGACCTAGATATCTGTGATACATGTATCCAGGACTAGAAGAATAGAAGTAATTATTCTTATTATTGTAATTACTATAATTCTCCCATCTTCGATAATCTTCAATAAAATCCCATCCATCTGGAACGGTTCCACTCTTACTAAAGATAAAGTTTGAATTATCTCTGGTTCCGAATAATCCACCCTGAGCAACGATATGTGGTGGAAGCTCATATGTCGAAGATGATCCATAACCATGAGATTGAGTAACATATATAACTCTCTCAGGTGCATCACCTGGTAGTCCCCAGTAACCACCCCTTCCATTAGTTGCAGTAGAATATCCTTTTGAATTAAAGTCCCATCCTGAACCTGAACCGTTCCAGCGGAATCTGGTATACATTTGTGAGTCATATGAATAATATGACTTATTCCAGTAAGCAATTTCATAACAAAGAATAAGTTGATGTCTTCCGTAATTAGAAGTTCCAGCGTTAGTAAAACTAATTTCTGGGTTTACACTATCATCACTATAGCGACCTCTCGTCATTGCACAGAGAGTTAAAGTATCCTCAGTAGGGGCATTCTTTACATAGTAAATGCGGAATCTATCAAGACCACCAATCGCAGAATCTCCTGAAGGAGGAACATACAATACACAATCACCATTTCTAAGTTGGTGATTTGGCCAGGAAATAGTATTATTGGCAACATTAACATCAGAAGATTTGAACTTACGAGCATACATACCCGTCATCTCCTTAGTCTCAGTCATACTGAGGTCAGGAATAACGTTAACCGGAATGTCGTTTACATGATCAATATAGGGTCTTCCATCAGGAGCAGTAGTTCCATGAGCAGCCTCGGTATCATAGATCTCTCTACCAATAGTATTGGTAAGATAAACTGATGATCCCTCAGCGAATCCGTGAGTATAATCTGTAGAAATTGTCAATGCAGATGGATTTGCACCATCAGTTTCTACTCCACTTTCATCATTGACAGCAATATCAGATCCAGCATAGAATTGGCCAGGAATGATGACAGTATAACTACCATTTAAACTTGATGTCTCTGACTGTACAGTTTTTGCTTTATATACAAAAGTAGTATTGTCAAGAACTCTTGTTACAAGGAATTTACCTTCTGCGGTTCTTGAGGAAAGACCTTGTACATCAATAGGAGCACCAACGGTTAGTCCATGAGGATCAAGAGTTTTAACAGTGATGAAATCACTATTAACAGTTGATGTAACATCAGTAACATCAGCAATAGAATAATCACTGCTGCTTGAATAGAATGCAGGAACGTTGTTTACCAATTCGACGGTTTCCCACTTGGTTGGTTGAAGACCATATTCAAAGTCAGTATCAATTAGGTTTTGTGGGTTAGATACTCTGAGTTTTGAAACGGGGTCAGTAAAGGTCTCAGAGAAATCAATTTTTTGATCTTGTAAATCAACGAAGATCTGAATTTGGTCCTTGGGATCAAGGTGAGAAGTATCATGAACAAATGTCATGATAGTCTTATCTCTTTCTGCGTCGTAGTAAGTAGATCCACTCTTCAGGGGGTCTGAGAAGTTGTAGAGAATCTCATTGTAGGATGAAATTTTACCGAGACTTCCAGGTCTTCCAGTCTCTACGGTAAATGTATCAGCATCTATAACAGTAACAGGTACTGCAGTATCGTAGATAGGATCAGTTTCTCTGGGATATGGGTGATCTGTAGAGTGGTTATCCTTTGCACAGGTAAAAGTTACACCTAAGAGGCGGAACTTAATAGTAGCACCAGTAGCTAGTCCGTGAGCAGTAGTGGTGGTGACGGTCATCACACCAGTTGTCTCATTAAATGTAGTACCAGTTACGGCGACTGTTAAATCTCCAGTTCCACCACTGATAATTTCAATCGCACCAGTAGTATCTGCATATTCGTCTCTTACGAATACGTGAGGATAAAGACCCCCAGTGCCGGTGTCAGTTACTAACTGCCAGACCTTAATAGGATAGTTACCTTGAATCTCAAGATTACCCACATTACTAGGTCCAGGAGTGAACTTATAATTATAGATTAGTTTTTTTGCCATATCCTTTTCTGGGGGGTGTTCCTTCTATTTAGGGTTTACAGGTGAATCAACCAAGTGCAATTGCGATAGCAATTGTTTCAATTTCGTTACTTACAACGACATCCTCTTTATGAAGATCGTCAACAGTGAATAGTCCTTGAACATCAACTTTTGCATTAGCAGTAGGTGCTGTTCCGATTCCAATGTTGTTGGTGGAAGGGTCAATGGAAAAATTTCCATCCGACACCATTCTTGCGCTTTGTCTGGTTTTTCCCATTTTATTAAAAGAGAATTTTTAGTTATTTATTCTTTTTCCTAATTACAATTTTTAATTATGAAAATTTTAGC
>CENG01125982.1_pt1 | contig 23090 bp, 19 predicted proteins | sample 530131 | NCBI WGS metagenome assembly CENG01 (sample SAMEA2591057, study PRJEB7988) | marine metagenome | biome: marine biome (ENVO:00000447); feature: surface water (ENVO:00002042) layer; material: saline water (ENVO:00002010), including plankton (ENVO:xxxxxxxx) | depth 5 m
AAAAAAAAGCCTTTCAATTGAAAGGCTTTTTTTGTTATTTTCCATCCATTTTATCTTTCAGTTCTTGCAATTGTTCATTTGCATCACCTAATGTATTTTTTGGAGGATCATTATCAACAGAAACTACAGTTTTAGAGCTTTTCTTAGATTTAGTAACCATATCCTTAAAAGTTTGAGTGTGAGATAAAACCACACGCTTGGTGTCTTTGTTAAATTCTATAACCTTGAGATCAACTTTTTCTCCTTTTTGAAGCTTTGAGTCATCTTCTTTTAACATATGTCTAGAGGGAATAAATGCGGTAATATCCTCATTGAATTTTACTGTAGCACCTTTAGGAACAATTTCTGTAACTTCAAAATTATGTACTGTATTTACTCCGAATTCAACTTCATAATTATCCCAAGGATTATCTTGAAGTTGCTTGTGTCCCAAACTTAGCTTTCTGTTATTGACATCTAATTCAAGTACAACTACATCCATATTTTTTCCAGATTCACAAAACTCTCTTGGGTGTCTAATTTTTTTAGTCCATGATAAATCAGAAATATGAACTAAGCCATCAACACCTTCTTCAAGTTCAACGAATACACCAAAATTTGTAAAGTTTCTAACTATACCTGTATGTTTTGAATCAACAGGATATTTTTTTGTTATATCTGTCCAAGGGTCTGGAGTTAATTGCTTAACTCCAAGAGACATTTTTCTTTCCTCTCTGTCAAAAGTTAATATTTTAGCAGCTACTTCATCCCCAACTGTGAAAAAATCTTGAGCTGAACGCAGATGAGTAGACCAAGACATTTCAGAAACATGAATTAGACCCTCTACTCCTTCAGAAATTTCAACAAACGCACCGTAATCTGCAATTACAACTACTTTTCCTTTTACTTCATCTCCAACTTTTGTATCATCAGAAAGAGCTTCCCAGGGATGCTTGTTTAATTGCTTTAATCCTAGCTGTATTCTTGATTTATCTTCATCAAAATCTAATATTACAACTTTTAATTTTTGATCTAGCTCAACTATTTCATTTGGATGATTAATCCTTGACCATGATAAATCAGTAATATGAACCAATCCATCAACTCCACCTAAATCCATAAATACCCCATATGAAGTAATATTTTTTACAATACCTTCTAAAATTTGACCCTTTTCAAGTTGCTTAATTATTTCTTTCTTTTGAAGTTCAATATCTGCTTCTATCAGAGCTTTATGAGAAACAACAACATTTTTAAACTCATGATTAATTTTTACAACTTTAAATTCCATTGTTTTGTCGACATATTGATCATAATCTCTAATTGGCTTAACATCAATTTGAGATCCTGGCAGGAAAGCCTCAATACCAAAAACGTCTACAATCATTCCGCCCTTAGTCCTACATTTTATATATCCGTTAACAATTTCACCAGATTCATGTGCATTATTCACCCTTTCCCAAGCTTTAATAACTCTGGCTTTTCTGTGAGATAAGATTAGTTGTCCAGTTGCATCTTCTCTAATATCAATTAAAACTTCAACTTTATCACCTATCTTAAGATCAGGATTATACCTAAATTCATTTAAAGAAATTACACCTTCTGATTTTGCATTTATATCAATAATAGCTTCTCTTTCAGTCATATGAACAACAGTACCTTCAACTACATTATTGGTAAGGGTTTCAACAAAATTTTCTTCAACTAATTTTTCAAATTCTTTGATTTGTTTTTCATTAACTTCTTCAATACCTTCTTCAAAATTATGCCAGTCAAAATCTTCAATATTTAGCTTTTGTTCAGGTTGATCTGATATATTTGTAGAATCCGTAGATTTAATATCTATTAGATTTTTGTCAATAGTTTTAGAGGTTTTTTCAACACCCTTTTCATCAGCTAGTGATTTATTATCTTTTATAGCCTTAGCTTTAGTTTCTTTTGCTTTTGTAGCTTTAGCTGCAGTTTCTTTTGTTGATTTTGTAACCTTAGCTTTAGTTTCTTTTACTTTTGCAGTTTTAGCTGTAGTTTTTTTTGCTTTTGTAACCTTAGCTTTAGTTTCTTTTGCTTTTGCAGATTTAGCTTTAGTTTCTTTTGCTTTTGGGGTAATTTTATCTACTATTTTTTTTGAAGACTTAGATGCCTTTTTTTCTTCTTTATTTGGCATGGCAGGTAAATTTGTATTCTAGAATTATTAGTTCATTTAATATTAATTCTAGAAGATATTAACATATTTTAATCCCAATGCTGAACCTTAAATAACAATTGGGACTGCGAAAATAAAAAATATTTTCTAAATTCAATATATTAATTGTAAAATGTAGATTTTACTATTTCTTTTATCAATTCCACTTGATCAGCAATTGTTTTGTTAGTATTATCAATTACAATTGCATCATCATCAATGATAAGTGGAGAGGTTTTTCTGTTAGAATCTTTTTGATCACGATCTTCTATATTATTTATAACATCATTTAAAGATATATTTGCACCTTTTTTTATCAATTCATCATATCTTCTTTTTGCTCTAACTTCAATAGATGCAGTTAAAAATAATTTTAAATCTGCATTAGGAAATACAACAGAGCCAATATCCCTGCCATCCATTATAACACCTTTTGACCTATCAATTTCTCTTTGAAGTTTCACTAGTTTAGTTCTGATTTCAGGGATAGCAGCGATATTACTAACCTCATTTGAAACGCACAGGGAATTCAAATCTTTTTCAATATTTTTTTCATTTAAAAATAATTTTAATTTATCATCAACTTCTTTAAATTCAATTCTGATATCATTAAGCTTAGATAATAAGTAATCTATATCTTTTTCGACATATTTAATTAAATTATTGTTAATCATATATAAAGCGATTGCTCTATACATTGAGCCCGAATTAATGTGAATACAATTAAACTCCTTTGACAAGTATTTTGCCAGAGAACTTTTACCGGTTGAGGCATGTCCGTCAATTGCAATAATTCTACCTACCATTAATTTAAATTCATTTGCAGTCCAATATAATTTATATTCTGTGCACTTGAAAATCTAGAATGAGAATAATTTAGTTTTATTTTGTTAAATCTAATTCCAAATCCAAATGATAAGCCAGAGAAATTTCTCTGTTCCAAAATTCTTAATTCTTCCCCTCTTCTAAAACTATATCCAAGTTGCATGTTGAAAAAAGATTTTGGAAATAGCTCGACCCCAATTATAACGTGCCTTAATAACTCGTTAAATAAACCTATTTTTTCTTCGGAAATATTTCCATCTAAATCTGTTGTTATTCTTGAGGGATTGGAATATCCAATAGGCCATTTTTGCAAATTTTCAAATGTTAAATGCCAATTTATTGGTGCATTCTGTAATCTTTGAGAAATACCAAGATTAATTTCAATTGGGAATGACTCTCGAACTTCATTGTATGGCTTAATTTGATATCCAATATTTCTAAATACTAATGAAATATTTAAGTCATTTAAATCATCATAATAAAATGCTCCAATGTCTGTAGCAAGCGCATAAGAATTATACCGCTCTAATCTTGATGAAATAAGCTTAACACTTGTACCTAAGTAAATTGGAATTGATCTTATCTTTAGTGAGTATGAAGTGCTGAAACAACCCTCATTACCAGTAAATTCACCAGTATAATTACCTGATTCGTCGTAGCCTGAAAAATCACCATAATTAATATACTTAAAACCAAAATGAAGGGTGCTACCTCTATTGTTTAATCTGTACGCATAAGAAATATTTCCATATGAAATATCAGAGAAATAATTAAAATAGTTAAATGAAAAAATATTGTCCATTTCGGCGTTAATTGTAGATGGATTATACAATGCCATTGAAACATCGTTATCAAATGTAGTTATTGTTTTACCACCAAGAGCAAGTTGTCTAGGTGAGACGGGTATATTCAAAAACTGATAAGTTGACTCACCAGCAGATTGAGAAATAATGGAAAGAGGTAGTAAAAAAAAGACAAACTTTATAAAAAATTTATATGAGTTAACTTTCATAATATTAAAACTGCAATATCTAAATTTTATTACAGTGTTTTAAAATTATCTACATTATAATTTGTAATGGCAATATCAACAACTTCACTCATTTTGGATACATAATGAAACTTTAAGCCTTTGACATATTCTTTTCTTATTTCTTCAACATTAGCTTTATTTTGATTACATAAAATGATTTCCTTAATATTTGCTCTTTTGGCAGCTAAGATTTTTTCTTTAATGCCTCCAACTGGCAATACCTTGCCTCTTAAAGTAATCTCTCCAGTCATTGCCAATTTTGATTTTATCTTTTTCTGCGTAAATAATGAAATAAGAGAAGTTAACATGGCAATACCTGCACTTGGACCATCTTTTGGCGTAGCTCCCTCTGGAACATGAATATGTATGTTATATTTATCAAATATTTCTTGTTCTAATTTATACTTTTTGGCGTTTGACTTTATGTATTCCAAGGCAATAGTAGCTGATTCTGACATAACTTTTCCAATATTTCCAGTGATTGACAATTTACCTTTACCTGGTGATATTATTGATTCTATAAATAAAATATCTCCTCCTACCTGTGTCCATGCAAGACCTGTAACCACTCCTGCAACACCATTTGTTTCATATTTATCACGAATTATTTTTTTAGGTCCTATTATAGATTTTAAGTCTTCTAATTTTATATTGACATCATATTTCTCTTCTGTAGCTATATTTTTAGCACAATTTCTAACTATTTTGGCAATATTTTTTTCTAAACTTCTTACTCCGGACTCTCTTGTATAGCTGTCAATGATTTTCTCAATTACATTTGGTCTAATTTTTACGTCATTTTTACTTAACCCATGTTCCTTAATTTGTTTTGGTAACAAGAATTTCTTTCCAATTTGAACTTTATCTTCTGTGGTATATCCACTAACATTAATGATCTCCATTCTATCTATCAATGCAGGCTGAATTGAAGATAAATTATTAGATGTAGCAATAAACATGACTTTTGAAAGGTCAAAACCTTTTTCGAGGTAATTATCATAAAAATCTTTGTTTTGCTCTGGATCTAATACCTCAAGCATTGCCGAAGAAGGATCACCAACAGAAGAAGAAGTTAGTTTATCTATTTCATCTAAAACAAAAACTGGATTTGAGGTATTAGCTTTCTTGATATTTTGTATGATTCTACCCGGCATTGCACCTATATAAGTTTTTCTATGACCTCTTATTTCTGCTTCATCTCTCAGGCCACCCAAGGAAATTCTCACATACTTTCTACCAACTGCTTCTGCAATAGATTTCCCTAATGAAGTTTTTCCCACACCGGGTGGACCCTGAAGGCATAATATTGGAGATTTCATGTCATTTCTAAGTTTTAAAACAGCTAAATATTCAATTATTCTCTTTTTTACATCATCTAATCCAAAATGATCCCTGTCTAATATTTTTCTCGCTTTTATTAAATCAAACTTATCTTTTGTATATTCATTCCATGGTAAATCAAGTAATAAATCAAGGTAATTTCTTTGTACAGAGTATTCTGATACTTGAGGATTCATTCGTTGAAGTTTTGCAAGCTCTTTTTCAAAATGGTTTTTTACCTCACTATTCCATTTTTTCTTTTTAGACCTTTTTTTCATTTCATCAATCTCGGAATCATGGCTAACACCCCCCAATTCTTCTTGAATTGTTTTCATTTGTTGGTGAAGAAAAAATTCTCGCTGTTGCTGACTTAAATCTGTTTGAACTTTAGATTGAATATCATTTTTAATTTCCAGTTTTTTAAACTCAATATTCATCTGTTTTAAAGTTTCAATTGCACGCTCCTGCAAGTCATTAATTTCAAGGATAACCTGCTTATCTGAAACAGGTAAATTAAGATTTGATGAAACAAAATTGATAAGAAAAGAATTACTTTCAATATTTTTAATTGCAAATGATGCCTCAGATGGAATATTTGGGTTCCTTTTAATAATTTCAAGTGCAAGATCTTTTATAGAGTCAATTGTAGCTGTAAACTCTGAATTTTTAGGACCTGGATTTAACTCAGGTGAATTTTTTATATTAGCTGTTATATAAGGTTTTTCAGAAATTATTCTGTCAATTTCAAATCTTTTTTTTCCTTGAATTATTACAGTTGTATTACCGTCTGGCATTTGTAACACCTTCAATATTTTAGCAACTGTTCCAACTTTAAATATGTCATTTGCTTTCGGATCTTCAATTTTTTCGTTTTTTTGAGAAACCACCCCAAGGAGTTTGTTAAAATTATTAGCATCTTTAATCAATTGAATTGATTTATTTCTAGAAGCTGTAATAGGAATAACAACACCAGGAAACAAAACAGTATTTCTTAAGGACAATATTGGGAGAGTAAGTGGTAATTCTTCTTTATTGATTTCAATTTCATCCTCTGGGGTCATTAAAGGAATTAACTCTGAATTTCCATCAATATCTTTTACTGACAAATTGTCAATATTGAATAAACTTTTTTTTGACATAGTTTGAAAATGTAATTATCATTAAACATTTTATATCTGTTATTATAAATTATCAGAAATAACAACTATATATATTTCAAGTACTATGCCATTAAATTTTTATTAATTCTAATATTTAATCGTATTAATATGATTGCACCAATAACAAAGAAAATTAAAAAAAATATAATAGCATATCTCATAGAGCCTGTTATTTGATCAATTGTAGCAAAAAGGAATGTTCCAATAACAATGCTTAGTTTTTGGGCAATATCATAAAAGCTAAAAAAAGATGTAGTATTTGTTGTTTTTGGAAGAAATTTTGAAAATGTAGATCTAGATAGAGATTGAATACCACCCATCGCAAATCCTACAAAAGCAGCTGCAACATAAAATTGAATAGGTTCATAAACAAAAAACCCATAAACACAAAGTGCACTCCATAGGAAATTAAAAAAGATTAATGTGTAAAGATTTCCTATTTTCTTTGAAAAAAATGCAGCTAAAATAGAACCTAAAACGGCAATTAATTGAATTATTAAAATACTAATTATTAAACCAGATGTTTTTTCTTCTGCACTCCAATTAACTTCTGATTCTCCAAAATATGTAGCAACAAGGATAACAGTCTGTAATGCAATACTGTATATAAAAAACGACAATAAAAAAGTTTTTAAAACAGGTTTGTTTTTTAATATGTTCAATACAGAAATTAACTCATTAAAGCCATTAAATATTATATTTCCAGACATATTTCTTACAGAATCTTTTTTTGATAAATAATATTTCCTTCCTGGAAGATGATAAAAACTATATTGACTAAATAAAAACCACCAAATTCCCACCATAACAAAAGAGTATTTCATTGCCATAATTTCTGCTGGAATATTGTTTACGTCTATAATTGAAAAAAAATCAGGAAAATTTACCATTAATATTATTACAAATAGTAAAATTACGCTTCCTACATATCCCATAGAGTAGCCTTTAGCACTTATGTAATCTTGTTGGCTTTGTCTTGCTATATCGGGAAGATAAGAATTGTAAAAAACTAAACTACACCAAAATCCAATAAGAGCAATAAAATAAAATAATAGTCCAATTTCAAGGGATTCAATGTTAAAATTATAAAGCATAATACATGAAAATGATCCAGCGTAACAAAATAATTTCATAAAAAGCTTTTTATTACCTGTGTAGTCTGCAATACCAGACAAAATTGGAGTAATTATTACTAATAAAAGAAAAGCAAGTGTTGAAATGTAAGTAATCAACGCTGTACTTTTTATACTATACCCTCCAACCAAAATATAGTCATCAGTAATAATCCCATAAAAAATAGGAAAAATGGCTGTTGAAATAACTAAAGGATATACTGAATTTGCCCAATCATAAAATGCCCAAGCATTTAACAATTTTTTAGCTCCTTTCTTATAAATTTTCATATAATTAAAATAACTTTGCTAAATCTAAACATTTATGTTTAATTAAAAATATTTTTTTCTTTAAAGTAAATTTTAAATGCTAGAAAAAATTAGCTTTTTTTTTATAATTATTTCAATATCAGCAAGTTGTTATTCACAAAATAACATATCATCAAAAAAGATTAATATGACTAAAAAAAAGATTATCAAGTCTGAAAAAGAATGGAAAGAAATTTTATCCCCAGAAGAATTTAGAATTCTAAGAAATAAGGGTACTGAATATCCAAATACAGGGAAATATAATTTACATTTTGAAAATGGCGTGTATAACTGTAAAGGATGTAATACACCATTGTTTAATAGTGATCAAAAATTTGAGTCAGATTGTGGTTGGCCAAGTTTTGATAAGGCAATTAAGGGTGCAATCACATATGTTGATGATTTTTCACATAATATGATTAGAACTGAAATTATATGCACTAATTGTGATGGACATCTCGGCCATATCTTCGATGATGGACCTACTGAAACAGGTAAAAGATATTGTGTTAATTCAATAAGTATAAATTTTGACAAAAAAAATAATCAGAAAGATGAATAAATATGACGTAATAGTAGTTGGAAGTGGCCCAGGTGGGTATGTGACTGCAATCAGAGCTTCACAGTTAGGTTTTAAAACCGCAATAGTTGAGAAGGAAAGTTTGGGCGGTGTTTGTTTGAATTGGGGGTGTATTCCGACTAAGGCATTATTAAAATCAGCTCAAGTTTTTGAATATCTAAATAAAGCTGATGAATTTGGTTTTAGTGTTGAATCTGTAAAAAAAGATTTTAACAAGGTCATACAAAGAAGCAGAAGTGTCGCAGAGGGAATGAGTAAAGGAGTAAACTTTTTGATGAAAAAAAATAAAATTGATGTTCTCATGGGCTATGGGAAAATAAAACCCAATAAATTAGTTTCAGTTGATGGAACAGAATACCAGGCTGATCATATAATTATTTCTACAGGATCTAGATCTAGAATACTGGACTCAATTCCTCAAGACGGTAAACAAATCATAGGTTATCGTGAAGCAATGACTCTTAAAAAACAACCTAAAAGTATTACCATAGTGGGATCAGGTGCTATAGGTATAGAATTCGCATATTTTTATAATAGTATGGGTACAGATGTTACAATAATTGAATATATGCCAAATATCGCCCCAATTGAAGATGAGGATATTTCTAAAGAATTACAAAAATCATTCAAGAAAAAAGGAATTAAAATTTTGACTTCATCTGAAGTTGTTTCAGTTAAGAAAAATACCAAATCAGTAATCGCGACGATAAAGCTTAATGAGGGAGAAAAAAATATTGAATCTGAAATATTATTATCAGCTGTTGGGATTAAATCCAATATTGAAGATATTGGATTAGAGGAAGTTGGTATTGCAGTAGATAAAGATAAAATTCTTGTTGATAAATATTATAATACCAATATCCCTGGTTATTATGCTATCGGAGATGTGGTTTCTGGTCCTGCATTAGCTCATGTTGCATCTGCAGAAGGAATTTTATGTGTTGAAAAAATATCAGGGCATGATGTCCTTCCTATTGATTATGGTAATATTCCTGGATGTACATATTGTCATCCAGAGGTTTCAAGTGTAGGACTAACGGAAAAACAAGCCATCGAACAAGGATATGAAATTAAAGTTGGCAAATTTCCTTTTTCTGCATCTGGTAAAGCCAGCGCATCCGGAAACAAGGAAGGATTTGTAAAAGTAATTTTTGATAAAAAATACGGTGAATGGCTTGGTTGCCATATGATTGGAGCTGGTGTAACAGATATGATTGCCGAAGCTGTATTGGGAAGAAAACTAGAAACCACAGGAATGGAGGTATTAAAAACTATACATCCACACCCAACTATGTCAGAAGCTGTAATGGAGGCTGTGGCTGATGCTTATGACGAAGTTATTCATTTATAAATGATAGAGTCAATTGCCAAATCATAAGACTTTAGTCCAAATCCACATATAATGCCATCAACATTTTTTGAAATAAGAGACTTTGATCTAAACTCTTCCCTAGCGTGAATATTTGAAATGTGAACTTCTATTACAGGTGATGAAACAGCAGCAATAGAATCAGAGATACCAACTGATGTATGAGTATATGCTGCAGCGTTTAGAACTATCCCGTCATAACTAAAACCAACCTCTTGAATTTTATTAATTAGTTCCCCTTCAATATTTGATTGAAAGAAATCAATATCAACCTCAGAATATTTTTTTTTTAGATTTGTAAGATATGATTCAAATGAAATATTTCCATAAATGTCCACTTCTCTTGTACCAAGAAGATTTAAGTTTGGTCCATTTATTATCATAATTTTTTTCATGGTCTAAATTTATTAAAATTAATTAATTTTATTCATAATATGAATTGGAAAGATGCAATCAGTGATTTTAAAGATTATTTAAAAATTGAAAGAGGATTAAGCATAAACTCTATTATGAGTTATGAGCATGATTTGATAAAGTTGACAAAGTTTTTAGATGTTAATAAAAAAATTAAGCCCTTAAAGCTTGATTCTGAAATAATCAAAGAATTCATAAAACACCTTTCTAAAGATGTCAGCCCATCATCTCAATCTAGAATTATTTCTGGTATAAGAAGTTTTTATGAATATCTATTATTTGAAAAACTAATTAAATCCAATCCCCTTGCTGAAATTGAACAACCTAAAACCCAAAGAAAGTTACCTGATACATTAAGCATTGATGAAATTAATTTAATGGTCTCAAAAATTGAAAAGAATAAAAATGAATATTATAGAAATATTGCAATAATCGAAACTATGTACGGTTGCGGGCTAAGAGTTAGTGAACTAATTCATTTAAAATTATCAGATTTGCATTTAGATGAGGATTTTTTAAAGGTTACAGGTAAGGGTAACAAGCAAAGATTAGTTCCAATTAGTCAAATAAATAAGAAATGTATAATGAATTATTTAAAAAAATCAAGATCTAAAAATAAAATAAACCCAACAGATACAGATACTTTGTTTTTAAATAGAAGAGGAAAAGGTCTTACAAGAGCAATGATATTTACAATTGTTAAAAATTTGACAAAGCTAGCTGGAATAAAAAAAAATATATCTCCCCATACATTTAGACACTCTTTTGCAACTCATTTACTTGAAAATGGAGCAGATTTAAAAACTATTCAACAAATACTAGGGCATGAGAGTATAACAACAACGGAAATATATACACATTTAGATAATAAAGCATTAGTAAATGTGATGAGAAGATTTCATCCACGTTCATAAAAAAGCCTGTAAAAGTTGTTTATTAAACTCCTAAAAAACAAGTTTATGGCTAACTTAATGATCAAAAATCTGAGAACATCAGCACGATTTAGCATTAAAGACTCACCATTTTTAATTATATAGCGTTGAGTTTACAAAAAACCAATACAGGCATTATAAAAGTAATTATTTTTTATTGAATAAATTATTGATATAATCAATTTTATTTTCAAGTTCATTAATCAATTCATTATCCTTAATAATTGATTGTTTTTTATTAGCTGAAATTTGAAGTGCACACATAGCGAGTGCGTCTTGTTTATCTTGGACAGAGTAATTCTCTTCGATTTTTTTCACAAGTGAATTTATTTCTTGAGCAGCAATTCTTAAACTTTCTTCTTTTTTGGGATCAATAATCAAAGGATATACTCTATTTGCAATTGAAATTTTAATTTTTAGCTTTTCACTCATTATTGGAAAGTTGTGTTACACATAAATCAATCTCTTTAATCAAACTGTTAACCAATTCTCTAGTATCATTTGAACTACTCATATCACCTTGACTTATTGATTTGGCAATTTTTACAGCCTTTAATTCATTTTGAAGTAATTTTAACTTATTGACAGTCAAATTATACTCCAACTTAAGGTTTTCGTTTTCTTTTTGAATTTTTATATTAAATTCCTCTAAATACTTGATTTTTTCAATATTCTTTAAAACGTTTTCTTCAAGAACTTCTAATAGATCTAAACTTTTACTCAAAATATGTGCTTTGAATCAAATTTAATATTAGTAAATAACTTTTCAGAATTTTTTAATTATTAATTCGCAATAAATTATAATTTAGTTAAAAATGAAAGCCAGTTTATTTTATCTGTTATTAATAGTTTTCATTTCTGCAAAATCACAAAATAATTTTGATTTTCCAGTTGAACTCCCCATATATCTTTCAGGTAGCTTTGCAGAGCTTAGGCCAAATCATTTTCATTCTGGAATTGATATTAAAACCAAAGGTAAAACAGGCTATAAAATTTTTTCCTTAGAAGATGGATACATTCAAAGAATACAAATAACTCTTGGTGGAAATGGAAAAGCAATATATATAAAGCATGACAATGGTCAATCATCAGTGTATGCCCATCTTGAAAACTTTTCGCCAGGAATCCAAAAAATAGTCAAAGAAATTCAATACTCAGAAAAAAAATTCGAAATCCGTTTATTTCCAAAAAAAAACCAGTATAGAATTAAAAAAAAGGAACTAATCGGATTTAGTGGAAATACCGGGAGAAGTACAGGACCTCATTTACATTACGAAATAAGAGACAAAAATGATCACCCAATCAATCCTTTAAAATTTAAAAAAGAAAGAATTAAGGATACAATCCCTCCTATCGTTAAAAGTATTTTTTACAAACAATTATTTAGAAACCATGAGGGTCTATATGAAAATCCCAAATTAGGATTCAAAAAACTAAAGCTGAAGAAAGTAAATGAAAAATATATTTCTGACACCTTAAAAGTTTCAGGAATAATTGGATTTGGAGTTGATTCGTATGATAAAATGAATTTAACAAATAATGTTATGGGCATAAATGAAATTGAAACCTTCATAAATAACAACAAAATTTTTAATATGGATTTTAACAGGTTTTCATTCAATGAATGGAGACATATCAATACTTTTATTGATTATGCTGCATACAAAAAAAATAAATTAACAATACAAAAGCTATTTACCACCTCTTATAATCCTTTAGAAATGTATGATAGAAGTTTAGGAGATGGATCATTAGATTTATTTAAAGTAAAATCAATAAGTAATAAAACTACCCATCTTTACAAAATACTACTTTATGATTTTAATAAAAATATTACTGAAATATTAATTCCCATAATCATTTCAAAAGACTTTAATGAAACACCACCAATTGAAACATATGATAGTTTTCTTACTGTTGAAAAGGATAGAGAAAAAAATATAAAAGGCAAATGGTTTAATGTGATTTTTAAAAAAAATAGTTTTTACCAAACTACCTCCCTAGATGTAATTGAAAGAAAAGAGTCAATAAAAATAAATTCTGATACAATACCATTGTTAAAAACTTTTGATATCGAATATAAGCTTGGCGATAATGAAATAAAGCAATTATATATTTCACAGTTTAAAAATGATAAATTTGATTTTATAGGAAATAAAATTGAAAATGGATTATTAAAAGCCTCCGCTAAAACTTTAGGTTCTTTTTTCATAAAAAAAGATAACTTACCACCCATAGTGAAATTTTTAAACATTCAAGATTTAGCATGGCATTCCAACATAAATAAAATTAAAATTAAAGGATATGATAATGAAACCGGAATAAAATCTTATTCAGCATGGATCAATGAAAAATGGATATTACTTGAGTATGATATTAAAAATAATTTATTTTTTTATGATTTTTCCGATCGTGTGAACACAGAAAATATAACTAACAATTTAAAAGTTGAAATTATAGATAATGTTGGAAATACTACTGCCAAAGAAATAACGTTTTATAGAAAACTTGACAATGATTAGAAATATCTTCACTTTTTTCATTTTATTAAATGGTATATTTTGTTATGCTCAAAAATCGATAATTACCGGAGTTATTCTCGATGAGTTAAATAATCCAATTGAAAATGTTAATATTATTTGTGATAATAAGGGGACAACAACTAATAACAATGGGTTCTATAAAATTGAAATTGAATCTAATTCAAATGAAAAAATAGTTTTTACTCATATAAACTTTAAAAAAGTAATTGTTGAAGTAAACTTGAATGTTAATGAGGTATTTGAATTTAATCCTGTTTTGAAGGAAAGTTTTGAACAAATATCTACTGTCATAATAAATTCTTCAAAAAGAGAATCATTTCAATCCATTTTAAATATTTCCCCGGAAAGAATAAGGACAATTTCTGGGGCTCAAGCCGGCATTGAAAATATTCTTAAAACTTTACCAGGATTTAATGCAAATAATGAGTTAAGTACTCAATACTCAGTTCGTGGTGGTAATTATGATGAAAATCTAGTATATGTTAACGGTATTGAAGTTTATAGACCTTTTTTAATCAGATCTGGACAACAAGAAGGACTTAGCTTTATTAACTCTGAATTAACAGATGATATAAAATTCTCTGCAGGAGGTTTTGAAGCTAAATACGGAGATAAAATGTCATCTGTTTTAGATATAAAATATAAACAACCCAACGAAAATAAATATTCAGTAAAATTAAATTTTTTAGGGATGTCAAGCACCTTTGAAAATATCTCTAAAAATAAAAAATTTTCAAATCTGTTAGGCTTCAGGTACAGAAATAACGAATTGGTAGTCAAAGCAAAAGAGACAAAATCTGATTTTAATCCATCATTTATTGATTTTCAAAATCTGTCAAGATTAAAAGTAAATAACAAAATTTCTATTAGTGGATTCTTTAATTATTCTGAAAATGACTACCGTTTTATACCAATAACCCGTCAAACGAATTTTGGAACGCTTGAAAGTCCTCAAGCCTTAGTAGTTTATTTTGATGGAAACGAAAAAGACAACTACAAAACTTTTTTTAACAGTATATTATTCAATTATAAGTTTTCTGAAAATATAAAGTTAGACTTGATAACATCTTTTTACAACACCTCTGAAAAAGAGTATTTTGATATTCTAGCACAATATAATCTTGCAACTGTAAATTCTGATATCGGAAGTGATAATCTTGGAAATGTGGAATTTAGCCAAGGAATTGGAAGTCAATTAAATCATGCTAGGAATAATTTGAATGCAGAGATTTTTAATATTGAATCTAAAATACAAGCATTAATTAATAAAAATAACTTAGAAATCTCTGTTAAGTTTTCTAATGAAAAAATTTCTGACAGAATTGTAGAATGGGAAGTAATAGACTCAGCAGGCTTCTTAATTGACCCCCCATTTATTCAAAATCTTGCTGAACAACCCTACGAACCAAATGAAGGACCAATTGTACCTTATCAAAACATTAGATCAAAATCAAACACTGAAATTAAAAGACTGCAGTTTTATTCTCAGATTGAAAGAGAAATAAATGTAAGTAAAGGATCTTTATATTATAATTTTGGAATTAGATCCCATTTTTGGAAGGTTAACAACTCTAAATTTAGAAATAAATTTAGTCCAAGATTTCAGATTGGATATGTCCCTGAATCAAATTCTAATTTAAAATTTAACTTTAAATATGGATTGTATTATCAACCCCCTTTTTATAAAGAATTAAGAGGTGTAAATGGTGAAATTAATCCAAGTGTTGATGCACAAAAATCTATCCATTTAGTATTTACTAATGAATACAAGTTTATCAAATGGAATAGACCATTTAAACTTACCTCTGAGGTTTATTACAAAGATTTGACAAACTTAAATCCATATACACTAGAAAATGTAAGAATTAGATATTACGCAGATAATATCGCTAAGGGATATGCATATGGGATGGATCTTAGAGTAAATGGGGAATTTGTTGAGGGAACAGAATCTTGGTTTAGTTTTGGCTACTTAAAAACTGAGGAAAATATTGCTAACAATGGATATATACCGAGACCAACTGATCAAAGGTTAAAATTTGGAATTCTTTTTCAAGATTATGTGCCAAATATTCCGAACCTAAAAATGTTTATAAATCTTGTTTACAATACTGGACTCCCTGGAGGATCCCCCACTTATACAGATCCATATCAGTACAGAAAAAGATTGCCTGACTATAAAAGAGCAGATTTGGGAATTTCGTATATCCTTAAGAAAAATAAACTTTTAAAAAATATTAATGAGCTTTCTATTGGTTTGGAAATTTTCAACATGTTTAACATCCAAAACTCTATTACAAACACATGGGTAAGAGATGTATATACCAAAAGGCAGTATAGTATTCCAAACTATTTGACTCCTAGAATATTTAATTTTAGTTTGGGTCTTGATTTTTAATGATTAAATTTTCTATTTCCTTCACTACCACATCAATCTCTTTTTCTGTGTTGTAAATACTAAATGAAAATCTCAAAGAAATAAATTGGTTTTTATTATTATTTTGAATTTCTCTTAAAACGTGTGATCCCAAATCACTACCACTCTGACAAGCACTGCCTTTAGAACAAGCAATCCCTTTAAGATCTAATTTAAACATTAGTAATTCTGCGTTCTGTTTCTTGATGGGAATAGAAATGTTAACAAGAGTGTATGTTGAATTATCAAAATCATTCGATTTACCATTAAATGTAATATTATGATTTAATTTAATAAGCTTTGTGATAAAATATTTTTTAAGCTTCGTGATATATGTTTTTTCTTTTTTTAGGTTATTTGTAGAATGTTTCAATGCTTCTGACATGCCAAAAATATTATGAACACATTCGGTTCCTGCCCTTACCCCTTTCTCCTGCATACCACCGGTAAAAAAAGGTCCAAGTTTCGTTTTATTATTAATATAGACAAATCCAACTCCTTTGGGTCCATGAAATTTGTGAGCACTAGCGACAACAAAATCAATATTATATTTTTTCAGATCCATTTCATAATGACCAATAGATTGTACAGTATCACTGTGGAAATAAGCTGAATATTTTTTAGTGAGATCTGCTACTCTAGAAATATCTAAAATATTTCCAATTTCATTATTGATATGCATTAGGCTGACTAAGGTCTTGTTATTTGAATTTGATAATAAATTTTCTAAGTCATCATAATCAATATTACCATCAGAAGACAACTTGACATAAGATACTTTAATTTTTTTATTTTCTTGAAGATCATCTACAGTGTGAGTAACAGCGTGATGCTCAATCTTGGAAGTTATTATGTGCTTAACATCTAAATATTTTATAGAATTTCTAATTATCAAATTATCTCCCTCTGTCCCACCACTGGTAAAAATGATTTCAGAATTTTTTACATTTAGGGTCTTTGCAATTTCATTTCTGGAAAGTTCAATAATTGATTTAGCAGATCTACCATATGAATGTGAAGATGATGGATTGCCATAATTATTTTTTAAGACAGAAATCATGGAATCAGAAACCTCTTCCCTGACCTTGGTAGTTGCAGCATTGTCCATGTAAATATTTGACATATTAATTGGTTAGTTAGATATGCTAATTTATATTTTTTTATTCAAATTCTTTTAGCACTGAAATAATTATATTAATACAGTCATCTAATTGATCTTTGTTGATTATTAATGGTGGTGCAAACCTAATAATATTTCCGTGAGTAGGTTTTGCAAGTAATCCATTAGAAGCCATTTTCAAGCATATACTCCACGCAATATTTGAATCATTATTATCATTGATAATAATAGCATTTAAAAGTCCTTTTCCTCGAACAGATTTAACAATTTTACTTTCATTAATGTACTTGTTTAATTTTTCCCTAAAAATGATTCCTAAGATTTTCGCATTATCTGATAATTCTTCTTCCTTTACAACATTTAAAGCAGCAATTGCAACTTGACATGCTAATGGATTTCCCCCAAAAGTTGATCCATGTTCTCCAGGCTTAATTGTTAGCATTATCTCGTTAGATGAGAGTATAGCAGATACAGGAAACACACCACCAGAAAGTGCTTTACCTAAAATTAATATATCAGGTTTAATTCCAAAATGATCACAACATAACATTTTCCCTGTTCTTCCAATTCCAGTTTGTACTTCATCAGCTATAAATAGAACATTATTTTTTTTACATAGTTTGAAAGCTTCGGGTAAATAATTTTCATCAGGAACAACAACACCCGCTTCCCCTTGTATAGGCTCAACCATAAATCCAGCTACGTTAGGATCTTTTAAGGAGTTTTCCAGGGATTTTAAATCATTATATGGGATTATTTCATAACCAGGCATAAATGGTCCAAATCCATTTGTACTAGAAGGGTCAGTTGAAGATGAAATTGCAGCTAGTGTTCTTCCCCAAAAATTTCCTTCAACAAAAATAATTTTTGCATTATTTTTTGGTATTTTTTTTATTTCATACCCCCATTTTCTAGCTAATTTAATTGCAGTTTCGCCTCCCTCTACACCTGTATTCATTGGTAGTACTTTATCATAACCAAATAAACTCGTAATAAATTTTTCGTATTCTCCAAGAATATTGTTATAAAATGCTCTGGAAGTTAGAGTTAGTTCTTTTGACTGATTTATTAGAGCAGAAATTATTTTTGGGTGACAATGTCCTTGATTAACAGCAGAGTATGCAGAAAGAAAATCATAATATTTTTTACCCTCAACATCCCATAAGAAAACACCTTCACCCCTTTTTAACACAACAGGCAAAGGATGATAATTATGAGCTCCATATAAAAGTTCTGTTTTAATAATTTCTTCGGATGAAAGCATTTTGCTGTATTTATGTTTTAAATTTGATCAAATTTAATAATTAAATTTTTTATTTCATTCAATTCCCATGTCAAGAAAAAGAAAGAAAAACATTATCCTTCAAAAGCTAAAACTCTCTGGTGTAGGATCTCTTGGAAAAGGATTTGCAAAAACTATTGACAAAAAAATCATATTTACAAAATATGGAATCCCTGGCGATATTGTAGATGTAAATATTAGGAAAAAAAGATCTTCGTATTTGGAAGGAGATATTATAAAAATTCACAAACAATCTAAACTAAGAGTTAAACCAAAATGCTCTCATTTTAAATTATGTGGTGGGTGCAATTGGCAAAATATGGAATATGATTATCAATTAAAATATAAAAATGATCAGGTATTACAAAATTTAATGAGGATTGGAAAAATTCAAGTTGATAAAATACTTCCAATCATTAAATCTGATAAGCAATATTATTATAGAAACAAAATGGAATATTCTTTCAGCAATTCAAGATGGATAACAAAAAAAGAGATAAATAGTCAAAAAGAAATTAAAAATAAAAATGCACTTGGTTTTCATAAATCTGGAATGTGGAGTAAAATTATTGATATCAATAAATGCTATTTACAAGAGAATATTTCAAATAAAATCAGAAATTATACGAAAGACCTCTCTTTGAAATTAGAAATCAGTTTTTTTGACCTAAAGAAACAATCTGGTGATTTGAGAAATTTGATGATAAGAACATCAAAGAATAAGGAAATTATGGTCTTCTTTCAAATTTTTAAAATATCCGATAAAATAAAACAACTATTTGATAAAATTATCATTCAATTTCCTGAAATTACCTGCCTACAATATGTGATAAATAAGAAAAAAAACGATACTATTTATGATTTAAGACCTGTATGCTATCATGGTAAAAAATATATTACTGAAACAATTGGAAAATATCACTTCAGAATTTCTGCAAAATCTTTTTTTCAAACAAATTCATACCAGATAGAAAAACTTTACAATATTGTAAAAAGATTTGCTAATCTTTCTGGATCAGAAATAGTATACGATTTGTACTGTGGTACTGGGTCAATTTCAATATATCTATCCTCCTATGCAAAAAAAATAATAGGAATAGAAGTTATAGTTGATGCAGTAGTTGCAGCAAAAGAAAATGCTAAAGCAAATAACATAAATAATACAACTTTTTTACAAGGAGATGTAAAAGAGATATTAAAAAAAAGACGCCTTCTTTCTCAAAAACCTGATGTTATCATTGTTGATCCACCAAGGAATGGGTTGGATAAATTAGTAGTGGAATCAATAATTAAGTCAAACGTAACTAAAATTATATATGTCAGTTGTAACTCCGCTACTCAAGCTCGAGACCTTAATATTTTGTCTGAGTATTATAATTTAACTAAATCACAAGCAATAGATATGTTTCCTCAAACTTATCATGTAGAAAATGTTGTACTTTTAGAAAAAATATACCAATGAGGGTATTTTATACTTTGATTTTAATTTTACTTGTTTTAAGCTGTGAAAGTGATGATATATGTCCAGAATCAACAAATTCTACACCCAGGTTAATAATTACCTTTTATGACATGCAAAATACCGAAGTAAAAAAGAATGTTGAAGATCTTGCAGTATATGCAATCAAAGATGGACAATTGAACTTAATGAATGAGATTAATGGGATAACTACCGATTCTATAAATATTCCGCTTAGAAATGATCAAGCTATTTCTAATTTTAAATTTTATAAAGATTTTTCTTTTACAAACAATGTTCCTAGTGGTATGATAGATCATTTGTATGTTGACTATGAGATTTATCAAAAATTTATTTCAAAAGCTTGTGGTTTTATTAATAATTATAATCTTTTAAACTTTTTAACCAATGACCCATTAGAAAATCCCTCACTTCCTGCCAACTGGATTGGAGGATATGTTATTGAATATAATTTAATCGAAAATGAAAATCAGTCTCATGTTAAAATATTTCATTAGTACATTACTAACTTTTTACTGCTTTGCTATTCAAGCTAATGCTACGGTTTTAAATGATTCTCTAAAAAAATATGGGTTAAGAGTAGGAACAGATATTCAGAAATTAATCAGATCAGCCAGCTCAGAAGAATATAATGGGATTTCATTTAATGCAGATATTAGATTTAAGGAGTCGATGTTTCTTTTTTCAGAAATTGGAAATGAAAAAAAAATAGTTGAATATTCAAATGTTGATTCAAAGATCTCTGGAAATTATATAAAATTAGGTTTACAATTTAAATTGAATAGAAATATAGTTGGGCTCAGAAATTTAATATACTCTAGTATTGGAATAGGGGTTAGTTCTTTTGATCAAAAAATTTTAAGATATGGTATCTATAATATTTACAGCGATCTTTGGGGTGAGTTTGAAAGTACTGATACAATTAATTTGGAAAGTCTAAATGCTAATTGGATTGAAATTGGATTTGGGGTAAAAACTGAGATTTTAAACAATCTTTTTCTGGGAATTGAATTACAATTAAAAAACTTAATTTCTCAGAAAAACAAAAATGATATATCTAACTTTTATATCCCTGGATTTAATCGAACTTATGAAGGTTCAAATTTTGGACTTGGTTTTAATTATTCACTAACCTACTTAATTCCAATTATAAAAAAATAAACACTATTTTTCCTTTTTAGATCCTGAATAGATTTGATAATTTAAAAATCTTGACTCCAAACTTGAATTAAATAATTTTATCCTTTTTGAAGTTCGCAAGCCAATATATTTGATTGCTTCCATGTTTGCGGTTAATATCCATGAACTAGTATTATCGTAATTCCTTTTCAGGGTGTTCCCAATTTCTGAATAAAAGCTTTTAAAATCTGTTGGGATTCGTTTGTCGTATGGAGGATTAACAACAATTTGCAGTCTATCTTTATTTGTTTTCTTTGATTTAAAAAAATCTCTAGTTTCAACTTTGATTTTTAAATCAATATCATTTTCCTCAATATTTTTTTTACACTTTCTTATTATCGAGTTAGAAATATCATATCCAAAAATCTTACAATCAATTTTATTTATTTTTTTGGTAACAGATTCTTCGATAATATCAAAAAGCTCTTGATCCCAATCAATCCACTTTTCAAAAGCAAAGTTTGAACGTTGTAGGTTTGGTGGTATATTCCCAGCAATCATTGCAGCTTCAATTAAAATAGTTCCACAACCACACATTGGATCTAAAAAATCAGTCTTTCCCCTCCATCCTGAAATTAGAATTAACCCTGCTGCAAGAACTTCATTTAAAGGCGCAAAAGAATTATATTTTTTATAACCTCTTTTATGCAATGATTCTCCTGAACTATCTAAAGAAATGGTACAGGTGTTTTTATTAACATGTATATCAATTTTTAAATCAGGATTTTTTGCATCAACATTTGGTCTTTTAGAAAATTTATTTCTAAATCTGTCAGCAATAGCGTCCTTAGCTTTCAAAGAAGTAAATTTTGAATTATTAAATATTTTAGAATGAAAGACAGATGAGTTAATTATAAATGCGGAGTTAACTCCTAATAAACTCTCCCATTTAATATTATATATCTTATCATAAAAACTATTAATGTCACCAAACTTAAATTCTGAAATAGGTTTTAGTATCTTCAATGCAGTTCTTAAACTTAAATTTGCTTTATACATAAATCCCTTATCCCCATAAAAACTTACATTTCTTCTTCCAGTTTGAATTTTTTGAGCCCCTAAACTCAGTAATTCTTTGGCAAGTATTTCCTCAAAACCATAAAAGCATTTTGCTAACATCTTAAAATTAGTTTGATCTACTTTACCCATTTTTCTTTTAAATTATATAAATCATATTTTTTTTTTGGCTTATGATAATCAATTTGTTTATTGTTAATAGATCTCTGAATGATATCTTCAATGTAGTAGTCTTGAATATTTTCAACAGGATTAAATCTATCTTTAAGATTTAAATTAAAAAAACTTGCGGTTATATTATAAAAAAAAGCTTTTATTCCGTTTCTGAGATCTTTTACTATATCATATGTTGATAGACCAGTTTGTCTATCAACTAGTTTAATAAGTACTCTTCCTTCTGATTGCTTTAAACTTTTTAATTCCACAGTAAATTCATTTTCTAAATATTTTTGTATTTGTTTTGTGTACTTTTTCTTTTTATATCTAGTATCTAATCTGTTTAACCTTTTATTTAAAGAATCTAATCTGTGAGATGCAAGTACAGCATACGGATAAACCTTTAAAACTTTCCTTTTTAAGATCAAATAATTTCTTATTTCATCAGAGTTGCTGTAAGGAGCTTTAGGTAACAGAATTACTTCGCTTAATTGAATCGACCCCTTAATAATTGTATCCCCTGTAATTCTAATATAATCTTCACCAATTTCTAAATTATTCTGTCCAGTAATGTTTTGAAGGATAAAAAAAAATGTAAAAAGCAATAATCTTTTCATTATTGAAGAGGGATCAGCAATAAATGTAAAATTATGTATAATTAATATGTAAATCATTATTATTT
>CENG01093895.1_pt1 | contig 22922 bp, 5 predicted proteins | sample 530131 | NCBI WGS metagenome assembly CENG01 (sample SAMEA2591057, study PRJEB7988) | marine metagenome | biome: marine biome (ENVO:00000447); feature: surface water (ENVO:00002042) layer; material: saline water (ENVO:00002010), including plankton (ENVO:xxxxxxxx) | depth 5 m
AATAAAAATAACAAAACTCTGACAAAAAGTCAAGCAGATAAAGCAAAAAAAGACTTGGAGTCGGACGAGCTTGCCGCTGAAGTCGTAAAGTCTAATACTAGATTTTTATCTCACATCAACTACTCTAAGCCTGGAAACTTTGCTTTTTACGGCTCCGCAGAAAAATACTACGAAGATTCATTTGACAGAGTATATAAGACTTATCCATACGACGGTTCTCACAAAGAAAAGCAAGAGTGGTTGAACAGTTCTTCAGAGCTTGATTTGTGGATACTAAACAATGCTTATCCTAAATCAGTAGGTCATGTACGCCTCGGTACAGGTCAGCAGATTGTTGTTAAAGGTGGTCCTAACAATCAGCCAGGAGTTGAAGAAACAGACCCAGAAGAATTGTCAAAACAGTTTCCAGTAAAGCAAGGAAATTCTAATATTTGGAATCCTTCTATTTACAGAAATTCAAACCTTCATATAGACCCAAACTTGGGAAATACTATTGAATTCTGGGCGAAAATAGATGCTAATACTACTGGCACCTGTTATTTCTCTAGTTTAGGAAATATAAATTCAGCTTCGTTTATGATAGCTTGGGTACCAAGCCAATCCATGCTCGCTGTCTATTATATTGATGACACATCTGCGGGTCTTGCAGGGAGCGCAGGTAGATTCATTATTCCCTCGTTTATTGACACAAACTGGGCACATTATTCTTTTTCTGTTATCAATGCCGAGACTGACGATGTTTTTGTTGAAATTTATAAAAACGGCGAATTGGTTACTAGCAGAACGGCTGGCTCGAAGTTGGGAACAGTAAGCCAGTCAGAAATGAAATTATATATTAATGGCAACGATTTAGATGTAAATACTGTTGACGGAATGTATATTGATGAGTTTCGCTTTTGGAAACAAAAGAGAACAGCAGAGGAGATTGGAAGATACTGGAATACTAACATCCACGGTGGTACGAACACTGACGATGACAAATACAGTGAAGAAAATAGAAATGTAGATATTGGTATTTACTATAAGTTCAATGAGGGCATTACTGGAGATGACACAATAGACGCCACAGTCTTGGATTATTCAGGCAGAATCTCAAACGGAACTATTACAAATTATTCTAATACAGTTAGAAGCACAACATCAGCACTTGACGAATACGGTCAATTTATTCTACCAGAAGAAAAAGATTATATTATTTATTCACAGCATCCTGAGTTTGTATCGAGCAGAGAAGAATATAGAAAAAAGGGAATGGTTCACGACCTCTCGAATAACTCAAGTATATATCACACAATGCCAGCTTGGATTACAGAAGAAGATGAGCAGAAGGGCTCTAACATAAAGGAACTCTCTCAGGTAATCAGTAGTTACTTTGATAACGCTCATGTACAAATCAGAGAGTTAACAAATTTAAAAGAAAAAGAATATTATTCGCTAGATAATGAAGCAGAAAAACCTTTCTATATTATTAGAAACAGCTTAGAATCTCAGGGCATGGTTGTACCAGACTTATTCACAGAAGCATCTGCGTTTGAAGAAATACTTTCTCGAAGCGAGACTGCTCTTTTTGAAGAAAAACTTCAAGACGTAAAGAACACCATTTACCAAAACATTTATAACAACCTTTCTTATATCTATAAGTCAAAGGGAACAGAGAAAGCATTCAGAAATCTTATTCGTTGTTTCGGTATTGACGACGAGCTTGTAAAAATAAATATGTATTCTGATGGCGCTGATTACACACTTGAGGACACGAGAAGACCTGTAGCGATAAAAAAGAAGTTTGTTGACTTCAATAATGCGGATAGAGAAACAGCCCTTGTTTATTCAAAGAAAGACCCATCGAATTCTGATTCAGAATCTTACATTAGGGGCATAAGCAAAAGGTATCCAGCAAACCTTTCTTTTACTTTTGAAACACAGGTTATTTTCCCAAAAAGAATTCCGAAGGACCACCCAAAATATGAACCACCATCAAACACTGAAGAGCACATTGCTTTACTTGGTGAATACACGACGTATGTAGCCAGTAGTCAAAACTCGATATTTAATTTAAAGGCAATCAAGAAGGACAACTCCGCAAAATCCGAAGATGTGAAGTTTCAATTAAATTTTGACGGAACGACAGTGGATACTAAACTTTTTAAGTCAGTTTATGATAATGCTAAGTTTAATTTTGCTGTAAGGCTTGTACCTGACAATAAGTTATCAACACTTGTCGGCTCGACGGCTGCATCACCCGATTACACTGCTGAATTGTACTGCGTTAGAATGCTTGGTGATTTTATTGAAGATGAAGACTTTCAGACACTGGCTGTTTCAAACGCCGATGCTCGAAGAATTCTTGAAATGAATAAGTTTGTATCTGTTGGTGCTCTGAAGAATTTGAATAACCCAGAAACTACTACGACAATTAATGACACAAGAGTTAAAATTGGTTCAACACTATTTTGGTATGACAATGTAACGAACGAAGAAGTTCGAGCCCACGCATCTGATGCTTCCAACTTTGGACGACTTCATCCAAATGAAGAGGCATACATGTTTGATTCCAATATTAACACAGGTGACGCTAGTGCGATTCAAATCTCAAGAAGAGATACATTAGCGATGCACTGGGATTTTTCTGAAATTACTGGTTCTGATTCTAACGGTAATTTTATTGTAAATGATTTGTCTGAAGCAGTAGAAAAAGTTGAAACACTTATAAATGAGAATTCAATTCAGTTCACTGGGGCAAATGCAGAAACGATTGATATTCCAGATAGTGATGACTTATCATTTACGGACGGTAATGGCACAGATAAGTCTTTTACTATATCTAGTTGGGTAAAAGTAGGTGATGTCACAACTGATTCTGGCGTAATAATTTCAAGAAGAAATAATGTTGGAATTGGAATCGAAGATGGAGAGTGGATTATTGGTCACTCAAACGGTGGGCTATACGTCATCCTGTATGCTGACCCTATTCAAAATGGTACTAATGCGTTTAGCACTGTTAATAGAATCTTTTTTGAAGATAATGTAACAAAGCTCTCCTCGGGAACTTGGCATCTTGTTACAGTAACTTACGATGGCACTCAGAACACATCTGGTCTCAAGGTTTACAAAGACGGCACTGAAATAACTACAGGTAGTACAACGAAGAACAACTACTCTGGTATGCCAAACTTTAATATTGTTACAGCTATTGGTGGCACTGATAGTCCGACCACCAATACCTTCGAAGATAATATTGCAGACACATCCGTATTCGACAAAGCACTATCTAGTGAAGAAATAGTAGAATTATACAATGGTGGAAGCGTAAAAGACTTAGAAGAATTCTCTGCATACGATAATGTAATCTCTTGGTGGAAGATGGGCGATGACCAAGATACTACTGGCGCAGGAGGGATTAAAGATTATGTTGGTACGAACAACGGAACAATGGTTGGTGCTGGGACATCATTTCAGCCAGCACCGAACCTTCCCTCGGACAAGAGAGTGGACTCAGGTCGCTTCGGATGGTTTACTGCTCTTGTCGGTTACGAGGTAACTGGTCTAGGAAACCACTTTCCTAATAATGATAACCAAGTAGTTAATAGGGAGTTCGTTTATTCCCAAAAACACAGAACACCAGAGGTTATAAACTCTGAAGAATTAGTAGAAATAAGAACACAAGATGACGACATCTTTACGAAAGATGCTAAAGTTGCATCTCACTTTTTTGCTGTAGAAAAGAGCATGTATCAAGTTATATCTGATGATATGATAAATCTTTTTGCCACTATTGTTGAGTTCAATGACTTGATAGGTCAACCAGTTAATAGATATAGACTACAGTATAAGGCATTAGAGAATTTTAGAGCCAGATATTTCGAAAAAGTCAAGAATGTTCCTAGCTTAGAAAAATATACAGAATTATACAAGTGGATTGATTCTTCTATTGGGATGATGCTACAAGAATTAATTCCTGTGTCAAGCAACTTCTCGGCAAACTTGAGAAATATGATTGAGTCTCACGTTCTTGAAAGAAATAAGTACTGGACAAAATTTCCAACAATGGAGATGTCTGGTGAACCACCCCTTGGTATTGTAAAGGGTATAAATGAATTAACTTATAATTGGGAACACGGTCACGCCCCCGTTGGCTCTGAGACAATCGAAGATGATAAATTTTTATATGGAGACCAGAGAGTCACTGTGGCAACTGGCGACACTGATGTTGATGAAAATAGAGAAATCTTAAGAAGAGTTGCCACTAGAAAGACCCAAGGAAATACAAAGGTTGTAGAAAGAAACGGCGTCGATGTTGAAGAAGATAAGCCAGTATTAAGAGAGCCCCCCGCCGCACCAAATACTCCTGGCGCAGTTTACTCTGGACAAGCGTATGTTACAAGAGCCTTATCACGTCCTTATAGATTAAACTTGGATGTTGTTAAAACGATTCACGGTGGTACGAATTATTCTCCTTCTACAAAAGACCCGAACTCATTTGTAAGAGCAGTTACAAAATTTATCCCAGGAGCAGGTACTGTTGGTATAGATGTTGACGTAGCAGATAACCCAGTCACCTATGAACAATGGAAAGAGCTTTATACTGTTAAGAGAAGTATAACTGTTACGATTGCAGACACTGAAGCAAATATCACGCAAAACTTTGACGACGATGTATTTTATCCTTATTACGGTGAAGATTTTAGAGATGCTTCTCCTTTTATCACTGGTCATCACAATGACTCTTATGGTGAAGATGCGGAAATACCAGCACAGGGTCCGTTCACAGAGACCTGGGTGGGCGGCAATCAACACAGGCACGTAGAGCCAATGTTCGAAGAGAAGGATTATGCGACTTTCACTACAGATACTTCTTACATTGAGGTGCCAGATAATACAGATTTCACTTTTACCGACAATACAGATAATCATTCTTTTGTAATATCTCTTTGGATTAGACCAGTTGACTTATCAGCGACCACTTATCTTTTTGGTAAGTGGGGTGCTGACGATGAGTATTATGGCTACATTGTTAGCGATTCACTTAATTTCACAATGAGAGACAATAGTGCTAATTCGAATAATTTCTTGAATTCAAATCCAAATTTGGGTCTTGCGCTAAATGAGTGGAATCATATAGTTTTTCATTATGAAGAGAGCCTCAGAACAATGTATTTCTATTTAAATGGTGCTCTCTCAGGCAGCGACCAACACCCAGTAGGTCATATTATGGACGCATCTGGAGAGCCACTTTATATAGGAAATGTTTTACCAAATTTCTCAGGCGGTTTTACGGGAGATATGAAGGATTTTGTTATTTTCAATTTTGAGGACCAGCCCAATCCTACATTTTCCCCCGCAGCCGTCCTTGAGTTATATAATGGAAATATCTCTAATCACTCAAAATTTGACGACATTGTTGGGTGGTGGAGATTAAAAGGAAATGCGGCGTCTAAAATAGACCAAGAAACAAAATCTGGAACACCGTCAAGCGATGTGTCATTTTATCAGCAAAGACCAGAACTCTACATTGACGATGACGGTATTCTGAAGCACCCTTTTGAACTTCATGAACACGCCGCCCGATATACAAGAGATGAGGTCGCTAAGAGACCAGTTAATATTAGAAATATCAAAACAGGTGAAACCAGACTTTTGGGCAACTATGCTAGAGATTACGAAGTAGTTCAAACCTCCAGCAGAAGCAAGAATAACAGATACTTTGTGAGAAACGAGGGAATTACCGACACCCTAACTGTAGCTCCAATACAGGACGCTCAAGACTTTACTCTTCCAGATAGAGGAAGAACTGAACACGTTATTGTAGAAAGATTCTCTGCTCCTGGCGACCCACTAACCCTTTCAAGAGGTTATTTAGACCGCATCGCAGAAGAGTTTAGTGTATACAATTCAGTTAATTATAGAAACTTAGACGACAGAGAATCTAATACAGCAGACCTCTCAGCACATAGTGCTCTATATGAAGGTTCACAGGGATACATGCCAGATACAAATGGTATGCCTAATATTCATAAGATTAATAGAAACACAAGTCACGAGGCAAGAGGTAAGAATCACGACAATGCGTTTGTATCTTATCAAATTCCAAGAAGTGATTTTCAGTACAATGTAGAAATGTTGTCCCCAGAAAGATTTACATACGCTGACACGACGACTGAAAACTTGCCACACCAATTGCCTGGAAACGTGGACGGCGAACCAGCAGGCGCTGGATATAATTTTAAGATTATCGAGCTTGAGGATGTAAATAATAATCTTATACCAATTCATTCAAAAGTTCAAATAAGTTTTGACGCATCGGATGCTGAATATTCAAATAGTCCTGATGAAAACCTATATTTCCAATATAAAATCGGCACTGGCGACTGGACAACAGAAGAAATTTTTGAGGACGGCAGTGGCAAAACTTCGTACACTACAGAGATTGATTTAGGTCAGAGTGTTCACGACCCGTTGTACTTGAGGTGGATTGCTAGGAAGCTAACAAATGCTGGCAGTGGTGACTGGGATGTCACAAACATTCTTATCGAACCAACAAGTCTTCACAAGTACCTCGAAGAAGTAGATACTGTAAAGGGACTTAACGACTATGCCGACTACCAAGGAGCAGGGTATAGATTTATTAGAAATTTAGAAAATCCCCAAGTCGCTAATCAGAGAAAGAATAATGTAATATCTCAAATTAACAGAACTAGAAGTGAGCTTGCCCCAAGGATTACTAGAGATTATGTTGAACCAGTTGTCACTTGGAATAAACCAAACACACATTATATTCTTAACGAGGAGTATTATAACAGAGTTGTTAACGCAGAAGCAGGTAGTTTAATCGGTGTGTTCTACGAGATTGGCTCAAGACCCATAACCTACTCCTACTCCAACAACTTAGAAAACTTTGCTAATGTTGATTTAGCAAATGCGGTAGATATAGTCAAAGAAAGAGAAGGTCAATTTGTTGACTCTCTTATGGAGGTGTTCAAAACAGGCGACCTGTTGTTTCATCGTTCTGTAGCAAGAGAGATTATATATCCGAAGCACGAAAATACAGGTCTCAAAAAGACAAGATTTCGAGGAGAGTTTGATAATTATAAGTTTTTCTGGAAAGACAGTATGTTTGACAGAATTAAATGTTCAAATACGACAAAACTTGGTTATGAGATGACTCCAGAGTTTCAAGCTCTGTTCGGACAAAAGTATTCTGTAGATGTTGTTGACAACTTTGCCTACACAGATGGTACTGGTTACGCAAGGTTTAATGGAACTTCTGCCAGTGTAATTGTTCCAGACGATGATACTTTATCATTCGAGTTTAGCAGCTTTGCAATTTCAATGTGGTTAAACGCTTCTACTCTTCACGAAATCAATGAAGACACTATTATATTTAAGGACGGTGAATATTTCGTAAACATAACTTCAAATTACATATCTGTCGGTATTCTTGACAATAGTTCTGGCGCTATGATGAAAACTATTCATGAATATAAGATTGATAAAAATGAGTGGTACCACGTTGTAATGTCTTATGATGGTGGTACCACTCAGGATGCCACATCTCTGTATGTTAATGGTTATAAAGTTTCAAATTATGCGACAAGTAGTATCCCTAGTTCTATGGATAACACAGCGGGACAATTATTCATAGGTTCTGGGGCATCTTTATTCCATTTCAATGGAAAGATTCAAGACTTGACTATTATTGGTAGAGAGGTGACGCAAGGAGAAGTTAGTGAGCTTTATGTAGAAAATAATATAACATCATTTTCTGGATATGACGACATTGTTTCTCACTGGAATTTATACGAAGATGCTTTAGATTCAGTAGGCAGCAATGACGCATCATCTACGACGGATGTTGAATTTATTCCTACAAGACCCTACAAAGTTATTGGTGATTTGACTTACGTAGGAGAGGATAGAACCAGATATTTTATCACAAAGAAGGGCGAGGAGCCACTACACGCCGATAGCATTAATAATTCCAGCAAACTTGGACTAGAGAATTTGTGTGAAGTAAGTGCTTCTTATGATTCAATAGTGCCCAACTATTCAACAGATGTTAGAGACAGAGCACCAGTCCCTTCTCCGCAGCTTTATTATAATTCATATCACAAAAGGTCAAAAGAATCTGATGGATGGGTTAACAGAAAATCAATTTTTTCTAAGGAGAACAAGCCAGCATATAACGATTACAATTCCTACTCAGAGGAAATAAGACTCGCAGCGCAAAATTACGGTTTGGTATCTGAGTTTAGAATATCGGAACACATGGACAAGTATATTGTTGAAAACGACGGTAACTTTAGAGCAAAAAATTATGACTTTTTGACTCTCGATGGAGCGAGTTATGATGGTTCTACTCACACACTAACTAGTGGAGATTCTGTATCAGAAACATCTTCATTTTATTCAGTTATTGATAGTGATGATTCTGTAACAGTTCAAACTTATCCTTCGTTACACCCAAATCAAAATGAAGAAACTTTAGTTAAAAATAACGCAAAGGGTTTTTACAATTTCAACACTATACACAGTCCGAATTATTCTGGTAAATATACTAGTACATTTACATTGGAAAATAGTATAAACACTGGTATAAAAATAGAAGCATCCAATAAGTCAAATACAGCTTCAATTAATCCAGCGATTAGTGGAGAAAATGCGGCAGGTAAATTTAACTTGAATCCAACTGATACTGATTATTTATTGGTATCAATAAATCAGCAAGATGCAGAAGCCAATTCAACTAACAGGATTACCTATAAGGATGCGATAACCATTTCAACTTGGGCACAACCTGTGGACACGACAGAGGATTATCAAGTACTGTATGCGGATACAAATATGAATAGTGTTTCTGGCTTTGACCAAAACTTTGTTCTTTATTCTAAGTTTGCTCTACCAGGGGCTATAGAGGGATATGAAAGTCTTGGGCTTACTCTCGCCGTGACGGATAATATCACAGATATTGATTCAGCTACATCTGGAATATTTACTTTTTTCAAAGCTGACGGAACTAAAGCACGACTTGACATAAATCATTTCAACCATATCGTATTACAATTTGTACCACCTAATACAAGGGACGACAATACCAATCCAGAACAATTTCCATATTTGGCAAAGCTGTGGCTCAACGGCGAAGAACTATATGGTGTGTATGCGACAGAATTATCAGATATCATACACAATGCATTTGGGCAAAGAATGGTTCGTGGCTATTCTCCTTGTCAAATTGGATTAATAAAGGGCAGCCCTTGGTCAAATTTTTACACTTCAGGTATTGTCATTGAAGGAAACAATTCCTACGAAGACAGATACAGAATAGGTATTGATACAACTGGTACCTCAACAGATTATAATTTTCAATCTTTATCTCTTGGTATGATAACTTACAACTTTGAAGGTTCTTCCACAACTCACAAGTTTAATGGTCTTTTGGATGAGCTTTCTATATTTAAGGGCTTGATAGGCAAGAGTTCCATACAGAAATTATACAATGAAGGAGAGCCAAATAACTTAAATGAGCTTATGGCTGATAATCTTATAAATGATAATTTCCTCTATAGTGTATCAATTCAACTGCCACCTTTATTTGGTCTACCAGGGGCAACTGTACCAATAACTGTTGATAATGGAGAGTTTGATTTTGGGTACGATGTGAATAATATTTCAAATTCTGAGATACTCATACTTGATGAAGGTTTTCAAAGTACCAGCCCTGACGGTTTTCCAAGTAATGTCGCTGGTGCCATAACATGGAATAAAACAAATGGACCAGACATCGTAGTTAAGGAATCTGATGCTGGTGGTAATAGATTGATTTCAATGATTGGCGATTCAGTTCCTCACGCCACCATCGAAGACCCACCTGTTGCCAGTGGAAACTACAGAGAGCTTCAGATAAGATTAGATGCTTCAAAGCGGGCAAAGAAAATGTATTTGTCCTTTAGAGCTTATGAGGGTGTTGACGGCGATGGAGATTACGGACTTACTAATGCTCCAGAGTTGGCACAGAATAACTTTTTGTATGTACAATACAGTACTTCTGGAACTTACGACGCTTGGACGACAATCAAGACATTGACCCCAGGGAATGGTATTCAGGCAAATGCGCCATATTGGGATTTGTCTCAAATTATTACTGAGATTGTTAGTGACTCGACCGACATAACGGCGTTTAGATTCATAAGTAATCATGAAGGAACAAATACTCAAAACTGGGACCACTGGGGTGTTGATGAAATATTGATTTTCGACCTAGAAGATACATCTGTGGATGTTACAGAAGGGAAGTCAATTTACATCGTGGGCGACACCAGTGACGATTTACCACCTGCTCCATTTGTAAACTTTGGAAAGAACTATACACCAACATTTCAACTGGGAATGAGAACTGTATTACCAGTATGGCATCGTATTGGAGTACCTAAATATGACAAAGTTTCTGTCTCTTCGAATTGGGACAGTGAATTTTTTAACTCTTACGTTCACACCGACAACATCGAATTTATTGAAAAGGTCAATACAGAGCATGATTCCTTGGGACTCGATTCAAAAAATAGAGTTAATTTAAAGGTCAACGCAATAAAGAAACTTCTTCCGTATGATGGTTTTTATCCACAAGACAGAACGGTACAGATAGCAAAACTTTTTACAGAAAAGATAGAGCCATCAATATTACACAGTGAGTCTGTCTATAAAGAACAGGCGCTTCAAGCTGCACTACAGCACTTTTTTGCTCCTGGCATTTTGTATAATTCAATAAAGTCTGGCTTGGCATGTGACTGGGCTTCTTACACAAACGAATCTGGTCTTGAGCCATCTTATGTAGGAGACACCATTGCTAAATATAATGAAGATGGAAGACCAGAAATAGCTTATCTTACAAATCCTGCTCCTTACTGGTATAGAATAGCTCAAGGAAGTAGCATATATACAGATGGAGCAGAGGATACTGCTAGGTTTTCAAATAATGAGCTAACAGCGAACGGCATAGCGTCCGAGGGATTACAGCATTTTTGGGGACAAATGAAATATAGAGAAGAGTATTTCGCAACATTTAACGGAACTAGTTCATTCATAGAAGTTCCCGACGCAAACAATCTCTCTTTCACAAACGGACCCATGTCTATCTCTATGTGGCTTAAGGCAGTTTCTAACCCAGATACGTTCGGCGCTTTTAACTCGCAACGAACGGCGCTTTATAAAGTGGGAGAATATTATTTCAATGTAAAGGTTCAGAGTGATGGCACATTTCAGTTTAGTCTTGGCGTTTTTGACGGTGATGGCGGTTCAATGCAAATAAATTTTTTAAAAGAACTTGAATTTAACACTTGGTCTAATGTTGTCATCACATACGATGGAACCTTGAATCAAGATGGAGTTAATTTATTTGTCAATGGAGAAAGAATAGATTCTATAAATACTGGTTCAATAGCTAATCAAATGGATAATACTACTGGTGTATTAAAGATAGGCTCTGGAAACGGAAACTCTTTTTATGAAGGAAGTTTAAGGGATGTTGCAATTTACTCTCAAATTGTTTCGGAGTCTCAAGCATTTAGCCTTTACAAAAACACGCTAGACCCAAGAGATGTACCTAATCTAGTTTCATTCTACACGATGGAAGATGCGAAAGATTTTAAGGGCTCAAATGATGGCGTAGCTACAGACGTGAACTTTGGTCAAGAACCTTGGTTTGTTGATGGATTGGTCGTTTCAAAGGAACCAAACAAGAGACTTCCTTTTGAGGCTATACTCGACCCAATATCCTATCTCGTAGACGGTCAGGACGGAGAAGAATATACGGTAGAAGACGGCGTAGACGAAGAAGGAGAGGTAGTATACACTAACATCAAAAGGAGAAGCAATCAGCATTACCTAATTAATCCAGACTATTATTCAGATATGATGAGATTGTTTATACCTCTCTCTGGAAACGATAAGATAGAAAAATACTGCTATCCTTATTTTGAAATAAATACCTCTTCAAAATCAAAAGACTTTAGATACGAGCTTGCGATTAATAACTTTTTAGCAGAATCTGTAAAGTTTTTTATAAAGGAGGAGAAACTTACAACATTTGCCTCAAAGCCAGAAAGTGAATTTCTTTCAATGGAAAATGGAAAAACCTATTACATGGATGTGGCTTTGAAAAAGACAGATAACTTTTCTATTGTAAATAGTAGAGACTCGCTGGGTGGTAAATATTTTGGACCACCAACTGCTTATATAAAAGAGGAAGCATCTCGTAACGCTTTATATCCTTTTGATGGAAGTCCAGATGGAATAAAAGACCCAGCGTATGCGCCTTACACACCTCCGTATTTTTATGGAGAGTCACTTGCGAGAATATCTTTTACAGCAACTGAAAATAAGAAATACTCATTAGAGGAGATTTTTGCAGGCGCTAATATTGTCTATGGAAACCCCGAAGCTAGAAACTATTTTATCTCCAGAAACCTTGAAGTAACTTCTGTAAACGCCCAAGGTGAAGATGTTGAAACTCAACAATACGGTGCTGGCGACCCCACTGATGGTAATTATCAAAACTCTGTAGCTTGGAGGGCAAAGATGCCTCTATCGTCTAGTATTGAGCTTCTCGGAAAAACCAGACTTCGCCAGCAGGAATATGACCCATCAGGAAACCCCATTTCTATATCTACTCCAACAGGAACAGATTATGATTCGTGGATTATTTATTCTAAGTTTGAGTGTCCTTTGTTTGATTTTGGCAGAGAGTTCAACTCCTCTACAGAGGGAACACTATCAGCACTTGGAATTACAGCAAAGACCAGGGAAACAAGAGAGTCTCTCTCAGCTTCGTTCCTCGGTGATTCTGATAATATAGATAGCAGAGAAATAGATGCAAGAACTGGTTCTGGTATATGGGCAGGATACGGAGTGCAGAAAGACGGTGCGGGAGTGACGATATCTCTAAGAGAAAGTTTTTCACTTGGCTCTAGTATAGCCAAGGGGTCTCTACTTCAAGTTTGTGGATTTAAAACAGAATCTAAGCCAATTGGCACACTTGCTAATGAAAAAGAAATTTCAGAAGCTGTATTGATGATTCCTTATGTAGAAAAGCCAATCAGGTCTGTTTCAACTGTAGATGGCGTTAGAAAAATTACAACAGAAACTATACTAGTTGATGATAGAAATTTTATAAGAGTAGATAAGGATGAATACAAGGAACAAACTAGAAAATATTTCAGAGGCGAGACGATTTACACTACAGAGTTAGGACAAGAGGTCAAGCAAACTTCAATTACGAACATGCTTCAGGGATTTACAAATTATAATGTTCCTCCTTTATACAACTTTGATAGATACTCGGAAGACCCCTTTATTATGTATTTTTTCGAATTTAAGCATACTTTGGATAAGGAAGATTTAGGAAATATCTGGCAAGGAGTTTTACCAAAGATTGGAAAACAGGCATCACTCGATTCAGTACAAATTTCTCACGAAATTAACGAACATGAGTTTTTCGGAAATCTTGGCTCGATACCAAAAAATATTAAATGGATGGTGTTCAAGGTAAAGAAAAAGGCTGAGAAGGACTACTCTAGAATTACTGAAGACTCAAGAGATGACAGAAGATTTAGGTTTGAATTTGACGTTGGAACGAAAAGACCCGAGTACGGTTATAATTATCCATACGACTACTTTACTATGTTGGAGATGATTCAAGTAGAGGCTCACTCTGAAAAAGAGATTAACCCTCTTCAGCAGCTAAACAAGGCTAAGGAAGAAGAAGAATGACTTTTAAAAATCAAAAAGAAGAAGTGATTGAGATAGAACTTACTTCTTATGGAAAGTATCTCTTATCGAAAGGCAAGTTCAAGCCAGAGTATTATGCCTTCTTTGATGACGATGTGTTATATGATGCCGAATACGCTGGCGCAGCGGAAGAACAAAATTACGCTCAAACTAGAATACTAGAAGAGACTCCAAGAACTAGAGTGCAGACAGTATTCTCTGGTATAGAGACAGAAGTTAAAAAACAAATAGAAGAGGCAAGAGCAAACAAGAAAAAGATAAAAAATGCTTTTCAGACAACTAAGGAGAAGCATTATGCTTTGTCCATGCCGCTAGGTAATTCATCTGTAAGCTCAGACTTTGCTCCATCCTGGGATACAACTATATATGGAGCAGAGTTTGCCGAGCAGTTGTCTATCAGCTCTGGAGACCATCAAATTATGCAGATACCTCAAATGAATTTAGACGATGTGGTTTACAGAGCAGAGGTAGTTGAAAGTGATGAAGAGCCTCTGTCAAAACAAACAACACCTTCGGCAGATGCCCAGGATTTTCCAAACGGAACAACAATACAAGTTTCGGAGGGAGATTTTATCATAGAAATTGATGAACTACACACAGATTCTCTTAGAGATAATTATGAAGTAGAATTCTATATTGTAGAAGATGAGAGTGTTGACGGTAACGATGTGGAGGTTTTGATTCCACTGTCGTTTCAAAAAAGATTTGGCGATAGAATTGTAGACGGAATTTTACTAGACTCAGAGGAGACTCCATCAGCAGAGATAGACGAGACTTATGTTGAGTATTATTTTGATGTAGAAGTAGACTTAGAGATTGACAAGAATAGACTATGTAAACTTGGATACGTGACAGACTTTTCCAAGAGAGGTCACATCAATGTTAACTGCCAGGAAGGTTTCTCTGTGGAAACGGAGATGAACAATATCTACAGAGACCTCGGAAGAGGTATTCCAGTTAAGGGAGATGACTGCTAATGGTTATGACAGCAAGAGAAATTTTAGGCTCAGTTATTCCAGAAATACAACTTGATAACGTCACTCTCGAAACGACAAGTGACGGACAGACCAAGGTAAGAGTAAATTTCTGCATATATGACCTTGTTGATAAGAACGAGATAGGTACTTGGTTTGAACAAATTGAGTATGAACAATATTTTCGCCCATCAATTGAGCTATGCTACTCTTCCACAGAATTTGACAGAAGTGATATAGATGAGCTTCCTACAAAAGAACAAGTATTTCCGATAACAGGAATTAACCTTCCTGAGACTGATTATATTTCTTCAGATGGATACAGAGTTAACAAGTTCCCGTTTGAGTTTGTAACAACTTTACCTAATGACCCTTATTATTTGAAAGTAAAAATGACATCAGAGTTTGATATGGACTTGCTAGAGCAGAACGAAGGAGTAGACCTTTCATTTATAGGGGTCGGCACAGCGAGATATACTAGAAAGGTAAAATCACAACTTTTAATTGACGAACGCCAAGCGAAATACCCTTTTCAAGACTTTCGTTCAAGAAACTTAATAAATAAACTAGAAATAGATGAAACAGGAATCATAGCTCAATTTAGTCGTAAATATGAAGAGGCATCAAGAATTCTTAAAGACAGTAGTTCACGAGCGAATGATTTTATGTCAGATTTCTTGCTTACTAGAAACGCTCAAGGCGAAGCTAAATTTTTGTTTGTTTTTGATGCTCGCTCGTTTTATAATAAAAAGAGTGAATATAGAAGATATTTTTCAAGGCTGACGCCATCGGACCAGAGAACAGTCCTTGCGAGAACAGATATAAACTATCTTAGAATTCTTAGAAAAAGAGTAAGATTGACATCTGATGGATTAGGAAAGCCGACTGTAGTTAATTTCGAAGACTATGAGAGTAGAAAAACTTTGTGCGAAACAAGAAAGTCTGCTAATGATTCTAAGTTTACAACCGTGTCTAACGATAACGCAGCGATAAAACAAATAAATATTGAAGCTGAAGGTTCATCTGGTTTATATTTTATAACAGGAACAGATTATGAAGTAGCCAGAAAGAACTCAGGCGCTTACGCCTACGGAGTATCCATTAGCGTACTAGACAACTTAAAGTCTATTTTAAGAGAGAAGCTGGATAAAACCGAAGGTCAGGTTGTAGAATTAAAGAGACTTTATTACAAGATGTCTTCTCCAGAGAACTACGACGCTATTTTGAATTTGTCTAAAAAGCCACTAGCACAGATTGAACCAACAGCAGCAGACAGAATTTCAAATATTATAATAGATTTCAAAGACACTTGTTCTATTTTTTCGAACACTTTCTTGTCAAGTGACTCGAAGTTTCAAAACCTTTGTGACAGTATGCAGCAACCAAGTCCTTCTCCAGAGCTAATAGAGGTATTTTATACTTTAATGGAAACTCTTTTGTTTAAAGCAAGAACAGATATTGGAGAACCAGTAAAATCTTCGTCACCAGTGTCTAGGAGAAGTTCTGACATTTCAATTAAGGCAGAGAAATATTACGATACGCCAGAGAAATTGTTTAACGCATCCATTGCGAAAGTTGACGGAATGGAATATCTTGTCAATTTTTCTGAGAATCTACCTCAAAGTCAATTGGAAGAAATTTCCTCACTTGCTTACGATACAGGTGACATTGGCTTGAAGGTTATTGACGCAGCAACATTTGAAAGAAGATTTGTGTCAGAAGTGGAAAGGTTCTTTTCTTCTGCGAACGCCACTATCACTCCACAGCTAACTCAAGGTACTACCGATATTGAATCTCAAGTTTCGTTAACGGGAACAGGGTCAGAGTATTTCACTCCATCGGCTTTCTTTAGCGGCAACTCATCATCTCCTGTATCTGTTTCTAATGTTAAAGACCACAATTCTTTATCAACAGCGATAAAGAAAAACCTTCTTTCAACTGGAAACTTAGATAATATCGGAAAGCTCGCTGGAGCCCCTCTTTTACTACCAGCGAAGGGCAGCGAAGAAGCAACCTTTTTATCGCAACAGGGGGCTGTCTTTTATGATATCGAAAGAGAGGTCACTTTACTTACCAGCGGCGACCTCAATAATAATTCCCGACGAGTATTGTCGAGTGATGCATCCGAGCGTAGAAGAAGAGCGGCAGAAATCAGAAGAGAGGAGATGGCTAGAGATTTCGAGTCATTTGTTTTTTCAAAAATGTCAAAAGTTTTGTCAGGTCCAAACTTAGGAACAGAAAGAACCCTCAATAATTCTTCGGGACTAAGTGATGGCTATGAGGCTACTGTTGAAGGTCCAGGCGTCGAACTTACAGATTATGAAAGAACGCCGAACCCTTTCAGAGCCTTTTCATTAATCAACACTGGTCAGTCAGCATTGACTAGATTTGAAGAAGAGTCTATAGTTCAAGGAACTTACAGCGTCAGTATGAGCTTTCTCATGAAGCTAGAATACTTGTCAGGTTTTGAGAAAAATTCAGAAGGAGAAAACTTGGTAATGATGCCAATCTTTACTCCATTGACACTCGATGTTTATAGAGAAAACAAAAATAAAAATCTACTTTGTAGGCTCAATGATTATGAAGCATATAAGTTTGGAATAAGAAAGACAAGAACAAACAAGCCAGTCTTTGATTCTGTATTTATAGTTCAGCCAGTCGAAAGTATAGACAGGGTAACAGAGAACAGAGTTTTTGAGTCTTCAGCAGCAGAGACAACAGCAGCAGAGATAGTGGGCTCAACTTACGATACTGTGATGGCGACTTACAGAGCAGAGTTACAAGAGTTACAAGACCAGAGGTTTGAATTAAAATCCGCTGCTGATTTAAAAGCCTTTGAGGTAGACAATTTTAATGGTGAAATAAGAGAGTACGAGCAAGAGATTAGAGACATTGACCTTGAAGTTGCGAGTCTTCAGCGTGATTTGATGACAGGTCGTTCCATCGCTCCATCTCTCACTAGGGCGCAGATAAACGAACTTCATGAAAGAAGGGAGGTCTTACTTTTTGGTACGGCAGTCAAGGAGGCAGACATAGAAAGAATATTATCAGAGATATCAGACTTAATGAGTCAAATTCAAGAAATTGATGCAAGAATAAGCGTACTTGAAGAGATTCTGTAGAAAAGCCTATTTACCTTATAAAGAGAGAAACTAAGATGCCAAACAATAAAGAAAATGAAAGCAAAAGAATCGGAGACACTCTGTTCACTGCAGAGTCTCATGTTGTCGTTGCGGAAGCTACTAGTACTCATTATCGAGAAGTCATCGAAGGTAGAACACAGGCAGACATACCTGACTTATTAAGGCATCTAAATGGTTCGTTTTGGTGCTTGAACGAGGACAGCATACAGCAGCTATTTAAAAATAGATTTACTACTGACGGCAGTCAGATTAATGCTACTTTACTTGCGACCAGAACTTCAGCATCAACTGGAAGTGGACTTCAGCCAGGAGAGACAGCACAAGATTTTAGAATAAGTTTCAATGGTGAAAATGAAGAGGCAGATTGGAAGGAAGCATTAAAAAGCTGGAGAGATGACTCAAGCCGAGAAAATATTGTATTCGAAGACCATACAACTACGATAGATATGTATGAAGAAGGCAGTAATCTTCAAGAAGAGTCGGCAGGCGTTAAAAATCATTTTGCAGAGATAAAATCAGATTACAACTTTCTAGAAACCAGATACGAGAAGGTTTTAGGAGAACTTCTTCCAGAAGAAAAGGCGTTACCGAACTTCTACGGATTTGTCTTGAAGAATCAAAATTCAGATAGCTGGAAAAACTTGATTCGGCTTGGAGACAGAATTCAGGTACCAGAGTCCGAAAGGCTAGATAACGAGCAATCTAATTTTAAACCAGTTTCAAGGTATTATAATGCTTGGGCAAAAAATTTTGGTGATTATGTAGAAGACCCAGACTATACAGAAAACATCGAGAAAACTAAAGTAATTAGATTTACTAAAACTGAGATGGAGAGTTTATCTGATTTGTATAAATATAAAGAACTCTTTCCGTTCTTTGTCACAACTGAGTTTACAACAGAGAATGACTCGGCACTCGGAAGCATTTTAGAAAAGACCAATTTTTCAAGAGAAATATCGAACTATATTAATGCTGAAAATCGGGACAGGAAGTCTTGTGTTCAAGTCATCTCCAGTTTAAATGAGACTACAGGAGAATTTTCCAAAAACCAGATTATTACACAAAATAAGAATTTTTATGACATTCAGGAACTTTTTGATAACTATGTTCCAGGCGAATATGCAACTGATTCACTTTCTTTTAGGGAAGAGAAAGAAGGTGAAGAGTATAAGGCTTACTACACATTGATGTCTCTTATCGCCAGAGGTAAGATTGAAAAGATTTCCAAGAGAGTCACGAGAACTTATGATGAAATTTTAAATGGCACCACAGCGTACAATGAAGTGATTTATTATATGTTAAGAAAATATGACGACCAAGGAAATCACCTACAGAGTTTTACTTTTCCAAATACAGACAAGGTAGATGTTATAAGGTTCGTAGACACGCAAATAAATTACGACAAAAGATATAGATATACGCTTTCTTCTCGCAACATTATATTTGGAACTAAATATGAGGTACTGAGAGGTAGAGCTTATTCGAACTCTAGCGATATTGGTATAACAATTAAATCTTCACCTTCCATCAAACTTGTAGAGTTTAGATTATTTGATAAGAGTTGTATCGTTAGAGACAACCCGCCGATTGCTCCTGAAATTACTATGGTTCCTTTCAAGGGTATTAGTGAAAAAATTAGAATCTTGTTGAATTCAGCAGTAGGCAGGAACATGTTGAAGCCTGTTATTTTTACAAAAGAAGAAGAAAGGGCAGTAGAAAGTTACAAGATAGCCCAGGACATACCACTGGAAAACGAAAAGATACTCTTTGAGACTGACGATTCTGTGGAAAAGTTCTTAATTTACAAGATGGATAAAGAACCAGCAGACTACATGGATTTTTATAGAAATGGAGAAATCATCGAGGTTTCAACTAGTATTGGAAGAGTAAAGGCATCTTCTGCTTCTTACGATGATAAGATACTTCCAAACAACAAATACTATTACTTTGCACGTTGTCAGGATTATCATGGAAACCTTTCTTACCCTACGACAGTTTTCGAGGTAGAAATGAAGGCAGATTCTGGTTCAATTTATCCAGTAATTAAGGAATATGAGTTCAAAGAGCCTGATACAAGACAGCCTAGTGTCGGAGTAAAAAGATTTATTAGAGTGAAAGCGAGCATTCCAAACCTGATGGCTGATACTGAAGCTATGGGTCTTAACAATAGCGATGTAGAGGGTCCAGAGCCTGGAGAACACGTTTATCTCGGAATAACAGATGATGTGGTTTGGAATAAGAAATTTAAGATTAGAGTAACATCAAAATCAACAGGAAGAAAGATTGATTATAACTTTACTATGAAAACAAAAACACCCGTAAGAATTGAAGACTTATAATTTTTACGTTTCAGGCATTATTTATTTAATAAACTAATTATAATGCGGAGGATAGAACAAAATGGCATTTTTAGATAACTCAGGCGACATCATTCTTGACGCAGTTTTAACTGATACAGGTAGAATGAGATTGGCAAAAGGCGACGGCTCTTTCAAGATTGTAAAGTTTGCCCTCGGTGATGATGAAATTAACTACGGACTTTTCAACAAGGATGACTCAAGAGGTTCGGCATACTATGACTTGGCGATTATGCAATCACCAGTATTAGAGGCGTTTACAAACAACACCTCTATCTTAAAGCACAAGTTAATGTCGTTTCCAAGAACGAACTTGCTTTATTTACCAGTTATCAAACTTAATGACATTGCTCAACCAGCAGCAGTTCTGACAGTCACAACTCCAGGCACAGTTGACTCAGTTGCTGCGACAAACGAAAGTTCAAGTGGTACAGGAATTTTTATTTTACCAGCAAATATTGATACTTCAAATAAGTTAGAGACACCAACGGAAGCCTTCTCATCAGCGGGCTCGCCAGGAATCTTATCTTCTGACAGACACATTATTACTGCTCAAGGTGAAGACACGACAGAGAAAACTTTTAAACAACAGGTGGAAGCAGACCTGATGGAAACTCAGTACATTGTTCAACTAGACAGCCGACTATGCTCTCTAACAAATAGCAATATGAGCGACAATGCTATCTCACCATCATACATTGATGATGATTTAGTAGCTTCTTATTATTTGACACTTGATAACAATAAAGGCTATGTAACAGAATTGAGTGTTCCAACTGAAGACGACCAGACCCCCTCAGAGGCGGTTATTGCTGGTCCGAAGGGAACTCAACTAGCTTTTAATCTGAAGCCAACAGAAGAAATCAGAACAGGTACTCACTTTTTTGAGACACTAGGCGGTGGTGCTGCTGGCGACATCACCATTAATAGTAAAGACTATTATTTTATTGACACTAATGTTAGGGTCACAGGCGCTACAACAGGTTACAGCATTGATATTCCTGTTAGAGTGATGAAATATTATACATAAAAGAGGATAAACAAAGATGGCATCAACATTTAAGACATTCGTAAGCGACGACATTGCTAATACAAGAACACTTCTTCACGAATCAATTCCAATTACAGGCTCTATTGTGAACGGTATAACCTATGCTACCAACAACAATATTAAATCTTACGGACATGGAATGTTTCAGTCAGTCTATGATTATCCTTACACTTCATCTTCGGCAAATCATATCTTTGATATGGCAATTGGCATTCACCCAGACGACGCTGGCGCAACTACAGCAAACCCTCAGTTCGCAAAGAGAAGCAACATCTATAATCAAATGGCTCAGGTATTAGTTGGTCACGACGTAAATGGAGAAATTAGAAAGTTTGACAAAGATGGTGACTTAACTGGTGGAGATAAATACGGCAAGATTATGTTCTTCAATTTCGCCAGATTACTTGGCAAAGATGAAATTAAAAAAGGTACGTTTTCAATGACTCTTGGTGTAACCCTAGATTACTTTGCAAATATCACTTCAATGCATGGCGTACAAGTAAACATAAATGATTCTGGTGCTGCTACAGATTACAGAGTTAATTCGCCAGCAGGCGAGTACGGCGTACTTAAACTAAGTGAAGTGGACGCAGACTCGGGCAGCCCTGAAGATGTTCTCACAAATGAAGGAGAGGTTTGTGGATTAATTTATTATCAAGCGGGCATTGTTGCTATCGACCCGTATGTTTTTAATACACAGTACATGACAAACACGCCAGACAACAGTTGTGAAATGAATGCTGCAGGAAATGGCATGTTGACACTGCTGACGGTTTCAACTACTGCTACCAATGATGAAATTTTAGAGGGAATCCGCAAGAGAATTGTTAATATTCAGTTTAGTAATACAACAGAACTAAACTCGACCATCTACTTTTGTCGAGTCGGTCACAACGATTTTAATTATAGTTCTAACCCAACTTACTTAGAGAACAGTAAGATTCGAGTAAAAGATAAATCAACGGATTCACCAGTCTCTTATATTACAACAGTTGGTCTTTACTCCGCAGACAACGAAATGCTCGCAGTAGCTAAACTTTCGGAGCCTCTTAGAAAAGACCCTACGAACGATATGACTCTTCGTGTTCGTTTGGACTACTAAAACTGAGGAGGACTAAAAGTGTCTTACCGAAAGTTTGAACAAAATGACATTTTCACAAACAGAATAAAGACGCACCCTCGTACTTATTTTCTTGTTAACAGCGATACTACATATTATAATAATGATGTCGTACCAATTCGTTCTAGTGAAGAGACTATTCTACACGCCGAACAAGGTCATCTTAGTCTTCACGAACTAAACGTAAACAGAACAGAAGCTGTAGGCAATGACGGTCTTATCTACCCATTTATAACTAAGCAAGGTTCTCTAGAAAGTTTTAAAACAGTATCGACAGAGGCATTTCAAGGATTTCCGTATGGAGACGAGATAAAGGGAGAATATCCTGATACGTCAACCATAGCAATGGACTATTATGATTCCTCAGAGAGACCAAGAATTCATGCTCTTAGAAATACCCTAAACTACTACAAGTCTCTGAGTCAGAGTTACAGTTCAGAAAATTTTGATACAGAGGATGTAAGGCTAATATCTATTCCGTCCATCTTCTACGGCTCC